>SMTZ1_10008748_pt1 | contig 18057 bp, 17 predicted proteins | sample DeeMarSWOR136_30_FD_25667 | JGI IMG/M metagenome (IMG submission 25667)
CAAACCATAAAGAGGTTATTTTAATTGTGCTTTTGATTGATGAACGCCCTGAAGAAGTAACTGATATGCAAAGGTCAGTACAAGGTGAGGTAATAAGCTCGACTTTTGACGAGCCGGCCCAAAGGCATGTTCAAGTCACTGAGATGGTTATTGAGAAGGCTAAGAGGTTAGTAGAGCATAAAAAAGATGTAGTTATTTTATTAGATAGTATCACAAGACTTGCCCGGGCTTACAATACTGTTGTTCCACCTAGTGGCAAGGTTTTGTCTGGAGGGGTTGACTCGAATGCACTGCACCGTCCAAAGCGTTTTTTTGGGGCAGCCCGGAATATGGAAGATGGGGGAAGCCTTACCATTGTGGCAACTGCCCTTATTGATACGGGGAGTAGAATGGATGAGGTAATTTTTGAGGAATTTAAAGGCACTGGCAATATGGAGCTCTATTTGGATAGAAAATTAAGCGATAGGAGAATTTTCCCCGCAATTGATATAAATCGTTCTGGCACGAGGAAGGAAGAGTTACTTCTTGATCCTGATGATCTCAATCGGATTTGGATATTAAGAAAAGTTCTACAGCCTTTAAGTACCATTGATGCAATGGAATTTCTTCTTGAAAAGATCAAAGATGCAAAAAACAATGCAGAATTTCTTTCCTCGATGAGTAAATAGATTTATTACTAATGAACATTATAAAATCAGATGTATCGAGAAGGTAGTAAAGGAGTGAGAAATGAAGAAAGGTATACATCCTGTCTATGGTGAAGCACTTATTAAGTGTGCGTGTGGCAATATCATTAAGACCAAATCTACTAAGAGAGAGATTCATGTTGAAGTGTGCTCACAATGCCATGGATTTTTTACAGGGAAACAGAAGCTCATAGATGCAACTGGAAGGGTTGAGAAGTTCCAGAAGAAATATGGGAAAGTAAAAAAACAATAAAACATTTATTGCTAGCCCCTAGAAACTACTCATAAAAATATTTTCATTGAGGACATCCATGTTTCAAAAGCTTGAGACAATTGAAGCACGGTGTGTGCAATTAGATAAGTTGTTGAGTAATTCTGAGATTATTAACGATCAGAAAAAGTTTCAGAGTTACGCCAAGGAACGCTCGGAGCTTTCCGAATTACTCTATATCTACAAGAGATACAAAAAAGTGTGTAAGGAATTAGGAGAAAGTGAACAGTTAATTTCAGAAAGCGATGAAGAACTCAGACAATTAGCGCGGTCAGAGGCTCAAAAGCTGAGGGAGGAAAAGGTAACACTGGAAGAGAAGCTTAGACTATTACTTTTACCTAAGGATATTCGGGATGAAAAAAATATAATTTTAGAGATTAGAGCTGGAACAGGGGGAGAGGAAGCTGCTATTTTTGCAGCTGATCTTTTTAGAATGTATTACAGATATGCTGAAAAAAAGGGGTGGAAGGTAGAGATTATGAGTCAGCACGAGACAGGACTCGGAGGGTTTAAAGAAATTATCGCTCTGGTTGAAGGGAAGAAGGTTTACAGTCAACTAAAACATGAGAGTGGTGTACATAGGGTTCAGAGAGTGCCTGAAACAGAATCTCAAGGAAGGGTTCATACCTCTGCAGTGACAGTAGCAGTTCTTCCGGAAGCAGAAGAGGTTGAAGTGGAAATTGCTTCCAATGATTTAAAAGTTGATGTGTTTAGAGCCTCGGGCCCTGGAGGACAACATGTGAACAAAACCGATTCAGCCGTGAGGATAACTCATATTCCCAGCGGGTTGGTGGTAAGTTGTCAGGATGAAAAATCCCAGCATAAAAATAAAGCAAGGGCCCTCAAGATACTAAGGGCACGACTTTTTGATAAGGCTGTTCGGGAACAGCACTCAGAAATCTCTCAGGAGAGACGAAGTCAGGTAGGAAGTGGAGATAGAAGTGAGAGAATCAGAACCTATAACTTCCCTCAGGGAAGAGTGACTGATCATCGCATCGGCTTTACCATACATAATCTGGAAAGTGTGTTAGAAGGAGAGCTGGATGAGATTTTTGATCGGCTTGTTACCCACTATCAAACTGAATCTTTAAAAGAAACTTATGCACTTTCTCAATAAAAGGATGTGTGTTCCCCTGTGCAACTCCAGACAGTGAGACTGTTCCTTATACCTAAAACGTGTGCCTACCTATTACAATTCCCGCATTGATTCACTAATGTTCCCCTTCTGGAGGATTCTTGTGAGAGGGGTTCACTTGACAATCTTAAACGCACTACAATGGGGTAGTGATCGTCTTCAAGACAGTGGGGTGGAGAGTCCTCGGTTAGATGCTGAAGTTCTCCTTGCGCATTGCCTCCAGACAGAGCGAGTTAAGGTATATCTTCTTTATGATAAGCGTCTTGATCGAAAAGACTGGGAGAGATATAGGAAATGTATAGAAAGAAGAGTGAAAAGGGAGCCTGTTGCCTATATCACTGGATATAAGGAATTTCGATCTTTGAGTTTTAAGCTCACACCAGCTGTCCTTATTCCCCGTCCTGAAACAGAAATCCTTGTTGAAGAAACCTTGAAGGAATGTGCTGTAATAGGGAAAAGCAGGAAATCATTAAGGATGTTAGAATTGGGGACTGGAAGTGGGATTATTGCGGTGAGTGTGGCTAAGGAAATTGAGCATCTCTCAATTATAGCGACGGATATTTCCCTTGAAACTTTAAGGGTCGCACGAGAAAATGCGCGATTGCATAAAGAAGACAGTAAAATCAGTTTTCTTGTTGGCAGATCTTTACAAGCTATAAAACCAAAGGAAAATCACATTGATTTCATTGTTTCAAACCCGCCCTATCTCTCTGCGTCTGAGTGGGAAGAGCTGCAGCCTGAAATAAAGGAGTATGAGCTTCTTGATTTTCTCTTGGGAGGGGAAGACGGACTGGATTTTTATCGAACAATTGTGCCTGATGTGAGTAAGTTGTTACGGTATGAAGGTTGGTTGCTTCTGGAGGTTGGTATAGGGCAGGCAGAGAGAGTTTCAGGAATGTTAAAAAAAACAGGTGAGTTTAGGAGAGTGGAGTTAATTAAAGACCTTTCAGGAATACCTAGGGTGGTTAAGGCACAAAAATAGTGTCTTTTGGGAAGCTCAGATGCTAGATTAAACGAATTCGAAATTCGCAGTGCAGTATGAGGAATTAAAATCCAAAATACGAGATCCACAATCTGGACTATTATGACCTATGTGATGGCCACTTAATCATGTGAGGAAAAGGACATTGCTACGAAATTAAAATTTTTTGATTTTAGCAACTTCTTCTGTTAGGATTAAATCAATGTTGTGGCTCACTGTGGAGTATAGTAGGACACCCAATAAAAGTAGGAAAATATGAGATGCACACACTAGTTATCCGAGGTGGTAAGAGGTTAGAGGGAGAGGTCAAGATAAGTGGTGCCAAGAATTCTGTCCTTCCTCTGATGGCAGCAACCCTTTTAACAGAGGGATGTAATAGCTTCTCTAATATCCCTCAACTCAGGGATATTAAAACAATTACTCACCTCATGAGAAAGTTGGGTATTGAGGTAAAGGGCAGGGATGTAATGCAGATAGATGCGTCTAATTTACATTCTTATGAAGCACCGTATGATTTGGTGAAGACAATGAGAGCTTCCATTTTAGTCCTTGGACCTTTGGTTGCCAGAGTAGGGAGAGCCAAGGTATCTCTTCCAGGAGGGTGTGCTATTGGTCCGCGCCCCGTTGATTTGCATTTAAAATCTTTGGAAACTATGGGGGTTAAGATAACACTGGATAGAGGTTATATTGTAGCTGAGTGCAGAAAACTTAAGGGGGCAAGAATTTATTTTGATGTGTCTACAGTGACAGGCACTGAGAATATTATGATGGCAGCTACTTTGGCGCAAGGAACAACTGTGCTAGAAAATGCTGCCAAAGAACCTGAGGTAGAAGAGTTAGCTCTCGTATTAAATAAAATGGGAGCAAGGATAGAAGGGGCTGGGACAGATGTGATCACAATAGAGGGAGTCAAAACGCTCCATTCAGTTGAGCACACCATTATGCCTGATCGGATAGAGGCGGGAACCTATATGATTACTGCTGGTATAACCCAGGGAGATATTACACTATTCAATTGTAATGTTGGTCATCTCAGTGCTATGATAGAAAAGTTAGAAGAGATAGGTCTGAAGATTACCCTTAAAAACAGAGGTCTTAGAGTTGTAGGTAGTGCACTATTAAAAAGCACTGACGTGAAGACATTGCCTTATCCAGGATTTCCTACAGATATGCAAGCCCAGATCATGGCACTACTTTGCTTGGCTGAGGGTTCAAGTATAATTTCAGAAACTATTTTTAAGGATCGATTTATGCATGTGGGTGAACTAAAGAGGATGGGGGCAGATATACGCCTTGAGGGAAGCAGTGCCATTGTCAATGGTGTAAAGAAGTTGTGTGGTGCACCAGTGATGGCTACCGATTTAAGGGCAAGTGCTTCATTGGTTCTGGCCGGATTAGTTGCTCGGGGAGTAACTGAGATAACCAGAGTCTACCATTTAGACAGGGGTTATGAACGGATGGAGGAAAAATTATCGCACCTCGGTGCTGATATTAAAAGAGTTGGGGAAGAGCATGCACAATAGTAAAAAGATGAAAGTACTGAGAACTGCTGCTTCTTCTTTTGAAGAAGATTTTAAGCATGTGCTTCTGCGGAGAGGAGAAGTTAATGCGGGCGTTGAGAATAGTGTAAAAGATATTTTACACGCGGTAAAAGAGCAGGGAGATCACGCCTTATTGAGGTACATAGAAAAGTACGATCAGGTCAAACTTGATTCAACTTCAATAGTTGTGAGTACTGAAGAGATAGAAACAGCACACAGAAACCTTGATCCACGTGAAATAAGTGCTCTTCAGTTAGCAGCGCTTAGGATGGAGCAGTTCCACCAAAAACAGATGAATCAAATGCCTGTGAGGGAGAAAGAGGGAGAACTCGCAGCAGAGGTTATTCGTCCTTTGAAAAGAGTTGGAGTATATATTCCGGGGGGTAAGGCTGCTTATCCCTCATCTGTATTGATGAGTGCTATTCCCGCGAGTGTTGCAAGGGTCAAAGAAATTGTTATGGTCTCTCCCACCGTTTCTTCCTCTGTTCTTGCTGCTGCAAAGATTGCTGGAGTGAGGTGTATTTACCGGATGGGAGGTGCGCACGCGATAGCTGCACTTGCGTATGGAACAGAAAGCATTTCAAGAGTGGATAAGATTGTAGGCCCCGGAAACGTTTACGTGGAGACCGCTAAACGTCTGCTGTATGGAGAGGTGGGGTTGGATATAGTTGCCGGTCCCAGCGAGGTGTTGATTATAGCTGATGAAAGTGGAGTGCCTTCATTTGCAGCGTCAGATCTACTTGCCCAAGCAGAACATGATGAAGACGCGTGCCCCATGTTGATTACCTCTAGTGAAGACTTTCTTAAAGCAGTTTGCAAGGAGATCATTTCTCAACTTAAGAATTTAAACCGAAGAGAAATTGCAGAGCGATCGCTTGAGAAGAGAGGCGTCATGATTGTGGCTGATGATATCAACAAGGCTACTGAACTCGCCAACAGGATTGCCCCTGAGCACCTGGAGCTGATGGTGAGTGAGCCCCAAGAGGTACTTAAAAATATCAGCTGTGCCGGTGCAGTATTTTTAGGCAATTATTCACCAGTAGCGGTGGGTGATTATATGGCGGGACCCAGTCACATCTTACCCACGGGTGGAACTGCCCGATTTTTTTCTCCATTAGGAGTGGAAGATTTTATTAAAAGAATGAGTGTCATTTCATTTTCGAAAGAGGCACTGCTGAAAGTGGGCAATGAGGTGAAGATATTGGCTCTTTTGGAAGGGCTCGATGCGCACGCAATAGCGGTGGAGAAGAGGATAAAAACTTCAGTATGAAAATAGAAGTGGAGAAAGCTCTCAGGAGAGCTTTGTGTAAATGACTTGACATTACTGAGTAAATGGTCTAGATATTACACAGAGTATAGTTTTCCGAACCATTTATCCTAAAGAAGTATTTCCAAGGAAAATGGTCGATAGGGTATAGTTTGAAAAGACTATACCTCCCGTATTTGGAAAGGGGAGTACGAGAGGTACAATAGTTTATCCAACACCAAATACGGTAGTTGGATTTTTTTGATTGACCACTCATTGGCACCCAGTAAATCCAATTAAGAACGTGCCTCACGAGCATGGTAGACAGTGATGAGTGGTGCTACACTAATCTGATAGGGCTCATAATTATTATGAATAGATTGGTGGACTACTATAAACGTCACATTAACTATTTGCGCATATCTATTACTGACCGATGCAATCTGAGGTGCATTTACTGTATGCCCCTTGAAGGTGTGTCCCACCTCACACATGAAGATGTTTTGAGTTATGAAGAGATTATACGTATAGCCCAGATCGCTGTAAAAGAGGGGATAACTAAGATCAGGATTACTGGTGGGGAGCCTTTGGTGAGGAAAGGTGTTGTTAATCTCATTGGCTGGTTGTCCCGGTTACAAGGAATAGAAGACTTGTCTATGACTACTAATGGTATTTTCCTCTCTGAATTTGCTCAGCCATTGTATGAAGCTGGACTTACACGGGTGAATGTCAGTATGGATTCATTAAAGCCTGATCTTTTTAAAAAAATCACCAGAGGCGGGGAACTCTCACGAGTGTGGAAGGGAATAAACGCAGCTTCAAAAATAGGTATGAATCCGATAAAGATTAATGTTGTTGCGATTAAAGGCTTCAATGAAGATGAGATTTTGGATTTCGCGCAGCTCACCTTTGAACATGATTACCAGATAAGATTCATTGAGTTTATGCCTGTGGGACCTGAGAACGGTTGGCACCAGGAGAGGTACTTAAGCTGTCTGGACATCAGAAACATTATTGAAAAAAGCTATACACTTCAGCCTATGGCTAATAAAAAGTGTACGAGTGGACCCGCTGACCTTTATAGGTTAAGAGGTGCAAAGGGAGAAATTGGATTTATTAATCCTATTAGTGGTCACTTTTGCTCCACTTGCAATCGATTGAGATTAACGGCAGATGGTAAGTTGCGCCCTTGCCTTTTTTCCGATGAAGAAATTGATATAAAGATGGCTCTAAGACGAGGTGAGAGTGATGATGCGTTAAAAGCATTGCTCCATTCAGCACTCTCTAAAAAACCTAGAGGTCATACCATTAAAGAACCTACGTTCAGAAAGTGTGTGCGTGAGATGATTAAGATAGGAGGTTAAGAGTTGGAATTGCACGACCTCATCTCTGATATGAGAGTAGTGACCGTTTCAGGTGCCCATAAAGGAGTAGGGAAGACAGTTCTGGCAGAGCTCATTCTGCACACTCTTTCTGGTTTTGCTGCGATCAAAATCACAATGAGCAGCGTATATACGAGTGTATCAGATAGAGAGGAAGAGATCATGGTTCCTGAGAAAGATACCTTTAGGATGAAGAGAAGTGGAGCAGAAAAGGTAGTGTGGGTGAGGGCAACGGAAAGGCTTTTACTGGAGGCAATGGAAAAGGCTTTGACAATGATTGGTAAACCCAAAGGACTTTTAATTGAAGGTAATAGCATTTTGAAGCACCTTACTCCTACAATTGCCTTTTTTGTCATTGATAGTACAATTGAGCACATGAAGCCAAGCCGAATAAGTGCTTTGAAAAAAGCAGATGTATGTGTTGTTAATCAAAGGGATGGAACTTCCATTAGTAGGGAAACACTGCAAAAAGTGAAATCCATCAATCCAAAGATGAAAATCTTTTCTTTTGATCTTTTCTCTGCCAATAGGAGGGAGAATGAAGACGTTAAAAATATTATAAAATACTTAAAGAAAATAATATAACATCTTGGAATTTTTACACCTTATTGAAAAAGAATAGATTTTTTGAGGCTAGAATTTTTGTCTCATAGATGCAATAGTGGAGTGGTCTGCCCCATTAAATAGATTATTCATTAGAAAACGCTATTATTGTGTTCCTCAGATTATTTTAAAGTATGGGCACTCAAAAGTTCTTATTTAACAGAGTGAAAATATTGGGATGTTGATTTTATTAGGAAGTTTCTCATTTATTCGCTTCCTTGTAAAAAGGGATTCCCTAACAAACCCACTATTCTAGTTTCCCATAACCCACTAGTCCATCATTCCAATTGTGATCGAAGTGAACTATGTTATAATTGATGTAAACTCGCTTCCTAAACCCTGAACACTACATCCTATATTTGGTATGAAATTCCCTCATAAAATATTAGCCCTCGATATTGGGGCAGGAACGCAAGATATTCTACTTTATGATTCTGCGCTTACTCCTGAAAATTGTATCAGTCTAATACTGCCAAGCCCTAGTAGATATTTTTCTGAAATAATTGAGAGGTGCACTCAAGACCTCTTTATTGAGGGAGACCCCATTGGAGGTGGAGCGATACCTTCTCTTCTCAAAAGGCACTTGGAGAAAGGATATCGGGTAATTATGGATGAAGAAGCGGCCTATACGGTGAGGAATAATCTCAAGGAGGTAAGAAACCATGGCATTGAACTCTATAGTGATGGAATAGAAGGTTTTAAAGGGAGCACACTAAGATTTCATGAAATAGATTTGGCGTTATTGAAAGATTTTTTATCCCATTTTGGGGAGGGATTTAATCTTGACCTGGTAGCTATAGCAGTACAGGATCATGGAACTCACCCTGAGGGAACATCAAACAGAGAATTTAGATTCAGAATAATTGAACAGAGATTGAAGAAGGATTGTAGACCTGAAAGTTTTGTCTATACACACAATGAGATTCCTGCCTGTTTTAAAAGAATGCAGGCAGTTGCTCGCACTGCGAAGATGCAGCTTGGTCATGAAGTTTTAGTGATGGACACCTCCTTTGCCGCTATTTTAGGGTGCATGGAAGAGGTTTCCTCATCGCTGTTTGTCAATGTGGGCAATAATCACACTCTGGCAGCGATGGTTTACAAAGGGAGAATCGAAGGTGTGATGGAGCATCACACCAGAATGTTAACCGCAGAAAAACTTGAAAATCTTCTTGTAAGATTTATGAGGAGAGAAATAACCTCCAAGGAAATAGCGGAGGATGGGGGCCATGGTGCTACTATTCTCAACTCAAGTCCATGGAAGCACAAAGAAATCATTGTCACAGGGCCTCATAGGGGAATACTACAAAACAGCCGTTTAAATGTCCGATTTGCAGCGCCTCATGGTAATATGATGTTAACGGGCCCCTTTGGTCTGGTGAGAGGTGCCCAACTGAAATATGGGGTAAGTTAATGAGGACGCAGATTTTTTTAAGAATAAACACAGGCACTTGGAGAGCATAAATCAAATGCCACTAAAAAGTCCTTTGCTATCAAAAGATATAAAAATCCAAGAGGTTAAATAACTTTCCCCTTTAAAGTGATCGTAACGACAGGTCTCTTTTTATAATTGGTATGAATTTCTAACGTCTCCTTAATTGACCCCTTCTCTAGCTTATCTTTGTCTAGGGTAACGATTATATCATAACTTTTCCCCTCCAACTTAGTCTCTACCTTAGTGTGAATAAGATCACTGCTGGGGATTAGTTTCTCTATCTTAACAGGATCACCTCTTTCTTTCTTTAGGTAAAGAGATTTCGTGAGATTAAGCTTCTCGGGTGGTGTGCCAGGTTTTGGTGTGGTATTAATATTACCAAAGTAGAGGGTGGTTGGAAAAACGGTTAACTCATCCCTGATATTAACATTCACCCTAATTTCACACTTCGGCTTTTTCTCACTATTTGTAGTTACTATAATTTTACCTCTGGATCTTCCCTCAAGTCCTTTCAAGGTTTTTACCATGAGCTCATATTCTTTTCCTTCGACAAGAGGTTTTATCTCATACTCGATTTTATCATCTATGTTTGATTCTATACGGGTTATGTTAAGTGGTGAATCCTGGTGATTAATAATCCTTAAAGTTTTACTAAGTATCTCCCCTTCAAACCCAGTTAAGTATAGTCTGGATGAGGGTTTCACACTGATATGCTTTTTTACCTCTCCCTTGAGCTTAATCATCAGTGTGGGGTGTTGAGGATCATTAGAACTAATAGTTGCTGATTTTGCGAACTTACCGCTCATATAGTTTGTTTTAACTGAGAGCGTGACTTTACAGTTCCCGCATAGACTTTACCAGCATCATGATCTGTAGTTTCAAGAAATATCTCCGGTAGTTTTTCACCACTTACTTTAGGCTGTTGCTTTTTTTCAGAAGGTGGTGATTTTGCAATGATAGATTTGTCCTGTGATGCAGGGGTGCTCTCATTTCGTATTCCTAAGCAGAAAGGAACAATCAGCACACATAATCCCCATTTTAATAAAACTGAATTATTCATCTTTTCTCCTTTCATTTTTAAACTATGTGAGTAGCAAGAATTAACTTAAATAACCTAGATTTCTTAACCTTTCTTTGAGGGTTTCAATCTCTTCTTTACTGAGTTGAGCCGCAGTATCTATTTTACTGTTTGATACAATATCTCTCAGGATATACACGATAAAATCATTAACTGAATTAAACCCTGAATCCTCAATCAGCAATTTTAAATTATTATACAGAGGTCTGGGAATTTTGATCGTAACCTTATTATCTCTTTTCTCGTCCATCTCTTACTCCAAAGAAGCACCCATAAAAGCTTGAAAGTACCTCTATTGACCGAGAAGGATGGGTGATTAGAACTCCCTCAGGTCATTTCATAGTTCTTTCTATGCTATGGTGTGAGGGGAGTATCATATATTTTGTGAGAAATTATACCTGCGTTTCTTAAAAATGTCAAAATTTTTGAAATTTAGTCGTTAAGAGTAACGATAAAGAGTTTGAGGTTCATCACCAGAGTAGTCTCTATAAGCAAAGGCATTTTAAATGGCTAAAAAATCTATTTAGTGTCTGACCGAAAACCCACTTTCGTCTTTTAGAAATTCTAAATCCGAAGCACGAAATCCCACACAATGACCAAAATTTAACCCGTTAGATAGCCTCAATAATATAGCTACCTATTGTTAAATGATCCTTTATCTAACGGGGTGAAAAAGTTCAAATGACCAAAACCTCAGAATTTCAGTATATTAGTTTAGAACATTCTGTAATTTGATATTCGAATTTGTTTGGAATTTCGATATTCGACCTGCCCCGTTAAATGTGTTTGTTTTATTTAACCGGGGTATTCGGATTTTTTGCCTGAACGAGACTTTCCGTTCAGGCACTCTTTAACCCTTAACTGTTTTTATGCCGGGAATAGAATCTCACAATTTTCAAAAGTTACTATCTTTTGTGATAAACAAAAAAATTTAGAAAATTAGTAACAATTAATTTGACAAATTACAAGCTATTACGTTATATATGTTGAGGATATATAGTATATATGTACGTCTCATTCCTGTCGTGGCTGCCTATGCTTGAATGAGCTGATATAGTAAGTCCCATCACGCGCTGGGTGTTCACTCCGTAAGAAAAAAGCCACGCCGTTTATGGCAGAGTAAAGAAAGCACTAAGTAAATAAGTTTAGGCGGGGTTTAAAGCCACGTCGAAAATTTATAACGGTGTTCACCCAAATTGTATAAAAGGAGGTGAGTTTTTTCTAGAATAGATGGGATGAGTAAGGTTTAACCACAACATAAAGAGAAAGGGGTAATATCTATGGAAAAGGTACTAATTTATGATCAAGAGAAATGTACTGGATGCCGCAGCTGTGTGGTGGGATGTTCTCTTTATCATGAAGGAGAGTGCAGTAAGATACTTTCACGCGTCAATATTGTTAGATATGAGCGTACGGGTGAGTGCTATGTGGCAGGCTGCGATCTATGTACAGATCCACCCTGTGCTGCTGTTTGTCCAACAGGGGCATGTGCCGTGGACCCGGTTATGGGAATTGCAAAGATTGATCCTGACGTATGTATCGGCTGCAAGGAGTGTATGATCCACTGTCCTTTTGGGGCAATAAAGATACATCCCATTACCAAAAAGGCATTCAAGTGCGACCTCTGTGAGGGTCGTGAAGAGGGACCCGTATGTGCTGATTGGTGTCCCGGTGGTGCTATTACCTGGGCGAGCCCAGAGCTTGCGGTTAAAGCAAAAAAGAGAGAGAAATTGCATGAGAGAATTACTGCTGCCACAAAAGCAAAGGAGGTGAGTTAATATGTACGGATGGGCTGGACAAAGATTAAGGGTTGATCTTAGCAAAGGTGATATTATCAAAGAACCCTTAAGCTATGAATATCGGAAGAAGTGGATTGGTGGACGTGGTTTCAATTCAGATGTTATTTACAATGAAGTGCCTCCTGAAATGAGTCCCTTTGATCCTCGGACCAGAGTCTGTTTTGGAATGGGTCCCCTTAACGGTACTGCTGCTCCTTCTACCGGGCGTGTAACGGTGAGCTGTAAGTCTCCTTTAACTGGTGGTTTTGGTGATTCCAATATGGGGGGTCACTGGGGGGCAGAAGTAAAGTATGCAGGATACGACCAGATCGTAGTGCAGGGAAAGGCTAAAAAACCAGTGTATATCTGGGTTGATGATGATAAGGTAGAAATAAGAGATGCATCTCATATTTGGGGTAAATTTCCCAGGGATGCTGATACTATAATTAAGGAAGAGTTGAAGGACGAGGACATCCATATCGTGCTTATTGGACCAGCCGGGGAAAATCTGGTTCGCTTTGCCTGTACCTTTAATGATGTATACAGAGCGGCTGGAAGAACTGGTCATGGTGCAGTAATTGGGTCTAAGAATCTTAAGGCGATTGCGGTCAGAGGTTCAGGTGGTGTGAAAATTGCTAATCCAAAGGAGTTTTTTGAGATATGTAACCGGTTAAGGCAGAAATTTAAAAACGACCCCATGAAATTAGCACTTAATGAGTATGGAAGTTTATGTCTCATCAATTATGCCAACCGTGATGGATGGCTACCCTGGAAGAATCTGCAATGGGGAGGTACTCCTTTAGCAAACAACATGTCAGGTGAAACTCATAGTAAGACTGTGCTTAAACATCGAGAGGGTTGTTATGCTTGTCCTATCTGCTGCGGGCGATTTACTGAGATCAAGGAGGGTCGCTGGGCAGGTGAGTATTTTGGTGGTCCTGAATATGAACACTCCGTTCCCACAGGTCCCAGGGTTGGCATTATCGAAGATGCCAATGATATCTGGCATAATGCCAGACTAACTAATGATCTCGGGATGGATGGCATTGAAACTGGTGCGGTTATCTCCACTGCCATGGAGTGGTATCAACGGGGTCTTATCACCGCTAAAGATACCGGAGGGTTAGATTTGGAGTGGGGTAATGAAGATGTGGTAGATCAGCTTATCCAGGATATAGCTTACAGAAGGGGATTTGGAGATATCCTTGCTGAGGGGGCATCTCGCGCTTCTGATAAACTTGGTTTAGGTGATAAAGGTCAATACTATACAATCGCTACTAGAGGAATGGCACTCCCCGGTGACGACCCACGAGGATTAGGATTTGGCTATGGGCTCTCCTTTGCCATGGGCACTCGTGGTGGGTGTGACCATCTCAGGTCCCTGTGCTGCCTTGAGCTTTCAGGTGCGCTCTATCCAGGACTTAACACTAAATATTTAGGCGATGAGAGACCTGCTAAACCAACTACCACCGTGGGTAAACCTTATATGGTCTACTATGAGGAAAACCAGAAGGCGGTTGTGGATTGCTTAAATGTATGTTGCTTTACCACCCATTGGTCATATGCGGTCCTCACTCAGGATCAATTAGACTACTTCAATACCTGCACCGGTTTAGACTTCACTTTGGAGGAATTCCTCGAGGTGGGAGAGAGAGTGTATAACCTGGAGAGAGCTTATTGGGCACGATTGATGTCAGGAGCACGGGAAGATACGGTACCAGAAAGATTTACTAAAGAGCCCATGCCTCAGCATGTAGACTACCAAACCAATGTGGGCGCTACCCTACCGATAGGTGAGATGCTTCCAAAATACTATAAATATAGGGATTACGAACTAAGTACTGGATTCCCCAGCGAAAGGAAACTTAAACAATTGGGATTGGATTATGTTGCTGAGGATCTGAAACCCCTGCGGAAGAAGTATATGAGTGAAGCAGAAAAGAAGAAAAGGAAGTATTACTATTAATCCTAAGGAAAAGGAGTGAAGGTTATGACAGTGATGACTAAACAACAGGCTAAAAAGTTTGCGGGGATGGACGACTTCTTCCTAGATCTTCTCAATCTGCTGAAAGATAAAGGGGTTATAAATAATAAAGAACACAGGGTATTCCTATTAACAGGTTTTGAGAAGCTGGTTGAACATCTGGAGAAGAATAAGGTCATCTCTTCAAAAGATGCTAAAAATGCCATGAAGAACGGGTTTACCTCTCTGGTATACTCATTGGCAAAGTAGGAGATTAAAGGTTTAAAAATGTTGAGAGCCTCTCACTATAGTGGGAGGCTCTTATTTGAAATAAGAGGAATTAAGTGTGATTGTCAATATGAGATACTATGGTTTAGTAGCAGCGGCTACTAAAAAGGCACAAGAAGATATTGAATTAGAAAAGGGTACCACGGTTGAAGATGTTATAAATATTCTTATAAATAAATATGGAGAAAAATTTAGAAAAGAACTCTATTTTGAGGGATTTTATGGAGATAAGAAGGTGAGTACACCCAATCTTTTTCTCAATAAATCCAGAATCCAATGGCTGCAAGACTATCCTAAAGGTTTAAAAACTCCTCTAAAGGATGGTGATATGCTCTGGATGGGGCTTATTATTGGAGGAGGCTAGTATAAAGTTTTCTAAAATATTATAGCTTACAATTTTATTGCGCGCAGAGAAATTCCTTGCCTATTTACGCACCATACAAAGATAGCCTTCCATTTGAGAGGCTGCACGTGCCCTGTGGAATAAATCATAATTCATTTGAAATTGTCTGTTACATCATCATAAATATAAAGGTTAAGTTTTCAATCATTGTTATTCCACAGAGGAATGCAACCGAAGCAATCTCTTAAAATGCTCTGTATAGACTCCACAATCTCACGAACGACTACAACATGAGATTACTTCACATAATAGACAGCGGATTTTTTATCTGAAGAAAGATTTTTCAAAATCTAAGAGGAGACAATGGAGAAACTATTACTCTTTGATGTAAGCAAATGCACAGGATGTAGGACATGTGAAGTAGCCTGTTCACTGATTCAAACAGGTGTATGTAACCCTGCCAGTTCCAGGAGAAGAACCATACATTTTGATGAGGAAATCCTTGATGTACCGATGCAGTGTCAGCAGTGTGAGGATCCTGCCTGTATGAATATATGTCCAGCTGAAGCCATCTATGTGGATGAGGCAACTGGCGCTAAAATAATTAATTATGATAAGTGCATAGGATGTAAGATGTGCGAGATTGCGTGCCCTTTTGGGGCAATTTCGGTAGATCCCCTAACTAAAACAGTAGTGAAGTGTGATTTATGCTCAGGAGAGCCCGCATGTGCACACTTTTGCCCTACCAATGCTATTGAATACAGCACAGCGAATGCCTATGATCTAATGAGACAGAGAGAGAGAATAAAGCAACTGAAGAAGATGAGCTTATAAGGAGGCGCATGACATGTACGGCACTACAGGGAAAATATTGAGAATCGACCTGAGTAAAGAGAGCTATACCCCTGAAGATAGCAGTCCCTATTTTAAGGAATATTTAGGAGGCAGGGCTCTCAATCATATAGTACTCTTTCAAGACATTGATGTAGCGAAGGTTTCTCCTTTTGACCCTAAAAATGAAATCATTTTTGGTACAGGTCCCTTGTGTGGAACCACCTGGCCAAGTGCAGGTCGATTACAGGCGACCTTTATTGCTCCTTTACCCTATAGCGGGTGGGGAGATTCTAATGTGGGTGGAGCTATAGGGCCAGAGATGAAGTTTGCAGGGTGGGATACAGTTGTGGTTAAAGGGAAGGCTGATAAACCAACCTATATTTATATTGAAGATGAAAGAATCGAATTCAAGTCGGCTAGTGATTTATGGGGGAAAGGGGTGAATGAATGTACCAGCATATTGAGAAAGAGACATCTTGGGTGCCAAGCGCTCCTTATTGGCCCCGCTGGTGAAAATCGCGTAAGATTTGCCAGTGTAAGAACACATAGGACGAGCAGTCTGGGAAGATGCGGAGGAGGAGCAGTAATGGGGTCAAAAAATCTTAAAGGGTTGGTGATAAAAGGCAGTAGGGGTGTTAAGATTTTTGATCCTAAAAATTTCCTTGATCTCTCATTGAAGTGCCAGAGGGATCTTATGGATCCAGATTTTGGACCGCTGCACAGTCAGAGCTTTAACCTTATGTCGAGATATGGAACACCAGGAATCCTTAGACTTATTGGACAAATTGGGATGACACCCATAAAGAATTGGAGCCAATGTGGTATCTGGTCAGATGACCTTGAGCTAACAGAAATGATGGGAAATAAGTGGTGGGAAAGACAGGATGCGTGCTATGGCTGCCCGGTACACTGTCTTGGTGCGTACCGGGTCGACGATCCGCACTATGCTTCTTTTAGTGGAGGGCCTGGGTACGATTCGATTGTATCACTAGGGCATAACTGTCTGGAGCCAAGAGCCAAAATTGTTCTAAAACTGAATGCCATGTGTAATGATCTAGGGCTTGACCCGGTAGAATTAGGAAATACATTTTCTACTCTGATGGAATGGTATGAAAAGGGGGTTATAGATGAAAAATTTACCGATGGTGTTCCTATGAGATGGGGTAATGGTGAAGGGATGATTGAGCTAGTGTCGAAGATTGCCTCAAGGAAAGGGTGTGGAGACAAGTTGGCTGAGGGTCCATATCGAGTCGGCAAAGAGCTTGGTAAAGAAGCACTGAAATGTGTGTACCATCAGAAAGGGATGTGTGCACCTGGGTTGGAAACCCGATCAGCAATTGGTTCCATGCTTTCATCTGCCCTTTCACCACGAGGTTCACATCATTTATCAGGACTGCCTACAACTGAGTGGATCAATAGCCAGTCTGTAGCTGTGCGTGTAACCGGGTTTAAAGAAGCGGGAGACATCCGCTCCTACCATCCGGAAGCGAAGGCTAGGCTGGTTCATTTTTATGAAAACCTTTTTGAGCTGCCGGACTCACTTGGTATTTGCAAGTTTCCCTTTGGGCACTTTGGTTACTGGCACGATCGGCCAAAGGATATGGAGAAAATGTGGGACTATCTCACCAAAGCGCTTTATTATGCTACTGGTACAAAATTTACAAAAAATGAATTGATGGACATTGGTGAGAGAGCCTACCAGATTGAGAGGGCAGCTATTGTGATGAGGGGAATCAGGAGGGAAGATGACATACCCAACTGGAAATGTCTAAATGAGAAATGTCCTGGTGAACATCCAGTAGGCCCTGTACCACTGCCACCTATTGACCAGAAGAAATATGAAAAAATCCTTGATAGCTATTACAGTCTGAGAGGATGGACAAAAGAAGGCATTCCTACGAGAAAAAGACTCATGGGACTTGATTTAAAAGAAGTTGCAGATGCACTGGAAAAGCGAATATTACACTCTGCTCAAAAGAAACCAGCTAAACCAAAAAAATCTAGCAAAAAGAAATTTACTAAACGAAAAAAAATAAAAAATTGCAGAATTTAGGTATTAAGGAATTGAGGGATTGAGAGATTAATTTTTTGGATGATGGATTTATTAATCTCTGCAATCTCGGCGGCTCCCCCGTTAGAAATAGGAAACGCTTGCGACACGTAATACATCAATTCAAAATTGCTTTTGACATCTGTAAGAAACATTTTTTATTATGTCCAAAACGTTTGCGTTAATCATCAGTGGAACTAATATACTATGAGCAAATTTCTAACGGGGTGAATCTGTAGTAAAATTTGGAGGAAAACAATGGATAAACGAGTAGAAAAGGTTATTGAGCACTACGAAGGTAGGCCCGGAGCAGTTATCTCAGTATTAGAAGATATCCAGGAGACCGAAGGATATTTGCCCAAAGACATTTTGGAGCACGTAAGTGAAAAGATGAATGTACCTTTGTCACAGCTTTTTAGTATGGCTACCTTCTACTCAGCATTTT
>SMTZ1_10024035_pt1 | contig 18043 bp, 19 predicted proteins | sample DeeMarSWOR136_30_FD_25667 | JGI IMG/M metagenome (IMG submission 25667)
ATAGATGAACATTCGGGCTGTGCGATAGCTGGATTAACGGCCGATGCTCGAATTCTTATTAACCAAGCTCGCGTTCAAGCTCAGATTAATAGACTTACCTATGATGAGGATATTCCTATTGAGACTTTGACACGATATATAGGAGATTTAAAACAAAGATATACACAGACTGCTGGAGTAAGACCCTTCGGTGTGAAACTATTGATCGCAGGAGTTGATGCAACCGGACCAAAATTGTATGTGACTGACCCAAGTGGGACCTACATAGGTTATCAAGCTGTCGCCATAGGTTCGGGCGAACAAACAGTTACAGAATTTTTGGAGAAGGGATTTAAGGAGAATGCTGATATTAACGATAATATTAAACTTGCTTTAAATGCATTAGCTCTGGTCGTTGAAAACGGACTAGAAGGAGACGCGGCTCAAAAAGTCGAAGCAGCGATTATAGACACAGAAACAAGAACATTCACCAAACTTTCTGATGAAGAAATACAAAAATTCGTTGATGCAGCACAAAATGAGCGTCCAGATACTACTACTCCAATTTAAAATACTTTTCTTCTTTTGCAAGAGTTTTATTATTTCTTTTTTTGTTCAGAAATAATTTCTATTATTTTTAACTTATGCGGCGGAAACTCCCCTTCCGAAAGGTGGGGGGATGAAAGCCGCTAGCTTTATATAATTTTTTGGTGATATTGAGTTTTGGTATGGTGCTGTACTCCGCACCCGCAATTCCCCGACTGGGGTGGAGGGATATCCTCCCGTAAGCGACCAGTCAGCAGAGTGACAGGGGTAAGCGTAAGGAAGCCCGTGCATGAGGTCGCTCTCCAGCATCGCAAGAAATTCCCCTGAATAAGGGTCAGGATAGTGAGTGAGCAGCGTGTGCAACCTGGTAAGTTTCCGTAAGCCCATAAACGTAGGCGAAGCATCGCTTCCCGTGAGGGAACGAGACCACCAGCCGAAAGGCTGGAGAGGATGTCACTTTAATTCTGACTTAGTTCTTCAATTATCTCTTTTAATCGCAATAAAATTTGTCCCAGAGCTGGACGATCACTCTTTGCTAAAAACGCTGTTGTAAGTGTTTCAGTAAGTTTACACACATACAGTTTAATGTCACTCTCTAAAGTCTTTCTAATGAAATCAGAAACATTGAAACTAGAAGCATGTTGCTGCACAAGGTCTATTGCTAGTTTTTCGTATTCTTTATCGGCGTCAGCAAAGTTTCCAAAGACAAATTTATCCTCTTCAAAAAACAGAATCTCAATTGTTCCTAGGTGTTTAATCTTTTCAAAAATTCTCCTAACTGTTTTGCATAAAACTTCATCTTGAATTTCATGGATATTAAACTCAATTGGTTGCTCAGGATCTTTTCTGGGCGTCTTATTTGGAAACGCTACCTCAAGTAGTGTATGATACTTCTTAACGATCGTATTCAAATTCATTAATACAGTTCCAATTGATTCATTTGTTATCAAGCTTACTACAACATCTTCAGCTATTTTGAAAATATAAAGTTGAGAGTTAAGGTCATCAGTTAGTCCTCTTTGAATGAAGTCAGAGACATCCATGTTAGAAAAACTTCTCTTTACTATATCTACAGCAAGACTTTCATATTCTTCATTGGTAAAGGATCCATGAAGAATCTCGCCATTTGATGCTAAAAACATCACGCCAAAAGAGCTTAACGGCCCTAAATCTGATAGAATGTTCACTAAAATATCCTTTGGAGATGACATGTGGCTCACTAAATAATTAAACTCATTTAAAGGCAAGATTTCATCTTTGAAATAACCGCGAGTTAAAAGACAATATACTGTATTAAGTATTTATAAGTGTCTTTAAAACTCTTAGTTTTTCTTCTATATATTCTATAGGCACAGGTGAATCTAAAAATTAAAAAAAGAAAAGTAAAAATGAAAAAAGTGGTTACCAAAAGCTCATACTTTCAGCAAACATAATTTCTAGATCTTTCGCTGTTACAGGTCTCGGAGAACACGATAACGTCCTTTGTTGTTTTAGCGTGCCTTGTACCAATTGAGGAATTTCTGATTCGTTAAATCCCATTTCAATAAGTCCATTTGGGAAATTAATATCTTGCATGAGTTTTATGATAGCCTCTGGTAGTAGCATTGCAGCGTCTCTCAAAGGAAGTCCTTCAATATCCTCACCTAACATCTCTGCCATTAGCGCATGTTTCTCAAAATCTGTACACGCAGTAAACTTAGTTACTGCAGGAGAACCTATAGTGCATGCAAGACCATGAGGAGCCATAGGATACTCTAAATTGTAGTCAGGAGGAATCCAAGTCTTATGGTGAATCATGCCTGCTACTGGATAAGCCATCGAATGTGGAATATGAACGCCTGCATTGCCAAAACCAAGACCAGCTAAAGTAGCTCCAATAAGCATTTGAGTTCGTGCTTCTAAATCTCTTCCGTTCGTTACAGCTCTTCGTAAATATTTACCTACAATTTCTATCGCCATTACGGCAACAGCGTCGCTTATAGGATTGGATCCGACATATACAGGTCTATCAGCAGGAGTTTTTGGTTTTGGACGAGAAGTATACGGGATAGCTGTATAAGCTTCCATGGAATGTGTGAAAACATCCATGCCTGTAGAAGCCGTAACTAATGGTGGCATAGTCAATGTGTTAAGAGGATCAATAATTCCCATAGTCGGTCTTACACAAGGCATTGATATTCCGATTTTAATATTCTGTGCTTCCAAATCAATGATTATTACTGTTGTTCCTTCTGATCCTGTTCCTGCAGTCGTTGGAACACCAATCAGCGGTTTTAGAGGCCCAGGAACTTTTATACCTTTACCAACTGGTGGGCTGATGTAATCCAGCAGATCAGCCGGAAAAGAGGTATATAAGTTTACGGCCTTTGCTGTGTCTATACAGGAACCACCACCTAGACCCACAAAACCATCATAGGGATTCAAAGCATTCTTGGTGAAATTTATTGCATCTTTAACAGATGTATCTGTGGGTTCGATATGAACATCGCTATAAATATCTGCCTTAATGTCCTCATTCTCGATTATTGCCTTCACTTTCTCTGCAAGCCCAATTTCAACAATATTTTTATCAGTAATAATTAGTGTATTCTTTACGCCAAGTCTCTTTAACTCATAACCCAACTCGTTCGTAGCGCCAATACCAAATTTGATTGAAGAAGCTGAGGTTGTAAAAATAGTGTCTAATCCTGTATCAATCGCCATTTTTTAACCTCCAAATAGTAGAATTCAGATGCAGGGTTACACTCAGTAGCTATATAAACTTCGTGTTAAGCATAGGCAAATTTTGTAGGATTTATAAAAAAAATGATCTGAATTAATCCAATTAGACCACTAAAAAGATGTAAAATATATGGCTTTAGAGAGAAATAATCTCTAACTCTCACTGAAGTCTGAGTTCAAGAGTATATCAATTGTTTTGGAATCTAATTTTGGACCTGCAGTTTCTCCATACCAGTAGGTGTGCATTTTTGCTAATGGATCCTGAGTTGCCTCATATAAACGATCAGATAACCATGACTGATACATGAAATTACACCATTCTACCTTATTTAGTAATTCCCATGTCCATTCAGTCATTTGAATCTTTAACTTTATGTCTTGTTCTTCCCATTCTCCATAAACTGTTATTATCTTCTCATGAGAGCCTAAAATGTTTCGCATGACTCGTTTTACTTTATATTTCCACATATAGACAATAAAAATCGAAAGTACAAATCCTGTGAGAGCACCATAAAGTAGTGACTCTAGAATAACCATCCTTATCGACCTTATTATATGTAGAATTGAAGTTGGTTCTTCTAATATAATGTATATCGAGAAAATTTGAGTATATCGGTACGAAAATTCTAAAATATATTAAAATAAATTGTAATATAATCTTTATTTGTGTTTAGAAATAGAAGTCTCGAATAGAAAATCAGTCAAATTGATATATTACGAATCAAAAAAAGATATCATTTCACTTTACAAGAAACTCTATGGCTGTGATCATTTGGATAACAGTTTAAAGACAATTCTTGAAGCAATTGAAGATAATAAAGAAGAATTAATTGAATTCTGTCGCGAAATCGTTAAAATCCCAAGTTATAGCGGTCAAGAAGAGGCAGTTGCAAAAGCAATCGCCAAATGGATGCATGAGTTCGAATTTGATAATGTGATGACAGATGAACTTGGAAGTATCGTTGGATGCATTGAAGGCAATGTAGGAAATGAACATCTACTTTTATTTGATGCCCATATGGATCATGTTGATGTTGGAAGGCGTGATGTTTGGGATTGTGAGCCTTTTGGGGCGATAATAAAAGATAATGCGATTTACGGGCGAGGTGTAGTTGATATGAAAGGGGCGCTTGCTAGCCAAATCTTCGCTCTTGGAATGATCCGCAGATACGGAATCACCCCACCAACTGATTTATGTATGGCTGCTGTGGTTTTTGAAGAATTAAATGAAGGACTAGCAGTGAAACATATTATAGAAAACATAGGACTTTCACCAAATTGTGTAATTCTTGGTGAGCCCTCAAACCTGAATCTATCGATAGGACAACGTGGTAGAGCAGAAATTGAAATTGTTACGAAAGGTAAAACGAGTCATGGTAGCATGCCTGAACTTGGAAAAAATGCGATTTATCCTATGACTTTGATTATTAATGAAATAAAAAAGCTAAATGAGAAACTTCCGTCACATCCATTCCTAGGCAAAGGATCTGTTACCATAATTGATATTTCAAGCTCACCTGGAGGAAATGTAGTACCAGATACATGTCGCATTGTTGTCGATCGCCGTATTATCCCTAGTGAAACAGAAGAAGTAGTAATCAACGAGATGCATGATATAATAAATGTTGTAAGAGAACAAATATCCGATTTGGAAGCTTCCGTTAGTATTATTGATGAACCTGTGCAATTTTTTACGAAAAAAACCCTCGTTGATCATAAATACTTCCCAACATGGTATTTTGAGCCTTCTACGCCTTTAATTCAAAAAGCAAAAGAGATTCTTGAAAAATCAGTTGGTCAGCAAGTTGAAATCATAAAATGGCTTTTTTCAACTGATGGGGTTTACACAGCTGGCACAGCAAACTTACCAACAATTGGGTTTGGTCCAGGAGAAGAAGAACAGGCCCACACACCAAATGAGCATTTGGCTATAGATCAACTAATAAAATCCGCAAAAGGGTATGCAGCTCTTGCTCTTGAATTATTCAAGAAATAATAAATGAAATTTTTAACTTTAAGAAATAAAAACAAAATAAAATCGTAGACTGACAAAATTCAGAACTACTAGGAATCCTGATAGAAGGAAGATGCTCTTTTTTAACTGGTTCATACATCACTCAAAGCCTAGCCCTTCTAAATGGAAGAGTAGAAAAAAGACTGACATACTCTCACAGCTAAAGCAGTGAGGTTCTACACTTCTACCGAGAGAAATGAGGGGCGTGTCACCGCCCTGTTAATGACTCCCGCAGCGAGAGGGTCTCCCTGAGCGAGCCTTATATTGACACAACCTACCGCATCTCGGTGGGCTTCAAGTTTACACTGTATACACCTGAACAATCTGCCCTTCCGTACTATTCTTTTAGCACCGCAGCGGGGGCATACTGAGGAGGTCCCACGTTCGTCTATTTCCCTTACCGTGATACCGTATTCCTCCGCTTTTTCCTTAATGCGATTCACCAGATAGCGATGACTCCAGAACAGAAGGATCATGGAATTTGACTTCTTAGAGAATTGAGCTGTGGCACGTATATTGGTGAGCTCACCTAAGACTATCTCTGATACGCCTTGTGACCAACAGCGTATCACAAAATCATTCACTACTTTGTTTATCACATCCCTGAATCTTCGCTTTCGCGTTCGGAACAACCGACTAAATGTTTTAGAGGCATGTACATCATTGGTGGTCTTCAAAAGCGATTCGTGTTGTGCCAGTTTGTGATTCCAGTACCACCACTCAGCCAACATAGAATTAGCTCGATAGCCAAAAACCTGCGTAGTTCCTTCTAGCATCGCCATAATAGGTACTTTGACTCCCAGATCAACATAGGCCTTCTTGGTTCCTTGTAGTTGATGTGGAGGTTTTACCTCCACTGGCATGAAGGCATACCACTGACCCGTGAGTTCATCACAACTAATTTCCAGTCTGCCCTGTTTTCCCTGCCACCTATTGCTTCCCTTCCATTTCAGTTGCAATTTGAAGGGGAGTTTTAGCATGGTGACGCCTAAAGTATAGTTGTCACACCGTACTAAATACCTGAGTTTTCGCTTCCCTGTACGCCTATCCTTCCAATAACCTGGAGGTCGGATTTTATTTATATGAGGCGGGAGGGTCCCCTCCTTCTTTTGCTTTACTAAGGCAAAAAAGGATTTCCAAGCTTCATTGTTCTTTCGAATGATTTGTTGGGCACTAGCAGACCCCACTATCTTCTTGTAGTGATGATAGGCCTCATCTGTGTTCCAATCCATCTGTCCACTAAAAAATGATTGACGCCGTTTGTAGGTGATCTGGTTCCACATACCAGCACAGGCATCGGCACGATTGAATAATTCTACTTCTTGTTCTTTGGTGGGACTTAATTTGAAGGTAGTAGTCCGTCTCACGGTTGAAGCCTCTGACTAACTAAGAGCGCTACTAGAACTATTTAAATCTAGGGAGACAATGATACATGTGATGCAAGTGAACACAGCACACTACCGCAATTCATCCCACCCCTCAAGATTTAAATTCTAATTGATTGTAAGAATCAATCTTTCGAGATTGCAAATTTTTTGTTTTTAGTCTTTCTGTATTCTATCAATACTCATTGATTAAAAAAACGAAATAGCAGCGTTTTTATATCTATTTGGACATAATATAGTTGAAAACGAAATGACGGGATGTAAGATGGCGCGTAATGAGGCGAATGAGGATAAATGGAATGAGCATTATGAGAAGAGTAAGTCGCATGTTGAAGAAGGAAATTATGTTAAAGCTATAGAAGAATTAGAGTCAGCGGAGGAAGGGCGTGATCTAATATATAGTGATATTGGGAAGTCGATAGCAAAGGTTGTGAAGGTCTGGGAAGCACTCGGCGACGCGTACTTCCAGTTAGCCGATCAAGGCGATGAATCCGATTATCCTGATCGGTTTGATGAATACTATTATCTTTATGATTTAGCCATTAGATACTATGAGCAAATAGAAGTTTTCATTCTCCAACGAACTTTACTTTTCCAAAAGGACAAGAAAGATCCATTCGAAAACAGGGAGTTATGGCACAAGATAGGATGCCCATTCGACATCAAGCAACTGTGGCGTAAACTAGGACGAGCACACGACAATAAAGCGCGTCTCGCGGCATGGTTTCCTCGTTATTATTATGATTATGATAATGCTTTCGTTCGTTTTAGTGAAGCTATCAAGCATCTTAAGAAAGCGCTCGACTATTACGAACGATCCGATGATGGATCACTTAGCCAAATTGGAGATACTGCGTATAAGTTACTGCAAGAATACAAAAGGAGTTAGATAAGGCGATAGAGTGTCTTAGGGGTTCTAAGAGAGGTGCGGAATTAGGATTGGACCCAGAAATCGAGGAGAAAGGGAAAGTATTCATCAGATATGACAAGAACAAGAATAAACTCGATATTGATTTCAGTTTTTCACTAGCTGCTGGCGAAGCAAGAGAAACTACTGATGCTGAGTTTACTGAGGATGAGATCATCTTCCGATTTCTGGATGATGCTCTCGTGGGAATCACCTTACCCAATATACAAAGATTAGAGGACGAAGAAACCAAACATGAAAATAAGAAGTGAAATAATTACGATTCGCTTTATATTATGCTAAATTGAATCTAAAAATTAGAAAAAAGAGTAAATTTAATTTGTTGTGCGATATATGTTCTGTCGCATATCTTTAAGATTTGGCAAACGTTGAATTAGATTTGAATCTAAAAGGATCTTTAAGGCGTAACGAACTGTTCTGGGAGCAAGTTTACATTCGTTTTGAATATCTTTTGCGGTAATTGGACCCTGGTTCTTTATTAAATCATAGACAGTTTTGGCACTTGGGGGGATACTTTTGTAAACATCTAATTCCTGTTTCACAACAACCTCTGCAATCATTCTCTTTCAACCTCGTTAAACTATATTTTTGTTAGGTTTTCAACGAATGTTCGATTTGGATCGAACAATTAATTTATTCGGTGATGACCGAATATATATATCTTTTTATTACGCGCGCGAAAAAGGGTATGAAGTTGTGATTATTTATAAAGAAATCGGACACTCGCAATACAAACGCGCTATATCTAGACCATCTTTTTACGTGTTCCTTGAAATCGTTGAAGTGCAATTAGTTTATTGATTCCTGTAAGTAATGCGCTAATACTCGCCATGACAATGTCATTTGCTATACTAGTAGCGTTTACCTCAGAATCGTTAATTTTATCTCTTAGTCTTACCTGTACATCGACAGCGGATGATGTCTCCCCTGTAATTGCATCAACATGATATTCTTCAAGTTTAATTCCTTCAAGAAGACCGCCTTTTTCAATTGCTTTCATTGCTGCATCAACAGATCCAACTCCTGTGGCATTATGGATTCTTTCGTCTCCGCGTAGACTAAGAACCACAGAGGATGTCGGAGTGATTTTGTTTCCAGTGACTACAGTCAAAGTCTTTAGCGCAAGGAAGTCCTCGCTTGGTAAATGAAGCACATCCTTTACAATGTCCCAGACATTGATATTCGGAAATTTGATTTAGAACTATTTTATACTAAAAAGCAGATTCATACTTTAGGTCAAAATTTAAAACGAGAAAGGAAGGACTATTTAGAGAAATTTCCAGAGCTTTACGAACAAATTAAGAACGCATTTACATAGAAGAAAAGTTTTTTTCGCCCTTTTTCAAGCATCTATTTTTTTCCATTATTTGATACTTTTTATGCTTTCCAATGTTGTATCCCTAAGTATACCGCAGTGTACAGATTAATTCCATTAAATTGGTATTCAATATTTCCAGTGTGGGATAACTCAATCTTTTGCATGTTCAATGATATAGTCTAGTATTAGTTCTGGAATTTCAACGAATGTTGTTTCCATCAATCCTTTAAATTCTACTGTATGGTTGATCTCATTGACAACTAATCCTTCTTTATCTTCCAGTAGATCAACTCCAAGAATTCCTCCTCCAACAACTTTCGCAGCCTTTAAACTCAATTCTTTAATCTCTGGAGTAATTTCGCAAATCTTTGCAGTGCCGCCTCTAGCAATATTTGTCCGCCAGTCGCCACCATTTGCTTTTCTATACATCGCAGCAACTACGTCATCTCCGATAACAAAAGCCCTGATATCTCTGTTTGAGGGGACCTTTTCCTGAATATAATGAATTTTATGAAGTGGTCCTAACATTTCTTTATGCTCTATAACTGATGTTGCTACGATTTCATCGTTAATCAAAGAAACGAGGCGCCCCCAAGAGCCTACTAAAGGCTTAATAACGGCAGGATAACCTACATCATTCAAGGATTCAAGAGCAGAATCTTCAGCGAATGAAACCAAAGTTTTTGGAGTTGGGATGTTAGCTTTAGTTAACGCTAAAGTTGTCAAGAGTTTATTACCACAGGTTTGTGCTGTTTCAAAGGAATTGATGACCTGTAATCCTTTGTTTTCAAGGATTGCTGATAGATATAACCCTCTAAAATAACTTACGCTTCTTTGGAGTAAAACATCATATTCCTGTAAATCCGAATTACAATCGGTTGCCGTTAGAGAGAGCCTTTTGGCATCAATCAAGTTCAAATCTATTTTTTTCTTCGCTGCAGCCTTTACAAGTTGCTTTTCATTCCAGCTAATTCTATCATATATTAATCCAATTTTCAGTTAAGAGGGTCGTTAATAGGTGAAAGAACGAATTTTAGAACAACTACAGAGCCCACATGATTTGACTCTATAATATTTATCTAAAACAAGTCTTGGCTTATACAAGTTGAAATCTATTTTTCAACTATAGCCTATTAACGACGATTTTCCAATGCAATTTTTTTTATCATCGTCGTCGTCGTCGGATCCCCACATCTAAAACAAGATATTCGTTTTCAAAAACAGAGCTTTCTGTAAAAATTTCATCATATACCATCGCTTCACCTCATTATATTTAGTGTGGGGAATTTAGGTTGTGTTTCATTTTCATAACTGCCTCTCTACTTTTAAATATTTGGTTTGGAATATTATTAGGTGGTCTCAAGGCACACTTCTCAGAGAAGTGGAAACGGTTAGTGACCTCAAGGGTGATGTGCAGTAAAATGGTATAGCCCGACTCTATATGAGGATTATTGGGCTGGGCTTCAGTAAACACGCCCATGGTAGCGTGCGATGAGGTTGAAATTCTTCTGCAAAGAAGAGGACTGAGACCAAGTACAGCTACAAGCCTCACTGCTTTCACGTGAGGCAGTTTACCTCATGATCCGACTTTTAATTTATTGCACATTGCTCTTTTGGTTTTTAAGATTTTTGTTTTTGTCTATGTTGTGTGAAGTGCAATATAGTAAAAAAATGAAAAAAATCAAGATTTGGATTGAGTCAAATCGCAAAAATAGAGAAAAGGAGTTAAGTTGGAGTCCAGTTTCTCATTGCTCTTCGAAACATTTTATTTAGATCGTTTTCTGTAATTGGAACCGGATTTAAATAGAGTAATCGTTGTATTTTGAACGTATCTGCGGCTGAACGAGCAATATCTTCTTCCTTTACATTAAAAGGTGGCGCTTCAAGGCCATATGGCATCCCGATATCTTTCGACAATTGGATAATTGCGTTTACGCTTTTTTGTGCGGCTTCTATGACTGAAAGACCTTGCACATTTTCACCTAGTAACTGGGCTATATGTGCAAAACGTTCTGGTGCCCCAGGTATATTAAATTCTACAACTGCAGGAAGTATGACCGCGTTTGTTATACCATGTGGAGTATGCCACTGCCCTCCTACGGGATATGCCATAGCGTGAACGGTACAAACTCCGGCGTTAGTAAAAGCAGCACCTGCTAAGAACGAAGCCAACAACATGCCACTCCTTGCTTCTAGGTTATTTCCATTGTTAACAGCAAGACGTAAGTATTTTCCAATTAATTCAATGGCTTTTTCGGCAAATATATCCGTTAGTTCCGTTGAGCCCGTAAAAACAGGTCTTTCAGGTGGTGTTGTAGGTTTAGGTCGTGTTGTATACGGACGAACGAAATATGCTTCAATAGCATGAACAAGTGCGTCCATACCTGTTGCTGCTGTAACGGAGGGGGGCATTGTAACTGTCAACAGAGGATCTAAAATTCCGAGCGTGGGCCTGCCACAGAATAGCGCTCCCTTGACTAATTTTTCTGGGAAAGTAATAACTGAAGAAGGAGAGGTCTCACTACCGGTTCCTGAAGTAGTAGGAACAGCTATCAGTGGTTTAAATGGACCTGGTATTTTTTTTCCATCGCCAAAAGGTGCTGGCATATAGTCGAGAATTTTGCCACCGTGTGTGAGCACTAAAGCAATTACTTTAGCTGAGTCAATAACACTTCCACCGCCAAAAGCAACAAACCCATCAAAGTTAATATCTTTGAATTCGTCAATACAGTCTTGCATAGATTTCAAAGAAGGTTCTGGTTCCACTTTGTCCCAGATTGTAACACTGATGTTTTGCTCTTTAATGGGTTGTACAATTTTGTCAACAAGACCAATCTTAACCATTACAGAATCGGTTACAATAAGACAATTCTCTATTCCTAATTTTTTTAGGTCATATCCAATTTCAGACGCAACACCTAGACCAAATTTTATATTAGACATGGCAAATTGCCAAGCAGTATCTGTCGGTAATTCTGATATAGGCATAATTTTGCCTCCTTAAAGAATTTGATTTTACGTTTGTTTACCATGCTTATATAATTGCCGAGTAAGTGCTCTTCCAAAAAATGAGTGATCCGTATTTAAAAAACAACACGTACTGATTTGAAGGTTTTTCCATTTGCAATAATAACACATTCTTTTCCACTGGAAGAAATAACAATCTTCGCACTTTCTATGATGTTTAGTGGAATTTCTTCCTTTTTTAATGCCTGATGAAACCATGTGGACATATTCTTGTAAAACTTCTCAACATCATCACCTTTCATATCTGGTGTTAAATTACCATTAACTAAATCCACTACAATGGTTTCCTTTGGTCTAATAGTAGAAAACGGCTCTATCATTATCGATTCTGGTGTCAAAATCGAGTCTCTTACGGCATTATTCGCTATTGATTTCAATCTACTTAATTTCATTGCAAACCCAAACAGCTCTACATTTTTATAAGATTATTGTTATTCTGTTTTTCATCGCTCTTTTAAAAATTAGTAGATAGAGTTTACGCTGGCGTCCAATTTCTCATGGCTTTTTGAAATAACTTATTCAGATCTTCCTCAATTAATGGAACTGGATTTGCTTCCAAAAGCCGTTGTACTTTAATGGTTTCTGCTGCTAAATGTGGAATGTCTTCTTCTTTTACATTAAATGGAGGCGATTCAAGACCGTAAGGTATCCCGATATCTTTTGACAATTGGATAATTGCGTTTACGCTTTTTTGTGCGGCTTCTATGACTGAAAGACCTTCAATACTTTCACCAAGTAACTGAGCTATACGTGTAAAGCGTTCTGGTGTACCCGGTATATTGAATTCAACCGATGCAGGAAGTAAGATGGCATTTGTTATACCATGCGGAGCATGAAACTGTCCTCCAACTATAAGAGCCATTGCATGAACTAACGAAACACCTGCATTACTAAATGCGACACCTGCTAAGAAAGAGGCTAATAACATATTACTTCTTGCTTCTAGATCGTTACCGTTAAAGACAGCTCTGCGTATGTACTTTCCAATCAATTCTATAGCTTTTTCTGCAAATACATCCGTTAATTCTGTAGCTCCTGTATATACTGGTCTTTCGAGAGGTGTCTTGGGTTTCGGTCGGGAAGTATACGGTCGTACCCAATATGCTTCAATTGCGTGAACTAGAGCGTCCATACCTGTATTAGCCGTAACTGAAGGAGGCATCGTCACAGTCAATAGAGGATCCAAAATCCCAAGAGTTGGTATTCCACAGAACAAAGCCCCTTTTACTTTTTTTTCCGGAAATGAGATGACTGACACAGGAGTAGTTTCACTGCCAGTTCCTGCTGTAGTAGGAACAGCAATCAATGGTTCAGAAGGACCTGGAATTTTTTTTCCTTCTCCAAATGGAGGTGCCATGTAATCAAGTATTTTACCTCCGTGTGTTAGTATCAAGTCAATTACTTTGGCGGAATCGATACTTGAACCACCACCTATCGCTACTACACCATCAAAATTGCTTTCTTTGAATTCATTAATACAATCTTGCATTGAATTCAGGGAAGGTTCTGGTTCTACCTTATCCCAGATCATTACACCTATATCTTGATCTTCAATAATTCGTATAATTTTATCCACTGTACCAATTTGAACCAATATTGGATCTGTTATGATAAGACAATTTTCTATCCCTAATTGTTTCAAGTCAAATCCAATTTCAGATGCAACACCTAATCCAAACTTAATTCGAGACATCTTTAAATCCCAAATAGTATCAGTAGGTAACGACATAGTTGCGCCTCCTCTAAGAGTTTGACCTCTCCGACTCATATAGTAATTTTTTTAAAACAAAATTGAAAAATACGGGAGAAGAACGTTGTGAACTAAATACGTGTTATACACTGACTTCATTTTTTTATGGCCATTAAATATAATGCTTTTGTTTTATCTCCAATAAGTTGAATTTCTTTCACTTCAAAACCCGCACTTTCAACAAGAGTGCCAAATTTATCTGGAGAATAGTCATTTCGAGCATAACGCGGTGGTCTACCGCACTTTCTTAGGAATCTGATCACTAATTTTATCTTTTCAAAACGTTTCATACCATAACTTGTATAAGAGGTAATAAGTAATAATCCTCCAATTTTCAAAAGCCGATAACTTTCCTGCAGGGTTTTAAGAGGGTTTTCAACAAAATGTATAAGATTCGCCATGAATACGGTATCAAAACATCCCGATGGAAACGGTGCGTTTTCACAATTAGCTTTTTGTACAGTTACGTTTTGAAATTCTTTTAATTGTATTCTTGCCTGTTCCAACATCTCGTCTGAAAGGTCTGTAGCAGTAACCTCGCTTGCATTTTTATATATCACTTTGGTGAAATATCCAGTCCCACATCCAAGTTCAATAACTTCTCCTAGATTCCGTTCTTCAGATAACTTTTTGATAATTGCCTGATGCACATCCTTTCCAACCACATAATCTACATTATCATCATAAACATCAGCAAATTTACTCCAATATGTTTCTTTAGGTTCTTCCATGGTTATTATTCGTTGATTACAGGAATAAGAAATATCGTGGTACACTTTCTTTATATCTCAAGAATAGTTCTCCATATTTTTTCTCTAGGAACAATTCTTCAAGTAGGACAGCGTGGTGACTTAACACTAGCCACCAAATAACTACTACAATAAGCAAAATACCTGAAACAGAGATCATCCAACCCATCAAACAAAGGCCTACATAAAATAATGATGCACCTAAATACATTGGATTCCTCGAATATCGATAAACTCCTGTGTTATTTACTCCTTCGGTAAACACTGTAAATGAGTATATTGAAACGACATTCAAGACTAGTCCTATGCTATAAATTGAAAATCCAATCCAAAATAAAGAAGAGTCGAAGTTAATAGGTGTTAAAAGACAGACCAAAAAAACTACTAAGAGATGAACTCTATTTAGAGTCCCGCATTTTTTTCCGCTAGGAGACTCGTAAAATTCAGGATCTTCAATGGGGCTTTTTCGTTTTCGATTGGCAAGTATCATTAAAGCCCAGATTAGCCCGTATCCTACTGCTAGGAAGATCCATAAATTGTATATTCCCAATTCCAAATTCAGGTCAAACAATTATCTCCAGCCCTAAGAAACAATAAATAGTTGCTCTTCTTTCTAAATGGTCATTTATAGCAACGTATAAATCTTTCTATGGATCTATCATATGTTTTTTCTACTTCTGGGGGAAACAAACAACCTGGTAATTCTCCATGGGCTTTGTGATAACTTATGCATTCACAACAAAGACCCTTTGTCGAGCAAGAAGGATAAGTACAGCTACAATGTTCAATATTTTTGGATATGTTACAATCACGTTTCATTTAGAATAACCTCTGAAAAATAATTTTTTGAGAACTCGTAAAGGATCCGTTTTAAAAACTTATCTTAGTTACAGTTACAGCTTTGAACTATATCACAGCTTAAAGTCTTAGTTAATTACAATGTCCTTATGGACAAAGCGTTCTTTCAATTAAATTAAAATGGAACTGGAAAAAAATCCTCTTGTTGGAAAGGAAATCTATTTTTATTACCTTTCTTGTTTGTCCTTTTTCTATTTTCGTCCAATTTCATTAAAACTTTCCTCCTAAAGGTGTTATAATAAATCTTTTAACTGAAATCTAATGAAATAATGGCAGATCTCCAGACAGCAGTCTTTGAGCGAGTTTATCAAGTTTCAATCTAAAATAAGGAGTGTCGAACTTGTTTCGTCTCGCTCTTCTCAAAAGAAAGTAACAAATAGAGTCTACACGATCTTTTTTCGAATTAGCATTCACGTTAAAACACCTCATAGATAAATAACACAAAGGGTACAATATAGAGAGGCAGAGGGTTAGATGTAACTGAAATTTTCTTAAGAAACGAGATTCGGTTGCTATCTCGTACTAAAAGAACTGTATATCAGTGAAATTCTTAGAGGTTACATAAAAGTCAAACAAATAGGGAGATCACTAAGAAAATAAAATAGAGAAGTCCATTACAATGAAGAGAAGTAGTCCAATAAACGATTGTATTCGTTGTCCAAAAGGACGAAACTTTGCTATCAGCCTGATGGCAATAGCACATACTAATAAATTCTTAGATTGCGGATAAAAACCTCAGAATCTATAAAAATATGATAAACAACATCAAAGATAGATACAGTAGTACGTAGATTTTATCGCTAGTGAGGAGCCTTTTTTCTATGAGAGAGGAACCAAACAAAGTGGATTTATGTAAACAGCAATGCTATATGCCATGTCCGTGTCTAAAGCATGAAAGTGACCAAGAAACGCTTTGTATTAATGGAAAAGAGGTTAAAGATGTCCAATTTGTGGATCTCGGTTTCATACCAACCTGTATGCTTACTGATAAGGTTCCAAATAATTCACTTTGTTTAAACACAGTTTACTCAGATGAAAATGGCTTAATTAGATGTGGAACAAGTCAAAGACGCATCAAAGTTAGAGATTATCACATATCTACTGAAGACTATTTGAATGCGCTAACACGACTAAAAGATCTATATAACGGAAACTCAACTAAGATTAATTCGTGTCCAGAATGTCTCTACAAAATCATTGTTAGTCAACTCGAACTGCAAGAAGAGCAAAAGAATGAGGAGAAAGAATATGTTAACACGTTTAGCAATTGCTGACCTCACAAAAAATGACATCATGCTCCCAATTTCATTTTTAGAAGATTTTAGGAAAGATAATTCACAAAAAGTAGCTATGGTTTATTCAAATCAATCAAAAACAATACACTTTTTTTCGTTAAAGAATGGGACTGATTGGATCCTAAAAATCCAGATTGAGTTCTTTCCACCAATTCGGTCCTCTAACGTTACAAAACTTCTAGGAATCTTAAAAGAACGTTTTGATCGAATTGTATTTTCTACCGGAATCTGTAATTACGAAGATAATTGTTTATGGGAAGGTTATGCAACAAATCACGTATTACCAGATCTAGAAATAGTAAAACAGGAACTTTCAAACGTCCCAGAATTGAAAAAAATTGAATTAAATATTCAAGAAGCGTAGCTCTTATTATTCTTATACTTATATGAAAAACCATTATTTTAGTGATTTTAGAATGCTTTTTTAGATTATTTTTTATAATATCTTTTTTGTCGGGTTATTCTTGGTTGAACCAAAATGAGTCGTGCGTTCGCGCAGAAATATAAATAGTGTTTTTCAAAATAAAGGTTCAGTATGAATTTTTTTAAATTTTAATTTTTTAATCGGATTATTTTTCGAAATAAAGTTTTTAATAATTAGGCATTTATATTTTAAATTATCCTTTTATACAAATAGAAGTATTCTTAGTGATCTAGTTTTCATTTTATTAAGCTTTTAAGTGAAATAGATAAAATTAATGGTTATCTTGGTCTTTTAAACCGTTGAAATAGTATTATAACTGATTTAAGAAAACTTTATTTTGTAATTAAGGGATTTTGCATAAACAATAGTAATTTACTGGTAATTCAAGACATTGAAATCAATTAAGTTTTTCTAGTTTGCGCGCACAAAATAGATCTAAAACCGTTCGAACTATTTTTTATCTTCGAAGTATTCGAAGCATTCGAAATATTTATGTATAGGTTCAGAACAATTGTATAATTAGAACAACAACTTATCCGAAATCCTATTCAATTATCGTGAAGGTATAAAAAAATTGCCCCCTATTAACAATGAAACTATATTGGAGGGATTCAAAAAGGGGCAAGCTTTAGGACGAAAAGCACTCTCGTCTTATGTAAGGTGGGGCTTTTCAGATCAGCCATTTCAAAAAGATCTCGTTTATTCATTTGATGAGTTCTATGTTGATTTTCAGACTCAAGATTTTTCTGTATGGCTTGGGGCAATCAACAAACTCTCTAAAGAAGTCAATAAAAAAGCAGCTTTTATGATAGGTCCCATGTATATTGGAAAAACTACGCTCATTAGAAAAGTAGCAAACGTTTTAAATAGAGAATACATCCCTACAAAATGCATTTCTGTTCCTAAAACAATAAATGGCTTTATCCTCCAATTAAGACGTGAGGATTTAATTGATACACAACTGATTTTTTTGGACGATTCAGATATACTATTTAATGACATCTCAATGATTATAGATGAGATTTCTCAGAATATTGAGGCAGAATACA
>SMTZ1_10009722_pt1 | contig 18040 bp, 14 predicted proteins | sample DeeMarSWOR136_30_FD_25667 | JGI IMG/M metagenome (IMG submission 25667)
AAAGGACAAAGATCATGAAAGACGACGAATATTTTCCGTTCGATTCAGGTAAAAGTGAAAATCCTGTCACACTCGACCGCCGGGAATTTCTCAAGCTTCTGGGAGGAGGGATTATTATCTCTTTCTCAGTGGGTGATCTTTTTGCGCTCCAGGAGAGGCGGCGAGGCAGCGGATATCCGGAGGATTTCAACGCCTATCTCAGGATCGGAGAAGATGGCCGGGTCTCCTGCTTCACCGGCAAGATCGAGATGGGACAGGGAATTATCACCTCCCTTGCTCAGATGATGGCCGAAGAGCTCGATGTGCCTTTAAAAACAGTCGATATGGTCATGGGGGACACTGCACTCTGTCCCTGGGATGTGGCCCCCCATTGCGGCAGGCCGCCGCTGAAGCCAGGGCCGTTCTCCTTCAACTGGCTTCAGAGCATCTCCGTGCACGTCCAGAGAACCTGGCGACAAAGGATGGAGCGGTTTTCGAGAAGAAAAATCCGGAAAAAAAGGTCTCCTATGCCCAGCTTGCCAAAGGGAATAAAATTGAGAGACATCTTGAGAAAAAACCGCCCATAAAACATTATTCAAAGCATACCACTGGGGAAGCCAAGTTTGCAGGGGACATCCGCTTACCCGGAATGCTTTATGCCAGGATATTGAGGCCCCCGGCTCATGGGGCGAAATTGAAAAGTGTGGATACCGCGGCTGCTGAAAAAGTCAAAGATATCCAGGTCATCCGAGATAATGACATGATCGCTGTTCTTCACAAACACTACGATGTTGCAGATAAAGCTTTGGGATTGATCAAAGCGCAATTTGAGCCATCCGCATCCCAGCTGGACAACACAACCATATTCGATCATTTAAAAAAGTCTGCTTCTGAAGGAAATGTCGTTGCAGAGACAGGCAATCTGGATACGGGAAAAGGCCTGGCCAGCAAAACATTCGACAAGGCCTACTTCAATCATTATGTCGCCCACGCTCCCGCGGAAAACCATACGGCAGTGGTGAAGATTGAAGGAGACAAAGCCACGGTCTGGGCTTCTACCCAGGCGCCCTTCAGAGCTCAGGGAGAAATCGCCCGGGTCCTGGGATTCCCTTCCCAGAATGTTCGCGTGATCACTCCTTTTGTCGGTTGTGGCTTTGGAGGAAAAAACCAGGGGAACCAGATAGTCGAGGCCGCCCGGTTGGCCAAATTGAGCGGCAAACCGGTGCAAGTTGCCTGGAGCCGGAAAGAAGAATTCTTCTATGATACATTCCGGCCGGCTGCCGTTATCGAAATCCGGTCCGGTCTCAACAGTTCAAACCAGATCGTCTTCTGGGAGTATCACAATTACTTTGCCGGGAGCAGAAGCTCCGAACCTTTTTACAACATCCCTCACCACCGTGTTCTTTCCTACGGAGGATGGGGAGGCAGGGGTGGTGGAAGTGTTCATCCATTCGGTGTCGGCGCCTGGCGGGGTCCGGGCAGCAACACCAACGTGTTTGCCATCGAATCCCAAATTGACGTCATGGCTGAGCAGGTGGGGATGAATCCTCTTGAGTTCCGGCTGCATAATTTAACAGATGATAGGATGAAGAGAGTTCTGCGGGCCGCGGCAGAGAAGTTCGGACGCTCCTTCTCGAAGGCCCCCAGCGGGAAGGGATACGGAATCGCCTGCACGGATTATCTGGGCACCTACTTGGCTACGATGGCCGAGGTTAATGTGGACAAGAGGACGGGAGAGATTCGGGTGCAACGTGTCGTGTGCGCTCAGGATACGGGCGAAGTGATTAATCCGGAAGGAGTCAGGATGCAGATCGAAGGCTGCATCAATATGGGACTCGGGTACTGTCTGACCGAAGAGATCCGTTTTAAGAACGGAAGGATTCTGGATGAGAATTTCGACACTTACGAGATTCCCCGTTTTTCCTGGCTGCCGAAAATAGAAACAGTGCTCGTTGATAATCCGCAGATGCCTCCTCAAGGATGTGGAGAACCTGCTATTACATCCATGGGTGCTGTGATTGCCAATGCGGTCTTTGATGCCATTGGCATTAGGTTATTTGTGCTTCCGATGACACTGGCCCGGATAAAAGAAGCTATTTCGAAAGAGCGGGATGCCTCCAGCGCTACAAACCGGGGCATCCCTCTATCAGTCGTCCCTTAGTTTTAAACTTTTTTATTTCAACTCCCTCAGGTTTTTGATCTCGTTATAGATTGGGGCAAGTCCGTTATGATCACCTACTTATCTCTATTCTTTATCGTCCATGGCATTTTTTGTATTTCTCTCCGCTGCCGCAGGGGCACGGATCGTTGCGTCCGACTTTATACTCTCTGGGAATAGACCGTCCTTCCTCTTGGGCCAGGATTTTCATGATGCCGTTTGCATAGTGGCCCCGCCGCAGCAGGTCTGCCATGATCTGCATGGGCCGGTCCACATGCTCGAAAAAAGCCTTGAGTCCTGCACACAGCCAGTTCAATCCCGGCTCGCCGTCCGGGGAGGTGAGCACCCGGTTCTTGGGGCATTCACCGTAACAGGTAAAAAGAAATTTGCACTCCCGGCAGTATTTGGGAAGAGTATCTGACTTAGCGCGGCCAAAGGATCGCTGGGCATCGGAAGCGACAAGCTCCGGCAGAGGAGTCTGGCTGATATTCCCCAGAAGGCAGCGCGGTTCGACGAAATGGTCGCAGGAATAAAGATCGCCGTTGTGCTCGAGGGCCACACTCTCGCCGCAGGTCGGGGTCAGGATGCACAGGGTTGAATGGCCGCGGACATAAGAGGCAAGAACACTGTCGAAAAACTGCACGAACATGATCCCGACATCCCGACGGACCCACTCGTCGAAGATTGCGATTAAGAACCGGCCGTACTGGTCGGGATTGACCGTGCGGTCGGTCACCCGGGTGCCTTCCTGATAGCCGGTTTTGTTGTCCCGCTCGACAATCGGAATGAACTGGAGGTAACTCGCCTCCAGTTCGTCGCGGAAAAAGCGGTACACTTCAAGAGGATGCTGGCTGTTCATTGCATTGACCGTACACAGGATGTTAAATTCTACATTGTGCTTCTGCATTAGCCGCGCCGCCCGAACCACCTTGTCGAACACGGATTTTCCGGCCTTGTCATGGCGGTAGGCATCGTGCAGATGACGAGGCCCATCTAGGCTGAGCCCGATGAGAAAATTGTTTTCATTGAAAAACCTGCACCACTCCTCATCGATCAGAATGCCGTTCGTTTGAAAGGTATTTTCGACACGCATCCCGGGCTTGATATACTTTTTCTCCACTTTCACGGCACGCCGGAAAAAATCGAGGCCCATAAGCGTCGGCTCGCCGCCCTGCCAGGAGATCGTCACTTCCGGCACCCGGTGTCCCTCGATGGTCTGGCGGACATAGGTTTCCATCATCTGGTCGGACATGCGGAAGTTGCTGTCCGGATACAGGCGGTCTTTTTTGAGAAAAAAGCAGTAGTCGCACTCCAGATTGCACTGAGCGCCCGTGGGTTTGGCCATCACGTGAAACGCCCGCAGCGATAAATCTCGGAGCATTCCTCTATCAGCCTTCTCTTAGTTTCTCCTTTTTTTATCAGCTACCGCTATTTTTTGATTTCGTTAAAAATGGCTTCGACTAACCTCGCGTGATTGTCATCAAATTCTTTTTTCACCTCTTCCAGGCTCTTTCCCTGTCCCACTAGAGATTTAATTTTTTCCTGGATTTTTTTCATCTCTTCTACATGATGTTTGACAGCGCTCCGGTCAATGGGATCGCTGTGTCCGCTGCAGAATCTCTCCGCATCAAGAGCGTCAAGCATCTTAGTGAGCGTTTTCACGTGTTCGAAGGAATTCCCGCCCTTGTATGAGTGGATAAGCTGGGGCCTGCCCATGAATATCTGGTCTCCCAGGAATGCTGTTTTTTCTTCCGGGAAATAGACAACCGTGTCTCCTTTGGTGTGGCCGATGCCAAAATACCACAGCTCGACCTTCTTCGAACCCAGATAGATATCCATCTTATCGCGATAGGTCATTGATGGCACGAAGGGCGCTAATTCGGGGCTGTTCCATTCTGATGGCTTTCCGTCTCGCCCTGGATGAAAGAATTCTTCACGGCATTTCTCATGCGCGACAAATGTCACGGATTCTGGAAAAAATCTATTCCCCGCAATATGGTCTCCGTCACTGTGAGTGTTGACCAGGTAATTGATCGGTTTATCTGTGACTTTTTTGATTTCTGCCAGTGTCTGTTTTACAGATTCTTCATTCATCTTGGCATCGATAACCAGGACTCCATCGTCGCCGATGTACACCCCTCCGTTCGCGCCGCGGCCTCCGAGTAGCTGGAATAACCTGTCTGAGAGCTTATCCAGTTTGACTGGCGGTGTTTCTCTCTGTTGGGCGAAGGAAGAGGCGGAGACGATTAAACAAGAAAAAAACAGGATGAGGATGAGTTTACCTTTCTGTCTCATAGTAAATCCTCCTAAATCTTTACTTTTCTGTCAGGAAAAACAAAAAAGATTTTATACGATTTTCAGACATCTATAATCTTGTTATAACAAGTTCACAAATCCAGACTGCCGATTTATCTGTTTGCCAAATCGAACGCAGCCAGATAGGTCAAACGGATGATTTTTTCCATCAATTCAGGGCTGACCTTATCCACTGTATCACTGGGCTGGTGATAGTCTTCAGTCATGGCAGCTATGAAAAAGGCCCAGGGAATCTTTGCCCTGGCAAAGGGGGCATGGTCGCTTCCGCCCGAGGCTTCTTCCTGCTCCTGAAGGTGCATGTGGAGGCCCACATGGTTATTGTTTTCCCTCATGATTTTTCCAATATCAGGAGTGTTGGCATCATAGGAAAGGCTGACGTATTTTTTGGCATCGATTTTTTCCAATACCTCTTTTCCAATCTCGGCACCCCATCTTCTGGCCATCATGGCCAGGCGCTCTTTCTCGTAAACCCGGCTGATCATATCCAGATTCAGGTTGACTGCGGTTTTCATGAAAGAATTGGCCACATAATACCTTGAACCCAGGAGTCCCTTTTCTTCACCGGTCCAGAGAGCAAACACTACCGACCTTTTGGGCTTGACAGGATTCTTGGCAAAGGCTTCGGCGATCTCCATCACTCCGACAGAGCCAGAGCCATCATCGTCAGCGCCGTTAAAGATGTAATCTCCTCTCCGCCCAAGATGGTCCAGGTGTCCGCCGATCACGATCGCTTCTTTTTTCAGCTCTGGGTCTGAGCCTTCGATGTATCCCAGGACATTCATGCTGTTGACCAGTTTGGTCTCGGCCGTGTTTTTGACAGTGAAGGTCACGCCCTGAAGCAGCATGGAATGACTCTTGAGTGTATTCTCGATTTTTCCTTTAAGAGCCTCTACATCCTGGCTCACAAATCCCAGAATATCGTTGGCCATTTGTCGTGTAACCTGGATGGTCGGTATTGAATCCCAAGGCATGGACGGCCCCACGTTCTCAGCGAGAGAAATCCGGCGACGCGGACCCGGGAATATTGGCCTTTCGTCGTTGATCCTCTGTCCATCGAGGGCTCTGCGGGCCACATCGGGGTTTTCTTGAGGTGAGTTTTCAACCATTATGATGGCGATGGCTCCCTTTTCTCTTGCCAAATCGACTTTCGGATTAGCTGCGCGTCTCATCCGTCGACGCTGGGGATAATATTTCTCTTTGAGCTTGCCCTTGTTGAAAGGAGATTCGGGGTCGTCTTTTCCCGGAGCTTCAGAGAGCATCATCACAAATTTGTCTTTGACATCCAGATTCTTGTACTCATCGAATTTTAGAGAAGGCTCTTGAATGCCGTAGCCCACGAACACGATTGGCGCGGTCAAAGATTGCGTCTCCGAGGCAGAATAGGAGTAATCCATGTTTGGCTGAAAAGCCTTGGTCTTTTTCAACTGGCCTTTTTGCCATTCGACTACAGCTGATCCCTCGTTTCCCAGAATCTCTATAAAGGCGATGTTCTGGAAATAACTTCTCTTGGGAGTTGAAGGCTTTTGTGGAGGCTGAAACATTCCGCGCATACTCATTCGGGGGCGCTCAGGATCTCCAGCAGGTTTGATTCCCCAGAGTTCGAACATAGATGCCGCATAATGAGCGGCGATGTCGTATCCTTCACTGGCTGTGTCTCTTCCTTCCAGTAGGTCTGAAGAGATGAATTTCAGATAGGTGACAGCATCTTGGCCTGTGATGGACTCGAAGCCCACTTTCACTTTTTCTTGGACCGGCTTTGTTTCTGTGACGAGCGAGAAGTTCTTCATCGGGTCGGGCTTTTTTTCGGCTTTTTCTTGTTGTCCGACCAGTGAAGAGAAAGCAAAAAAGCAAAAAATAATGATAAAAAGCAAAGGTTTCCTCATCCTGTTCCTCCTTTTAAAAGATTTGAAAACTCTTTGGATTTTTGGATTGCATAAATTTTTTTTAAGATTCAATATACTTCATCTAGCCGCAAGAGACAATACTGAATTTATCTATCCAGAGCAGATAAATAAGTCAAAAAATGAAAGTCTCGTTGTCAAGGGTACTCAATCAGAAAGGCACATGGTTTGCTTATTAGATCCAGAGTAAAAAAAGGACGAATATCGACATTGAGTACTTTATATAAAAATTTTGGAAAAATTTGAGAAAATATATTAGATTATTCCAGATAAGGTACTATCTTCATAACCTTAAGTATCCAGCTGGATTAAAAACGCATAGTTATTGAATCAATGATTATCATCTATCAAACGGGAGAAAAAAATGCTTCGCAAAACCATGATTATCCTTTTTTCTTTATGTGTCCTGATTCCCCAAATCCTCGCTCAGAATAAAAAGGATGTGTACCCGGGCGCTGACGAGAAATCACCGTCTCGGTCACAGTATTTTTCCTGGATCAACAACACCAATGAAGGAGCCACTGAAACCCAGACTCTGCTCAACCTGGATTTTTTCCGCTGGCTCCACGATGAATCCATTGACGGGAAGCGTTTCTATGGCCGCATGGATTCGGAGCGCTTCCGGGAGCAGTTCCCCAACGGATTTAATCCCATCTACAAGAAGGCAAAGACAATGGGGATCCGGCTCGGCATCTGGGGCGGCCCGGATGGTTTCGGGAATACACCTGAAGAGGAACAGGCCCGGCTCGAACAGATGGTTAGCCTCTGCCGCGATTTTGAGTTCGCTCTGTTCAAATTCGATTCTGTCTGCGGTCCCCTCCGTCCGGAAAAAGAGGATGCTTTTATCCGTATGATGACCGAGTGTCGACAGCACTGTCCAGACCTGATCCTGCTCATCCATCGTTTGGGCTTTAAACGGGCTCAAGCCTATGCCACAACGTTTCTTTGGGAGGGGAAAGAGACCTACATCGATGTCTGGTCCACTAACACGATCACGGCACCACACCACAGAGCGGACGCTCTGTCGCGTGGATTGGTGCCTGAGCTTAAACGACTTACCGAGGACCACGGAGTATGCTTGTCTTCCTGCCTGGATTATTGGGAGGATGATCTCATCCTCCAGGCCTTTAACCGCTGTCTTATCCTGGCTCCTCAGCTCTACGGAAGTCCGTGGTTTCTGCGGGACGACGAGTTTCCCAGGTTGGCCCGGATCTTCAACCTGCACCGGAAATATCGAGACATCCTTGTCAACGGCAGGGTTCTCCCTGAAGACCGCTTTGGCCCTTATGCTGTCTCCCGTGGAGATGGAAGCGTCCAGTTGATTACCTTGAGAAACCTGACCTGGGAACCCGTGACTTATTCCATACCGCTGGATGAAGCAGTCGGGCTTACGGATAGAGCACAAGTGCACTGCCGCCAGTTCCATCCCACAGAACGCATTCTTGGGAGTTTTTCTCACGGATCTTCGGTGAATGTTGAGGTCGCCCCTTTTCGCTCCTGTCTGTTGCTTGTTACAACCCAGGGCTGCGAAGAGCCGGGAGTGAAGGGCTGCAATTATGAAGTGGTGAGAAACATCATAGGAAAACCTGTCTTGATCCATTTGAAAGGGATGCCGGGGTCAGAAGCTCAAATCTCGATTCACCCGGGAAACGGAGAGTTCAAAAAAGCCGCACTGGATGGGCAAAAAGCCGATTGCCTGGTCCGCGGAGAAACTCTTAACATCCGATTCCCCGGCCAAAGCCTACGGCAGAGCTTTCACCGAAAGCTGACCGAATTTCAATCCTGCACAATTCCATCGGATGCCCAAGCTCTGTACGAAACCACTGTTTTTACCGCTGATAACAATGCCCTTGAAGTGCGGTCGCTCCAGCGCTCCGGTCCGACTCGTATCCCCCAGGTGAAAAAGGCCCGGGATGCTTTTTTCAATCAGGCCGTGTTTGTGGAGAGAGGGATCTGGGACCGGAACCTCTTTGACGGAGACCCAGACACGGGATTCTGGCCTTCGCGCAAGTACCGTATCGACCAGCAGGTTAAAGGAGGATGTCTCCGTCTCGACCTTGGAGAGGTCACAGATGTTGACCGGATCGTCCTCCGCGTGCCCGACGAGTACTCCTTGCAGCCTTTGCTCAATGATGAAGGGAATACTGTTGAGGTTTCTTCTGACCTGCATTCATGGGATCGTCTGACTTATCTTGCCGGGAAAAAGATTACCTGAGGTTTCGCTCCTTTCCAGACAGAATAGTAGAGGTCGAAGGATACAAGGATGGGCGATTGTTGCCGAGAGATGCGTGGCGAGCCTCCAACCTCTTTGCCCATCCGGGACGCATGAAGCCAGTCAAAGCCTGGGAAGCTCAGTTTGTTCTAGATGAATGGGTGAAGGGCGGTTATCTCTGCATTGCAGTGGAAGGGGAGCATGGTGTTGAAGGTGTTTATGCGGCTCTGAAAGTGGACGGTCAACTTATCGGGTGTCCCGACCGCTCACCCTCGTTCCCATCCAATACATGGGAGTATGTCAACGCCCGACGGGACAAAAATTACACTTATTACGTGCCCATCACAAAGGACATGATAGGGAAACGGATAGAGGCTTATGTGCTGGCTTATGATGAAGAGAAGACCGACTTGCAGCCCGTCGTGTGGATGACCGCTTATCCGCCTCCCTACGAGAACAGAGTATTGGAGCTGGTGAGAAAATAGAAACTATTTTTTTCTCTTCCAATGATAATACACAGGAATACCCAGTGCTGTGAGAATGATACCGGCCAGCGCTTCAGCCGGTTTTTCCAGGAGTGTATTGAGAAGGATCCCTAAAGAGGCCAGGATGAATAAAGCGGGAACAACAGGATAGCCCCAGGTCTTGTACGGACGGGGAAGGTCGGGCAGTTTTTTCCTCAGAGTAAAAACAGAGGCGGTTGCTGCGATCCAGAAAACTATGGCCATGAACATGGCGAATGTGAAAATCTGTTCGAAAGTTCCGGCCAATGTGAGGAGAGAAGCCCAGAACGCCTGGATCAGGATCGCAAACCCAGGAGTTCGGAAGCGAGGATGAACCTGCGATACACGTTGGAAGAAAAGTTTATCTTTGGCCATAGCGTAATAGACTCGCGGCCCGGTCAATATCGAACCGTTCAAGGACCCAAAAGTCGAGATGATGACCGCTGCAGCGATGAGCGCCCCAGTGGAAGAGCCAAATAGAGCGGATGTGGCTTTTTCAGCGATTCGGACGACTCCCTTCACCTCGGGGATGGGCAGGGCGTAGAGGTAGACATAGTTTGTCAGGACATAAAGCACTGTGATGCCCAGTGTCCCTATGATCAGGGCTAAGGGAAGATTACGGCTGGGTTTCTTAATCTCTCCAGCTACAAAATTTACATTGTTCCAGCCGTCAAAGGCCCAAGTGACAGCTACAAGAGCCACTCCGAAACCGATGATTATCTGGCCGAAACTCATACTGGCCGGTTTCAAAGAGAGGTTGACAGCTGTTCCTTCCCCGATAATGAATCCCAATCCAATGATGGCAACGATTATCCCGATTTTGAGGACTGTGAAGATATTCTGGATGAATTTCCCGAGTCCCACGCCGACAAAATTAAAAACAGATAGAAGAATGATGACCAAAACTCCGACGAGCTGGCCCGCGGAAAGCGAGTATGTGAGGGAACGACCAAAAATATGGAACGTCTGCGAGAATAGGGTGCTATCTGTCGAAAAGCTTGGGAAGAAATAACCGAAATATTCGGCAAAAGCCAGAGCCAGTCCGGCGATGCCTCCGGTCATGTAGACAAGAAAAAGGATCCACCCAAAAAGAAACGCGGCCATATTCCCGTAGGCTTCTCTGAGGTAGACATACTGGCCTCCAGCTTCCGGAAGAGCCGCGCCAAGCTCTGCGTAGGTGAGTGCCCCCGCGAGAGTTAACAACCCTCCCACGACCCAAGCCAGGAGTAAAAGACCGGCAGATGGAATATACTTGGCCATTATCCCGGTGGAGAGAAAAATGCCGGACCCGATCACAATGCCAACCATGACCATGGTCGAGTCGAAGAGACCGAGCTGACGGATGAGTTGTCCCGGGAGTTTTTGCTTTATCTCTTCCATGTGTTGCCTAAATAATACATTTTTTTATAATGGAATCCAATTCTATTTGAAAAGAAAGAAAAAGGGGATAGGCCCCTTTTTTAAAAGGAGAGGGACAGTCCCTATCTTCCTCAACAAAAGGACTGAAAGGGACAGTTCCTGAAAAAAGGGGCCTGTCCCCTTTTTTCACTTTTTTGCTTTTTATAAGGATGTGTTTCAAATTGAATGGATATTTGTCATAATGAATAATCATGAAGACTTATCGTCAAAGAAAAAGTGATAAATCACATAGGGGACAGGATGTCGATTTGTGCCAGTGTATCCCTTGATACAAGGAGAATGTCTATGCCAAAAAAGGCCACGTTTGCATTTGTTATAGCAGTGATTGGATTGGTCGTTGCGGCCTGGTTTATTCTAGTTGGGCCGACGGCTAACGAGATGAACTCAAGCACAATCCCTGAAGCCTCTGCCCAGGTTCAGGGGAAAAAGGAAATCACCATTCGTAATGTCACCCATGAGACTGTTCACTACTGGATCAAGCCGTCCGATTATGACTCCGAGCCAGTGGAGATGACCATCCAGGTAGGAAGTATTAACCGATTTCCCGGTGATGGCGATATGGACATCAGCTTTCAACGGAGTGAGGAGACCATTTCTTACCGGCTTGATGCCGGAATGCCATATTCCTTCCGTTACGACGAGAATGATGAACTGGAGCTTTACGAAGGTTCTCACGGAAGAACCGATGCTCCGGATCTGGCGCCCTTTGTGCCCACGCCGATGGCAGTAGTAGAGAAGATGCTGGAAATGGCAGAAGTGGATGAGACAGATATACTCTACGACCTCGGCTGTGGTGATGGTCGGATCGTTATTTTAGCGGCAACAAAATACGGTGCCCGCGGAATCGGCATCGATATCGATCCTCAGAGGATAAAGGAGGCGAATGCCGCCGCAAAAAAGGCAGGCGTGGAGAAGATGGTCGAATTCCGGCTGGCAGATGTTACGAAAGTGGACTTCTCAAAAGCAACAGTCGTATCACTATACCTGTTGGAAGAATCCAATGAACTCCTGAGGCCATTATTCGATAAACTCCTGAAGCCTGGCACTGTGGTCGTGTCCCATAATTACCCCATCCCTGGGTGGGAGAGGAAAGAGATCTCATTCACTTCGCTCAAGGCAGAGGATGGCGAAGAACATGATGTCTACCTCTATCGTAGATAGAGAAGGGACGAGGTTTCTCCTCTAACTCAAAAATTATCCCAGACAGCGCGATGTGATTCATATCGCATGCGGATATGAATCCCACACAATACACGCCTTCCTGATTCATCTATTCAAAAAAACAAAAAAATGAAAAAATATCTTGACAAGCTGTGTAATACACAGTATATATATTATATATAGTATTGATGATTGACACAGTATAATGCGGCTGAGTGCTGACAAGGAGGTAAGGTATGACCGATGAAACCAGTAAATTTGAATCCGAAATGAATCGGGGATTTTTGCAGGTGCTTGTTTTAGTTCTATTAGAAAAATCTATGTACGGTTATATGATGCTTAAACACTTCGAGCGATTGGGGTATTCGGTTGAAGAAAACACACTCTATCCGCTCTTAAGGAGACTCGAAAAAAAGGATTTCATCCAGAGCGAATGGGATGTCAGCCAGGATCGGCCTAAGAAATTCTATGTGATTTCGAAAAGAGGAAGGTGCGCGAGGAAAGAGCTGCTTAAAATCTGGAGAGAACAGAATGAAATCTTAAACCACTTATTGGAGGCAAATAAAAATGTATAAAAAACTGGAAGACTATCTGGAACAAATCAATAGTTATCTTGTTGTGAAAGAGGGAAGAGAAGAGATTCTGTCCGAGATAAGAGGTCACATTCTCGAAAAAACCGAAAATGAGTTTGGCGAAATCACAGAGGATTCTCTGGGAAAAATCATCGTCCATTACGGCCGCCCGAAAAAGGTGGCCGAGCAATATCTTGAAGGATATCAGATTATCTCGCCTACTTTTAAAAAGTACTTATTTCTTTACACAGGAATACTCTTTGCTATCCATTTTTGTCTGACCATGATTACGTTCTTATTTGGTTCGAGCAGCATCATGGTTATTCCGTTTCTTTATATACCAAAGATGGGATTTATCGAGTTATTATCCTACTTGCCGATGGCCTTTATCCATGACTTCGGTTTGGTGTGTTTTTTTCTCTATTTCATTACACAGAGCAAAAAGGACATAAAGCTGCCCTGGCCTCGATTAAAAGTATCCACACCCCGGATTCCGGAGAAAAAGCGCGTACAGCCCAAAATCATCTATTTGATATTGATGCTGATAGGTTTTTGTCTCGTTGTCTCCGCGTACATCAGATTTCATACATTGTTTTTTGTATCGCTGGATTTAAAATCCCCTGAATCGTTACTCAACCCGGAAGCTTCAAAATGGTACTCCCTCTTCCTGATTACCATTATTGCCTGTGAAATCATCGGCTACTCTTTCCGGTTTTTTACACAATCTGAGTGGGTTCCCCTGGTGATAAACGCGTTTTATCTCGTGCTTGTGTGGATAATCTTCAACAATCCGATTGAGAATGCTTATGTCGGAATACAAGGCACAGATTTGGATTTTGTGAATTCTCTTGTCAAAGTTATCGCCGGTTTAGTACTTGTTGTATTTACCGTTAGTGCGGCCATAGATTTTCTCAAAAGCCTCTTGAGCCTAGTTCGAAAAGCAGTGACGAAATAAAAAAAAACTATTGTCTATTCAGGAATGAATGGTAGATAAATCTCCTTTCTCTCTCATTTCGCCTTTGACTTCATTTTTCTTCTATGCTATAAGATGAAAGTAAGGACACGGAATAAGCGATTTGGGTTAATGCAGGAGATGGGATAATAAAAGAGAGAGAGCAAACAAGGATTTTACTCCTCCCGTAGGGTAGATTATTCCAGGTAAATGAAAGTGTCCTGATGGATTGAATAACAGGGAGCAGACAGCATGACTGAGCATCGGCGGGCGAAGCGCGTTAAAGAAGAAGCGCAAGTGACGATCAAGCTGGTCCCCTCTGAAACTTTTACGCCTGACAAAAAAATCAGCTATCATCTGACAAAAGATATCTCTTCAACAGGCCTCAGGGTCCTGGCTAACACGTTTTTACCGATCAATTCAACCTTGAAGATAGATCTGACATTGAGCAAACCGCACAGATTGATCAGTGCCTTCGGAAAAGTCCGTTGGATCAAAAGCCGGTATGCTGACGAATTGTTCGAGCTGGGGATAGAGTTTGTCGATACACCAAAGGACCATATCCTTGCACTCAAAGAGCACATCGAGAAAACAGAAAGCCCTGATGTTGAATAGGGTTCGATAAAAACTCACGATGAAATAATGTTTTTGGAAATCCCCTAGCTCCCTTCAGATTTTTCACGCCATTCCTTCCGTGTTCTTCTCGGCGGATAGGCGAAGGGCAGTGAGTGAGAAAACCGTTTGAAGGCTGAGCGGGCATGGTTCCTCACCGAAGAGGTGAGGAGAGCGAAGCCTGAAACCGAGCCGCTTTTGACTCGCTGAGGCAAAAGCTGCGTGTTTTCGGAATTCACTGTCCTGAGCAATCTCAAACATTTCGACCGGCTGGATGGCTTCCCTTGAGGGCGTTTCAGGAAGGCTAAATCTTCAACGTCGCTTCGGATTTTTCCAAAAACATTTCCATCCGTCTTTACAATCGCGGATTTGGAAAGGCTCACAATGTTGACTCAGGATTTTCCTTTGGTGTAAGTTATGGTCATCAGGAGCGAGTCGTTCTTGGAAGAGAAAAAAATTTTGTGACCGGTTTTGGATAACAAGATTATGAAAAAGAAGAGAGAAATTGTTAAGCCTATTGCGGGCGTGAGTTATCCAGGATTTGATGATTTATCTTGGTATGATGCAGTCAGAATCTACAGCAAACGTCCTCTGTCTAAAGAGATCCTCAAGCCCGATAGTGATATCATGATTCATCTGACCATAACGGGGCGCTGTTATGCCCGGTGTAAAGGGTGTGTCAACAGTGCGATCACTATGGGGAGCGATAACCCACGGAATACGGTCATCACATCCCAAGATGTCGAACCAGAGCGTGATGCACTTATTATCAAAGAGCTTGCCAACCGCCATCCCGGTCAAACGATCACTGTATGTTTTTATGGAGGAGAACCCTTCCTGGCTTCCGATAAGATGGAAAAAACTTGGAGAATTCTCAAGGATTCCAATGAGCCAGATAGATTCAGATTTATGGTTTATACGAATGGAGAATTCTTGATCGATACGCTGGCCACTTATCCTGAATTCATGAAAGATATATGGCTGTATTCTGTTTCGATTGACGGTGATGAAGAGCAGCATAATCGAGTTCGCCTGGGAACACTGTTAAGCAGAATAAAGGATAATCTCAGAAAATTCGCTTCGTTCTATAAAGGAAACATATTGCATTGGTCCACTCTCAGAGAAGAGCAATCTTTACTCAACTGCTTTGAGGAATTCATGAGATTATCCGAAGAAGGGCTGGTTAATCATTTTTTCTGGCACTGGGCTGAAGAGCGGGAACCTTTCCAGGATTTTCCATATTTCGTGAGGCAGTATGGCCAGGACCTCGAAAGTGTCATGGACATCTATGTCCAGAAGATCTCAAGAGGAGAGCTTCTCCCCATCGCTCACATTAATGAGCTCATTCTGTTTTTGTTGACATCCAGTGAACGGGGGCATACGGCATGCGGAGTGGAGCTGGCTAAAAACTATGATGTCGTGTCGGGAAAGGTCTATTCCTGTGCTGACCTCCCGTCTTCCCATGCGATTGGGGGGCTGGATGAATACAGAAGACTCCAAATTGATGAGTATGATTTGAATTCGCTAGTGGAATACAAAGAATGGTTGGGCTGCCATGAGTGTGGAGTCCATTTCTACTGTGGAGGCCGGTGTCCGGTTCAGGTTCTTGCCGGATCAAAAGAAAGGACCTACGAGTACTGTCAACTCATGAGGCTACATGTGGGAATAGTGCAGGGAAGAATTTCCGATATATTCGAGGGTATCAAAAGAAACGGGATGACTCTCCAGCAGATTTTTGACCGCTCTGCCTTTTTGGCCAAATACACAGACGTCGTCCCTTAAAAAAGGGACAGGCCCCTTTTTTAGAAGAGAATAAACCTTTTTTCTTTGTGTCGCGTCTTTATAACTAAAGCGCTATTAAACATTACTTTATCGAAGAGTGATATAGAACTCTAAAACATCATGATTAAAATAGATATGCCGGGGAATTGAAAAATGAAAAGAGTGGTTATTATCGTGGGTGTTTTCTTATGTGTTTTATTCCTTCATGCAGAAAAGGCACACACGTTTTTTGATTTACTCAATCCGAGATACCTTATTGTGGATAACAACCAGATTATCATATCAGACTATCCGCATGTTTATTTGTATTCACTGGATGATTACAGTCTGATAAAAAAAATCGGCAGAGAAGGCATGGGGCCAGGAGAGTTTCATGTCATACAGGCCAACATGAATCTCAAGGAGCGCGGACTTGTTGTTTCCGTGCGCCCGGATCACATGGCTGCCAACAGCACGAGCCGCCTTTCCTATTTTACGAGGAAAGGTGATTTTATTCGTGAAATAAAGTTGCCATACGGGATCAATGCCAAATTCCTTTCTCTTGGTGATCAACTATTAGGTTTTCTTCCTCTAAGAGAAGGAAAATTATCCGTAACTCTTTTTGACAAAGATTTAAAAAAGCAGAATGAAATCTTGAACTGCGATTACTGGTTTAATCTACAAAGCCGAAAACCAGCCAATTTTTTTGACAGGGCATCTGATACGTTGTTCGTATCAATCTATAAGGATAGAATATATCTCGCAAGAGGAGATGCCCCTCTATTCGCCATGCATGTCTATGATTTCAAAGGAAATAAACTCATTACTGTAGAGCACGATTCCGAAAAGTTCAGAATCCCCCCGAGTTTCACTGGTGAAATTCATGAGCATTTCAAGATCAAGTTTCAACGAAGTGCGAATTATACGATAAAAAACCTCAATCTCCCGAAACACTTCCCGGCCATACGAAATTTCAGTGTTCAAGACGATAAAATTTATGTTTTGACGTTTAAAAAAGTATCCCGTGAGAATGAGGTGCTGGTATTTGATGTCAATGGCAATCTTTTGAAAAAGGTATTCCTTCCTGTAAGAGTGATGAATCCGGAACTCCTTTGTCCCTTTTCTTTTTATAAAGACATGTTTTATCAACTCGTTTTCAATGAAGAAACGGTAAATTGGGAGTTGCACATCACTGATATCAATTAAGCCCTCCTAAAAAAAGTAGCCTATCCCTTTTTTCTATTTACAAAAGTCGGTGAAATTTAATAAGATAACCAGGGAGATGAGAGGGATCATTAAGAGTTTCTGCCTTAATTCGGGATGAGTTTGAATCCAAGATTTGAACATGAAATTAACTCTAAATAAGGAGAATCGTATGAAAATCGCATTGATTCAGCAGCATGCCACACAAAATTATGAGGAGAACCTTAAACGAGGACTCGACTCTTTTCATATAGCTGCAAAAGCTGGAGCAGGATTAATCGCTTATGCAGAGCTCGCTTTCTCTCCTTTTCTGCCGCAGATCCCTGCCGCACCAGACGCTTTGGACAGAGCTGAGCCTATCCCCGGTCCGACGACCGAACAGTTTTCAAGCCTGGCAAAACAATACGGTGTGGTTGCGGTGCTGAATGTGTTTGAGAGAGATGGAGAGAAAACATATGATGCATCTCCTGTCATCGATGCAGACGGGTCACTTCTTGGTGTCACGCGGATGGTCCATATCATGGAAGGGCCGGGATTCCATGAGAGAGGATATTATGTTCCGGGCGAAAATGAAAATTTTGTATATAAGACAAAAGCCGGACGCGTGGGGATCGCCATCTGCTATGACCGTCATTTTCCGGAATACATGAGGAGTCTCGGTCTTCAAGGAGCTGAGATAGTAATTGTCCCACAAGCCGGCGCATTGGGGGAGTGGACTGAAGGAATATTCGAAGCTGAGCTTCAGGTTGCGGCTTTTCAGAACGGATATTATGCCGCTCTCGTCAACCGTGTTGGAAAAGAAGAAGTCGTCCATTTTTCAGGCGAATCCTTTGTCGTCGATCCACACGGCCGGATCATTGCACAAGCGCCTCAGGAAGAAGACTTTATCCTGTATGTGGACTGCGACTTCAGCCAGATTCCTCAAACTCCAGCCAAGAAACACTTTCTCCAGGACAGGCGGCCTGATTTCTACCGTGGTTTTGGCTTGCTTGACTGATTGTTTGGAAAAGAGTAGGATGCTTTGCTCTAGAATGGAGTCAGGGCTCGAAAGTTGGGATATTGGATTCAAGCCTTATCTGAAAGTTAAGATTCAAGGCTTGATTCTAGTTTTCGGGTATTGGTTTTGACAAGGCCTGACCCCGAAAAACTTTTGAGCTGTGACCCCTTGACTGAAAGGTAAAGATGAAAAACTGGTACGTCATTAACACCAAGCCCAAAAAAGAATTTCAAGTGGAGAGATTATTCACAGAAGGGGGAATCGAGATTTACAATCCCAAATACCTGCATGAGG
>SMTZ1_10004652_pt1 | contig 18036 bp, 20 predicted proteins | sample DeeMarSWOR136_30_FD_25667 | JGI IMG/M metagenome (IMG submission 25667)
AAGTCACCTGGAGCTGGAGTGGATTCTATAATTCGCTACAACAGGGCTTTGAGACTGTTAAAAAGAGAGCTTGGAAAAGTTACCATTGCTTCCCTAGCCAACATCCTTTCAGACCACGTTAATCATCCAAACTCCATCTGTCGACATATCGATGAGTCTGTTCCATCTTTAGAACAATACAAAACCATTTTTTCCTTAATAATCGATGTTACCCATCTAAAAGCTTTAATATGCCACGGAAATCCATGCGTAGGAGAATACAAAGAATACAAGCTTTAATCCAGACGCTCGCCTGTTAAGTTAGAAGTTGGCTTTTCTTCCGTCAACTTCTCTCTTGAAAAGTCCAAACTCGTTTCTAACCTTCCACAATTGGTCCGCAGAGAAAACAGGACCATCCCTACAAATCCGATACTCACCCATGCAACAGCTCCCACAAATCCCAACGCCACATCGAATGTATCGTTCCAAACTGGCCTGAAACGGCGTGTTATATCGCTTAGCTAAAAGAAACATTTTAACCATCATCTGCTCAGGACCACACGCATATATCATGTCAAATCTCTGCTTCTCCAAAATTTGTTCCGCCAACTCGGTGATGACCCCTTTTAACCCGTAGCTCCCGTCCTCAGTGGTAACAACAAACTCTGGAACAACCGTTCCTACCCTATCAAGAAAAAACATGTCATCCCGCGTTTTTGCTCCAACCATAAAAACGATTTTAGAAGTAAGTCTTACAAGACTCTCAGCTAAGGGCACAAGAGGCGTCAATCCAGTTCCGCCTCCCACAATCATCACTTTTCCACTGGTCAAAGCAAAGCCGTTGCCGTATGGTCCACGTACTCCAATAACTTCGCCAACTTCTTTCTGATTAAGCGCTTTTGTGGCTTCACCCACCTCAGCCACTGTTATGGAAGAAACCCCGTCTGCACTAGTGGATGAAAGGCTCATAGGAATTTCATCAATCCCCGGAACCCAAACCATAACAAATTGTCCTGGTTTAGCTTTTGCACAGTGTTTATCGCGAAAAGTGAAAGTCTTAACAGTGGCATTCTCTTCTTTAACATCCTGAATTTTCACGATTCTCAGGCGATTAATATTTGTGAGATAAGCCAACAATTTCTTTCACACTACCGAACTTCATTTTTTCAAGATACGAGTCAATTCCTTCCGCTATCGACTTGAACACGCCTAATCCTTCAAAGGCAATGGCTGTTCCTATCTGAACTGCCGAAGCCCCTGCCAACATGAACTCAATAGCATCCTTCCACGTAGTCACTCCACCGCAACCTACAACTGGAATCTTGACTTTTTGATAAACCTCGTACACGCACCTCAGGGCAATAGGTTTTATAGCGGGTCCAGAAAGCCCGCCAACCTTGTTCGCTAGCACAGGTCGTGTTGTTTCAACATCGATCGCCATGGCTCTAACCGTGTTGATTACTGTGATGGCATCTGCGCCTGCCTTAGCCGCTGATTCTGCTATTTCAGTTATGCCAACGACGTTCGGAGTTAACTTCACAAAAACTGGCTTATTTACAAAGTTTTTCACTTTTTCAACCACTTCTGCCACCAACTGTGGACTTTGCCCGATTTCCGATCCTGTTTTCTCAACATGAGGACACGAAACGTTCAGTTCTAAAGCGTCCGCACCTGCTCTAGCCGCTACTTCTGCTGCTTCACTAAAATCTTTGGAGGAAAAGCCGTATACGCTTATGATGACTGGAGCACCTCCTTTCTTCGCTTCGCTTATTTCTTCACTAAAATGATGGACACTTGGGTTGGGAAGCCCCATGGCGTTAAGTAATCCACAGTCAACTTGGACCAAAGTGGGGTTAGAATAGCCTACGCGCGGTTTTAGCCCCATGGATTTTGTGATGACAGCCCCAGCGCCTGCTTTAGCTACTCTCTTTAAAGATGATCCTGACATTCCAAGAATTCCTGCTGCCAGCATTGTTGGGTTTGCAAGGTTTAGCCCAGCTATTTCTGTAACGAGTCTATTTGACATGGAAGCACACCTCTTTTGCAGTAAAGGTTATTCAATAGTCAAGATAAATGTTAGGACTGGACAAGCTGAAAGGTTCCTATGATGGAGGAAACCGAGTGAAAGCAACAATAATCGAATGTGTAATGGGAGTTTTCGGTTTCGGAGAAAACAACGAGCTAGTTGACAAAGTGTTCTTTCCAAAAGAGCCAAAAGAGACTGTAGACAAACTTGGAAAAATCGAAGCTGGACAGCTTTTAGACGAAACAGCTACATTAATAGAAAAACTGAGAAAGAAAGGCTACACCATTTTTGTGTTTGAACGCTCGGAGACAGCTAGAAACGCCAGCGAAAAACTGGGCATCAACGTAGATGTAGCTAAACCTTCAGAGGCAGGTGAACTTCTTCGCGGGAACCTTGACAAGTTTGCAGTAGATGTTGGATTCGCAAAGCAAACTGAAGCGCTTCATCAATGGACTCATAAGGTTTCTATGGAACTCACCAAAATGAGAGTCAAGAAAGCTGTTGAGAAACGAGACTTGGTGGTAGTGCAGACAATACAAACAATCGACGATTTAGATAAGGTGTTGAATCTGTTTATGAGTCGAATACGTGAGTGGTACGGTCTTCACTTTCCTGAACTAGATCGGCTGATAGATAAACATGAAACATATGCACGTCTAGTCGCCAATCTTGGAAGGAAGAACAATTTTACCTTGGAAAAGCTGGAGAAGGAAAGCCTGCATAAAGCCAAGGTTAAGCGGATAGTTAAGGCTGTGCAACCTTCAATGGGAGCCGAACTTGTCGAGGAAGATATAGATCAAATACGAGTTATTTGCAAAAACACGCTTTCGCTCTACAACATGAGACGAAAATTAGAAAACTATCTAGATTCAATTATGGAAGAAGTTGCGCCTAACATTCGTGTTTTGGCTGGTTCACTGCTTGGAGCACGGCTAATAGCGCTTGCGGGAGGATTAAACAATTTAGCTAAGATGCCAGCGAGCACAATTCAATTGTTAGGTGCTGAAAAAGCATTGTTTAGGTCACTTAAAACTGGAGCTCGCCCTCCAAAGCATGGTATAATCTTCCAACATACACTCATTCATGAAGCGAAACGTTGGCAGAGAGGAAAAATGGCCAGAGCCTTAGCTGGAAAGTTAGCCATAGCTGCCCGAACTGACACCTTTAGCAGCAAGTACGTAGGAGACAAGTTGCAAACTGCTCTAGAAAAGAGAATATTAGAGATTCAAGAAAGATACGATGAACCCAAGCGACTGCGTGTCAAAAAACCATCTAGGAGAAAGAAACGTGGCCGCAAAAGTTGAAGTACATTCTCATTTTCCAGAAGTGTATTGGGCTACACTTGAAGACGGAACTCGAAAACTAGCTACTAAAAACTTTGCTCCTGAAACAAACGTGTACGGCGAACGGTTAGTCAGATTCAAGGACATAGAGTATAGGCTTTGGGACCCGTTTCGAAGCAAACTCGCCGCCGCCATATTAATAGGTTTAGAGACTGTTCCAATCCAACCCGCCCACAAAGTTTTGTATCTTGGAGCTGCGTCCGGAACCACAGCTAGCCACGTTTCCGACATCGTTGGGGAGAAAGGGCACGTTTACTGTATAGAATTTGCACCCCGTGCCATCCGGAAGCTTGTTAACAATGTTTGCGAGTTTCGTCCTAATATGTTTCCCGTATTGGCAGATGCAAGAGTTCCAGAACGATATTCTATGCTTGTGGGGAAGGTTGATGATGTCTACTGTGACATTGCTCAGCCCCAGCAGGCTAGGGTATTGGCGGACAACGCTGACCTGTTTCTAGTGGATGATGGTTGGATCATGTTTGCTATTAAAACTCAGAGCATTGATGTTACGAAGAAACCCTCTGAGGTTTATAAACGAGAAATAGAAACTTTGGAGACTCGTGGTTTTCGGATAGACGCGGTTGTGCATTTGGAACCATATGATAAAGCACATGCTATGATTGTGGCTCAACATCAAAGCAAACAGTAAAAGCATAATTTGCGTATTCTACAAGAAAAAGTGAGGTTTGATCACTTTTTGGCTATATATAATTTTCCATCAACCCTTATATGAGACGCTTCAGATGATTCTTCTCTGGCTGAATGAAGATGATGACGAGGGTGGAGACGCTAGATGCCACCGAATCTATTTTAGAAAAAGCGGGCTTTCAGCTATCTGAAAGATGCACCGCAAGAAGGAGCTGTTTTGATCTTGCAGCTAGAAAAAAGGAACAACTCGCCCTCATAAAAGTGCCCACCAACATTGGAAGCATCCATGCAAAATGTGCTTCGGCGCTTCAAATGGTTTCTAATTATTTCCAAGCCGCGCCACTTTTCATAGGTGAAAAATCGCGTGAAAAGACGCTGGAAGATATCACTTGTCGAGAAATTTGTCCGCTAGTTGAAGCTGGTCCTGGAGGCTACTATGTCAAGTTGGATGGGGCTACAATCAGGAAAAAGAGACAGAAACTTGGTCTGTCTGTCGGCAAGCTGGCGGAAATGGTTGGAATATCCAGAAGAACCCTGTACGGTTATGAAAACGACATGGCCAAGGCCTCAGTTTCTTCCACCTATAAACTTGAGTGGATATTAGGTATCCCGCTGATTCAGCCGATAGACGTTTTCCGAACAGAACTTCAGAGCAAAGGATTTTTCGCCGCTGCAAGGCGTATGTTCGTCAAAAACCGTTTTCTAAAGACAATTATGAGGAAGTTTGCTTATTTCAACCTCAATGCTGCTCCTACAGAGAGAACGCCGTTTGACTTCATAGCTCAGTTTCCCGAGGAACATGTAAACATCATTGGTGGAGTCACCGATAGAAAGGAGCAGAATGTTGATCAGAGAGCAGAGGAGATCATTAGTGTAAGCAAGATAGTTGAGGCTCAACCTGTCTTTATAACAGAGGGCCCGAAGCTTCAAAATGATGATATCCCGTTGATTTGTTATGAGGAATTAATGAAAATAAGGCATTCAAGAGAGTTTATCAATCTGCTCTAAACAGACTTTGTTTTCTTCAAAACACTTTTCTTCTTGTCACGGTTAATTGTTCTGACCACTTGGGAAGTATTTAGACAGAATTATGAATATGGATTCGCTCTTCATAATATTTATCCATGATTGTTAGTGTATTTCTGTTTAACAAGTCAACAAGGCGCAGTTATCAATGGGCGACAATTGCACTAACTGTAAACAAGTAGTTTGTTCTTCTAGGGTTTACTGCGGCAAATTGAGAAGGTATGTGGATGACATCGTGTACTGTCCACATTTTGAGCCGGAACCACTGGAATACAGACAGTACAGGAGAATGTAACCAACACTTCGATTCATTATATAATTCATTAACAATTGGAATGACTGCTTTTCACTTCATTCAACATGAGACCATCAAATATTCAGATTCTGAATTCAGAAACGTCAAATACAACGACAGAATACGAGATTAACCATGGGTAACATCTGATGGTAAGTTTCATTAAAAACATTTTATGGCAGAGATGGAAACGCTCTACTGCCTCTTTTCGAAAATATACTGAAAGCGTTCTTAACGTAAGGAACGGAGAGGTGGCTGTGGTGACGTACACACCAGCCGCGGATAAAATGAAGGCTTTCTCAACATTTATACATGAGGGAATAGAGCGTGGCGACTGGATTTTTTACCTTTACCCAGACGAGGAAAGTAAAATCATCAGAGCCAAGCTTAGAGAATATGGAGTTGATGTCGAAAAAAATGAAAAGGAAGGAACCTTATACCTGAAGAGCTTATCCGAATTTTTCATGCCGGATGGTAGCTTTGACAAGGGAATATCTATTCAATTTTTGTTAAATCGCAGAGAAAGGGCTAGGAGAAAGGGATATAACGTAAGGGAAATTGAAGACGTTGGCGATTTCTCCTTTCTTAACGGTCAATGGCAGCAATATGCTGTAGATTATTGGGATAACCATAAATGGGGAGTTGCCTCTGGCGTAGGAGTACTATACGAACCCTTCATCATGGAATTGACTGCCATCAACGTTGGGAGCATGAGTAAGACACAGATTATGGAGATTCTCAAAACTTTCGGCGGAGGAAAATTTACCCAAACAAGGTTTATCGATTTCTTTGAATATGGAGACGCCTTCTCTAGGAGAATTGACATGCCTCACCCGAAGCTTCTTGGTCGCAAGTTTTTGCTGGAATTTGATCCCGCTTCTGATTATGAGACGGTTATTAGGGATTTTGCAAGGCAAGCAATAGCTAGTCTTGAGCCCACAATTGTCTTTACATCTAGCACAAGTGCTATCTACACGTTTCTAGCTGAACAGCACTCAATCAAATTCTTCTTGATGTTGACCGCGATCTCAACTCCAGAATCAATCTCTGAAAAAGAAATTGTTCTACCCGCCAAAAACACTGCTCTAATTTTGGATTCCCTCAGCAAAATTCTTGAAACATATACTGAAGAAAACGTGTTTTTGGTCTTTGACAATATCTCTGGACTCATCGAGTTAGTGGGCTTTGATAAGGCCTACAAATTTTTCCTTTATGTGGTAGAAATGCTCCCCCAAACCAAAGCGACTGCAATCTTCCTCCTCAACAAAAATGCCCATGACCCCCAAGTGGTTTCGCGGATAAGAGGGCTGTTCCACAACCTACTAACTTATGAGAAAGATGGATTGAAAATAGTGAAAACTTCTAATGTCTAAACAAGTTTTGTCTGTTTTGCTCCAGCTTTTGTTTTCAGTCTTTTCGCTGGTTTCCATGATTTCCGCACAAAATCTGGGTAAAATCCAAACTTATGAATCCAGTTTTCTAAAAAGTCTATAGTTTTAGCGTCGGTAGGGTAACCACAGCCTAGGTCTCCATGTCTCTCTCGCAACTCGGCAATGGCTTTGTCACGCTCCACTTTAGCTATAATAGATGCCGCTGACACGACTGGATATTTTACGTCTGCCTTATGTTCTGATACGATTTGAACATCAAAAGAGAGGACCTCTGCAATGTGATTCTTGTATCGGTCAGCCAACACGTCGGATGCGTCCACGTAGGCGATGTCAGGTTTGAGAACCGCTATTACTTCAGCCATTGTTTGAGCTTCAAGACGGTTTAATCTATGAAGTTTTCTTCCAGTTTCAACTACTTTGTCGATTTCGGGTGGAAGCAACTTTATGATGTGATATTTTAAAACCAGTTTCTTTATTTCTTCAGCAAGTTGTTCTCGTCTATCTGGAGAGAGACGTTTTGAGTCCCTAACTCCTAACTCTCTAAGCCTAGGTAAGTTTTTTTCATCAATCAAAACACCTGCGATTACTAAAGGGCCAATTACCGCTCCGCGACCAGCATCATCCACTCCGACTATTCGCATGTTAACAGCTCTTAAGACAGTTTTGGTAGGAATTGAACTGCTCTGTCAATAATAATTTTATCATTCTAACAACCTTATTAGGCGCGTGAATACTTGAAGGGGTTAATGTCTTAAATTTTAACTTTTTCAGCTTTTCTTTGTCATCAATTTTTCTTAATACTTGGTGGTTTTCGTTTTCTAATTCGCATGACGTAGACTACCGTAACTGCTATTATGATTATGACTGATGTAGCTGCTATGTAAAGATAGATGTTTGTCGTTGGTTCTCGTGAAGGTAGTCTTTCTGCCTCTTTCACAGTTACAGTTTGCACGTCACTTTCATCGGGCAGATGGGCTATATCACCTCCCCAGCTGGCCTTAATCTCGTAAGCTCCAGTTGTTAGAGGTGTCCAGTTGTAGGAATAGTGTCCATCTGCGTCAGTGGGCAGTGTCGTTAGTGTGCTCCATGTTTCTCCAAGAAGTCTGTACTTGATTGTTACATTCGTTTCCACGCGAACAGGAGAAATAGAGCCGTTCAGGATTATGCTGTCGCCTATAGTGGTGTTCGCTGGAAATGCGGAGATAGAGATTGTGCTGGTCAATTTTATGATTATCACCGTGCCGTAAGTACGTGTGTTATCTGTAGTGTCTGTTTCACCGGCCACAATGGCTGCAACAACCTTTATAGTATAATCTCCTTCAGGTACGCCCATTGTGTTCCAGTCGAAGCTTAAAGTTTCATTAGTTCCTGAAGCCAGAGAAGTGACGTTCTTCTCTCCGACAACACTGGAGTCATAGTAAACGGTAACTCTGAAGTTTTCGCTAAAATCACCTTTGTTAACAACTGTTGCCTCAATTAGAACAGTGTCTCCAGTCGTCACCGTGGTTGAAGAGACAGTGATGTTGGCAACAGCTATGTCTCGGATAGTCGCTGTCCATGTTACGTTGACCCACATCATGTCAATGTTCCAGTTCCCTGAGTAGTCGGAAACGTTTAATGTGACACTAAAATTGTCTACGTTATTGAATGTATAATTTGCCTGTACACAGGTCAAGACCTGTGGGCCAACATTATCTGCAAAGCTCCAAGTATAGTTGACAACGCCGTAGCCGAGGCTGTCCAAGTTGTCGGTGGAGCCACTGCCGTCAAAAGTGACTGTTGCTCCTTTTACGACCAGCTGGTCTGAGCCAGCGTCTGCTATGGGGTTTGTTTCATCATAGGGAATCATCAGTGGATAGTAGTCTTTCTCATACTCGGTTAGGTTGTAAGGTACGTCCCCTATTCTATCGTTGCCTGTTATGTTCTGAAAAGGACCACTATATGTGTCGTTGCCTTCGTAATCGCTCCAATAATTACCGCCAGACGAATAACTGTTATTCCAAGTGTTTCCTAAACTGGAGCTGAGCGTTTGGTCTGTGTTATTAATGAAATTGTTGTGAAAGAAGAAATTGCCACCAGAAATCCAGAGTTCAACACCAACCTCATTGTTTAACAAGATGTTGCCGCTTATGATACAGCCGCTGGAATTGATCAGTTCGACACCGCCGCCGTTGTTTGACAGAATGTTTCCGCTGATAGTGATGTTTTGGGAATTTTCCAACGATATACCTGACCATTGAGTGTGTGAAGTTACAGTGTTATCCGAAATGGTGTTGTTGTCAGACGAAATTAGGGATATACCCCAAAGTGTGTTGTTTGTTACAGTGTTGCGGCTAATGAGGTTGTCGTTAGAATCTTCTATTGCGATCCCTTCAAATTTGTTTGAGATTATAGCGTTGCCGCTCACCGTGATTCCGTTACACATGTACAGGTTGATACCGTCCCCGCCATCTCGAATCGTAAACCCGTTGATGCTAACATTATCTGCGGTAATTTCGACCACAGTTTCTAACAGTGACCCACTTCCATCAATAATGGTGGTTTCCCTGCCGGCTCCTTTGAGCATCAGAGACTTGTTTATTACCACGTTTTCGTAATATGTTCCAGAAGTCACCTGAACAGATTCCCCAACGCTTGCTACATTTACTCCCTTTTGTATTGTATTATATGGGTGTTCTAGAGTTCCGTCTTCAACACCAATGTTGCTTCCGTCCACATAAACGGTGTTGCCGTTAATAGTTTTCTGAGATGAGACGAGTGCCCAAGATAAAGAACTTGGCAAAGAAAGTAACAGAATAATTATGTAAACGGATGTTTTTCTCTTCAATGATTTAACACACTCAAATTTGCACTTAAGCCTAATGCGCACACGAATTTAGATGACAAATAACCTTAGTGACAAGATTGGTTTTAGAGTCTACGGTGACTTCAGCGATGTTTTCGTTCAAACCCAAGCTAAACATCTCAACAAGCTGTCTTCCTATGTAACGTTTAAAGTTTATTTGCTCAACGGAGGAAGTTATATCCAAAAAGTACTAATAGTAACTTACTGCCTTCTCTTGCCTAAGGCAGAGAAAAACATCTTCTGTGCAAGTTCTGAATCAGTAGGGTTTGCAACGGTAAGCTACTGAGGTGAGAGACATTGCGTGGCTGACTAGTGACCTTTATCCTTTAGAAAGAAACTGATATCTTCAACAAGATATTTCAAGTATTCCTGCGCCTCATCTCTCGAATTTAACCCACCAGCAACAATTTTTGTTTTGCCATTTCTGAATTTTGCCAAGACAATCCATTTTTTAGTTTTTTTGTTCGACACCGCTTTGAACGACTGAATATCACGGAGTTCTTCATTTTTCAATAACTACTACTCCTTTGCTAACTATTACTGAACTTCTCTCAGATAAGATTTCTCAAAACAAGAGCAGTTTCAAACTAAGCGGCTTTCAACTCTTTCATGGATTATTATACCTTTTTCAGCTAGTTCTACCAGAAACCTCTCTATCACTTCTGATTCTACACATTCAGGAGGAATAACTCCGAGAGTTTTTATCTCTACTTTGTCAAGCATCTTAGCAAAGATTGAGGCTGGAACTCCAGTTATATAGGACAAAGCAGTTGCGCCTGGTATCCTTCTCTGTGCTTCATGAAGGCTGCTACGCCAGTTAAAGATGAACCGTACTTCTTTACCTTCGCCATGCCCTCTGACTTCCTCTACAAAATATTCTTGTTCATCAATTATTATACCTGCTTTGATTTTCTGTTCTATCTCGTCTACAGTTAGAGTGGGAGGAGTTAAAGAGATAAGAAAATCTACCGGAGCCACTTTGACGCCTTTGACTGTTATAGGTTTGTCATTTAACATGCCAAGTTGAATTATGGCTTTAGCCACGAGATTATGTGGACCGCCTGCTTTAAAATCTACATATTTTACGCCCTTGATGAATCGTGAAAGCGTTAGAACATCTTCATGGTAATGATGAACGACAGTTTGCAAACCAACGGGGTCGGGAAATTTGTACTCCTCCTCTCCGCTAAAAGGAGACACTCTTGAGTTCTTCATTTTCATACAAGATTGGTTTTTAGTTCCATGTCGAGCCACATAGTTTCTGGTGATCACAGTGACACGTATTCTTTGCTTTCCATGCTACCGAACCATCTCATCCGTATTTCATCTACTTGGTCAAGCCTATCAGCAGCATATTTTGCAACTGCATTCGTTATTCCTGGTGAAGCCCCTGTGTTCATTAGAGCAGTTAGTCCTGCATCTTTAAATTGGTCGCTAAGCTCTAGTTCACTTTGATAGAGCCTCCTCGAATGGAGGAGGGCTTCCCAGAGCTAAGTCTTGATAACATGCTCCGCTCTTTAAAGCTGCTTTCATCATTTTTAGGTTAAATATGGATATAGACGCATTTAATACAACATCTATTCCTTTAGTAGCTCTCAGCAAGTCGTCAGGCTTGTTTGCGTCAACACCCTGCGTGGATACTTTCGCTCTTTAACCTCTCTGCGAGCCGTTCAGTTTTTTTTAAATCTATGTCGACAAGCCTAACCTCGGACACTTCTGAATTTTTAAGCAGTTCTGTAGCAATCACTGATCCCTGGACTCCGATGCCCACCACCAAGATTTTCAATAAATCCCAGTAGGGGCAGACTGTATATTCCATTTTTAAATTCTTTTATGCGTAAGAATGTTCTGACAAAATGGCGGGCCCGCGGGGAATTGAACCCCGGATCTCCGGCTCCGCAGGCCAGCGTCCTATCCTAACTAGACTACGGGCCCGATAATAACAGTCGTTAACATGATAATAAAAGAGTTTTTAAGACGATGAAAAAGTGTTACTTTTTCAGCGTTCTTTTCAGTGCGTCGGTCACGTTTTTTCTTCCCATAGCGACGATGTAAGGACCCAGCCTTGGACCTTCAGATACTCCTAAGAGTATTGTGTAAAGAGATTTGAAGAAAATTTTTGGTGATATGGAATGTTTCCTAGCAATGCTGAAAACAGCGCCCTGTATCTGCTCTTCATCCACGTCGGTTTGCAGAATTTGAATGAAATCTCTGACTGCGACTGCTTCTTTTTCACTTAGCTTCACAGCTCTTTCCTTAATCTCAGCGAAGTCCTGCGCCCAGTTGAGCGCATACTCAAATCTTTTCTTCAGGTCTTCCGGCGCCTTATCTTTAACGTATCCGTAGCCCCGCAGTTTTTGGTTGATGTACTCTATTTCAGAGCCTTTTGGAGCAATCTTTGCTAGATATGTAAGCAGATTGTAAGGAACATGAGTGCCGGGTCTAGAGGGAACTTGGAGCAACCAAATGTATCTGTACAGTCCTGTAAGTTTAGCTCTTTCCTTTGCATCTTCAATATTCTTTTTTCCGAAATAGACGTCTTCCAACTCGTCGAGTTCATTCATGTACTGGGGTATATCAACAACTGATATGGCTCGTGTTCCCACAAATCGCTTCAGAATAAGCAGAAGAAGAGACTGCGGCGAACCGTATCGGAACCAAACTTGTGGAGTGAACACGTTTCCAGCTGACTTGGAAATCTTCCTCCCGCTCTTATCCAAGAACATTTCATATTGGACGTGTACGGGCGGTTCGTAACCCAAAATCTCACGGCATATTCGATCGTTCACCCTCACCGAATCAGCGATGTCCTTTCCGTAAGCTTCAAACCTTATGTCCAAAACTTTCCATCTTGTAGCGAATTCGCCAGCTTTCCAACTGAGCTTTCCTTCCCCCTTTGTGTAGTTTGCTTCACCTCTGTGTCCACAACCCTTTAACCATCGCCCTTTTAGCTCCATACCTTCGCACGTGTAGAGAACTTTTTTCTCTTTGGGTAGAAACTCGTAGGCTTTAGTGGTGTATACTCGACCACAGTTGGAACAAACAGGTAGATAGGGAAGAACTTCTTCATATTTTTCTTGTCCCACTTCTTCCCGTATGATTTCGCCAACACGTTTGGCGTTAGTCAGCAAAGTTTCGATTTCATTGTTGAAGAGGCCTTTCTGATAGGCTTCTGTGGCAGACATAAGTTTGTATTTTATTCCACAAGTACCGAGGATTTCGAGAAAGAGTGAAATCATGTGTTCTGCAAAACTTTTGTGGCAAGAATATGGATCAGGTATATCTCGAACTGGATAACCTAAATATTTCTCTAGCGACTTTGGAAGTCCAGCTGGAACTTTTCGTAAGCCATCTTTGTCGTCTGCGAATGCGATGAGTTCTGACTTGTATCTCTGTTCTTTGAGCGCCAGTGTCACGGCATATGATCTAGCGGCATCTCCCAAATGGCCTATATGGGGAATGCCTGAAATTCCGATTCCCATCTCTGTTCTGATTAAGTCGAGACTCCTACCTAACTTTCGCTCCCGCTCTACGATATCTACAGCAGTCTTGTCGTACCATGTGCCGTGACCGACGATCTTTTTCGTCATTATGAATCCACATACCATAATCCATGCGTCTCAAATAAAACAATTTCACAAAAGTAAAAAATAATGGTAGAACTGCTTACTTTTAGAATAACTGATACCTTTCTTTGTTATTAAAAAAAATAAATGGAAAATATGAGACCGTTAATGAAGCTTTGCCCCACAACTGCTACAGAACTTGCCAGTGGACGGGTTTTTCGCTTTACACTTTGGACATTTAATTTCCTCTGGCTTCAAAGGAGAACCACAGTTACCGCAGAACTTCATTGTCGCTGGAACCTCTGCCCCACATTTTGGACATTTCACTTTAGCTACTGGAGCGAGGCTCGTTCCACAGTTTCCACAGAATTTAGTTCCAACAGGGTTCTGGGCTCCACAGCTTTGACACACTATGATTTGCTGTGGACCTGCAGGCGCCTGAGGTTGCTGCATTGTTTTTGCCAAAGTCGTTCCCATTGCTATTCCAACGCCCGCTCCGACCCCAGCTGCAGCGGCTCCACCTCCCCCCTCTGGAAGTTCTGCAGTTGTCTCTTTCATATATTGCATCGCCATAGCTTGCTGCCCCATGCCTGAAGCAAATCTCCTCGCTTCCTCTGGGATTTTAACACCTTCAAAAACAGTGTCTATGATTTTGAGGCCTATCCGTGCGGCTTCATCTCTGATTATCAAGGCAACTTTATCGGTAGTTTCATCTACATTTTTGACCAAGTTGAAAATGTCGAAGTTAGCAAATTCGTCTATAACTCGCTCTTTTATGAAACCTCGAACATAATCTTCAACGTCACTGGATGTGCTGGCTCCTCGGTTTCCGAAAAACTCCACTACAAACAGTTTTGGGTCTTCTACTTTGTAAAGCAAATAACCGTGGAAACCGATCTCTGCCTGATATTGTATTGATCCGCTGGGAGCAGAATATGCTTGGCCACCAAAGTTTCCTCTAAATTGGCTGTTGCTCACATATACTACTTCACACTCAAAGATGTCACCGATTATTTTTAGGGCTTTCAAGGCTCCTGTTAAGAGTGGAACGTTCAGGCTGGTTATAGTGTGTCTACCCGGACCAAAAACGTCGTAGGCTTTTCCGTCACGGAAGAAAACACCCCACTGATTTTCCTTAACGATAACTTGGCTTCCATATTTTAAGGAGAGTTTGGGAAATCTGTAAGCTATGTCCTCAGGACCTCCGAAATCCCAAGCTACCTTTTCTATGATTGGCATTTTCCTTTCCCTTCTAAATTTCTAAAGGTCTAAACTGTTTTTCTCTTTCATGCCATTTATCCTCAAAGGCAAGTAATAAGCCTTTTATCTTCTTTACTTCGGCGGATACGTTGGTCCAATTTTCAGCTTCCGCTTCGCTGTAAGTCTTGTTCACAGCATCCTTCATGCTTTCAACGTCTTTGCTCAAAGCTTGGTCGTAGTTGAAAACTCGAGCAAGTTCTTTTTCTCGTATATGCCCCTTTCTGTCCATGAGACTGGCGTAACCGTAGTCTGCGTGTCTCACTTTCTCCACGACACGGTCCAATACTTGGATAACTTTTTTGAAGTCACTGCTTGAAGCTGTAAGATTCGCATCCAAGGCTGCTAAGTAAATATCTTCCCATACGTGACGCATGTCGCGGAGGTCTGCATAATATAGGTCTCGAAGTTTCTTATCCAGTTCCCTCAGATCTTCTTTGGTTCCATATCCTAACGTAAAGAAGTTTTGAATTTGGGAGAAGATTCCTTGCTTGTTTTTCACCTTCTCGATCGTTTCCCGCTCTGCCATTCGTCAACCCTCTTTCATGTCATACAACTGACCTGAACTTAACTGAATTTAATCTTATTATATAAACGATTCCCAGCGTTACATATCCGAAAGTATAAATACAAATGCAATTATCCAGAATAATGATCAAACCAGCAAAGAGATGACGAACTGTGGGTTTTTTAGACATGTTCAAAAAGCCAAAAGCCAGCGTTTCATTAACACTTCCAAAAAGCACTTTTGAATTGGGAGAAGATTTGAAAGGCACAATCACCGTGTCATGCCAAGACGAATTTGACGCAACCGAGATAAGAGCCGAACTTCGATGCATCGAGAAAAAAGAAAAAGAAAAATGGGTATACAACCCCAGAGAGAAGCGCGACGTGCGACGCACCTACACCGAGAGAAACACACTTGTTTCCGTTGATCCGAAAGCGAGCGGCAGACTGCACATGCTACCTGGCTTCAAAAAAACGTTTCCCATCGAAGTTAACATTCCTGCTGGCGGAATAGAATCCTTTTACGACAACAAGTCAAGCGTTACTTGGTTCATTAAAGGAGTCGTGGGAATCAAAGGACGCCCTGACGTAACCAGCGGAACGATAAAACTTCGTGTGATTAAACCCTCAGCAGCACCAACAGTTGCAAAAGTAGTCACGGTATCCTGCCAGTACTGTGGAGCCCAAGTGCCTGAAACGGCAACGAAGTGCCCAACATGTGGCGCGTCCAATTTTAAACCACAAGAATCCTCAGGATAACAAAATGCGAATTTCCCTCTTTTTGTTTTTGATATGCAAGTAGCTCAGTACTTTTCTCAGAGTCATATTTTTACAAATCTTAGCGATTATGGTGTATCAATAATTTTGCAGTACTGTTATTTTCGCCATGCTCGAATTCCCACGGCTGCAACCAAGATTCCGATTATTAGCAACAATGCCGGAAGAAGATATTCAACAAGTAATGCACGAACAGAGAGTAGCCACACTGTGCCAAGGGTTGCTAATAAGATTCCCACAGAAAAAGCGTTGAAAGCTCCGCCTCCATATTGTTCTGGGCTGATTGCACGTATTCCGGAGAGAATTATAATCCAAAAGCCAAAGAGAATCAAGGTAAGTGAAAATACTTCGGATATGTCGACGAGAATTTTGGTGACGAAAGCAGTTGCGGACACAGCTAAAACTACGATTAAAATGCCGAGTGAAAGGACGCCTACAGGTCTCTTCGGCATAAAACCTCACGATCTTTTATTTTCCATGGTTTGGCTATAAAAGCTTTCATTAGAAAGTGAAAACACTCGAACTTTTATGCGCGCACTGGTTAACATAAATTTTCAGAACGTTCACGTGAATGGCGGGAGATATTCAGTTTTTCTCAACATCAACTCATCGTCTCTTGAACCCGACTCCAAACTTTTCTAACAAATCCTTCAGACACACGATCTGCTTGAGAATATCGTTGTAAGTAATAACCTCGACAAGGGGATGTTGGTTCCTTATTTTAACCAAGTCTTCCTTCTCTATGTTTTTGCCTAATCCAATAAGGACCAGAATATTTAGTTTATATACGGATAAGTGATATTTCTTCTTTATCCATTTTTTATGTCTAGGGTCATTGAAATACTCTCTATATTCACACACTTGGGCAATTGCTTCGTAGACATCGGTTGTGAACCCTCTCCTTTCTGTCTTACCACGTAATATTTTCTTTTTCGGTAATTTTATGTCAAGAATGTCGCAGAAACAATCTGTGACGCGTTCCAAGAGGAAATCTGGGCGTAAATCTTTACCACGCGTTCTTTTCAAAAGTATCTGAGGAAACAATGTTCTATACTTGGTTCCAAATGTTAAGAATTCGGGGTTTTTTTCAAAGAATTTTTGTAGTTCATGCTCTTTTAGTTTTGGTTTAGATATTAAGACTTGGAATTCTTCAATTTTTTTCGATATAATTTTGAGTGCAAGTGCTCTTTCTGGTTGTTCTGGGAATTGGTGCACTTGAAGATTTGCAAGACTTAGATACCAGTTGAAAACTTCAATTGCACGTTTCTCTGCCTGTTTAAGTTTAAAGTCTTCTGCCGAGTTGCTCCCGAATATCCATAAACCGCCTTTGACTGCTTTAACAGAAGGCTTTCCATCGAGGACTGCTCCAAATTGAATATCATAAAAAAATACGGCACCGCCAACCGAAACCTATGCAAAAGCTTCCAGTGGCGATACCAGTTTGAGTATTGTACCCTCAGCTTTCTCTACGTATTTTTCAAAGAATTCCTTGGTGTATATCCCCATTCTTCCAAAGGAAACATTTTTGCCACTAATAGCGAATGCTATGTTTTTTGTGGATTTTTGAGGCAGAACCACATTTTCAATCCTTTGGTCTACTCTAAGAATTCCAAGAGACCACTGACTTGGCTCTTCGACAAACTCGATTGCTAATCCATGGACGTTAGAAATAATTCCGACAATCTTATGAGGTCTAATCAGAACGTGTGGAAATACCTTCCGTTTATTTTTTTGAGAAAATTCTGAGGTCAGTTGGCTTAGCTTGCCCAAGTATCCTTCAATAAATTTCTGGAATTGAACCTCAGAAATGAGCATAATAACCAGTTTTTGATATGTTACTGGTCTATTTAAAAGGTCTACTCTGCAAGACTGATGCGCGCGAATTACATTAGAGAAGACCAAACTTTGTTGCGGGAATGTCTCCTTTAATGATTGCTCCAGTGGCGCCGTCTAGAAGGATGTTGTATCGTTCGCCTTTGTATTCGTAAACAATGAACCATACTGGTGCATGTAGGTAAACAGAATCGCCTATGGAAAAATCGTTTTTCATCTCTATAATTCTGTCCACATCTTGCTTTGCCAGAAACTGATGATGGCCTTCAATTTGTTGTTTAGCAAGCTCTACAGCTTCTCGCTCTTCCATTTCGCTGTTCAATACCTTTGCAAAACCTTCAATCTTCCGAAAATCGTAAGCAACTTTTCCTTCCAGCGGAACATCATATTCTCTTGTTGGAAACTCAGCGGCTTTCCTCGCTAAAACCAGCCAATCGTATTTCTTCTCTATTTTTCCTTCCTTCACAATTGGAGGAGCTATCCTTTCGAAAATTCCCTTGTACGTACTGGTGGCGGTGGCTGGAACAACCCAGAACGGAAGAT
>SMTZ1_10002634_pt1 | contig 18035 bp, 15 predicted proteins | sample DeeMarSWOR136_30_FD_25667 | JGI IMG/M metagenome (IMG submission 25667)
CGGCCATCCCTGTAAGGCGAAGTCTGCGTCACTGTTGATTTCTATTTGAGGATGTGACTGAGGAGGAACTAACATCTCTAAGTCTCTTGATTGTTCGAATTGAAGATCACTTTCGTGAAGCCAAAAGTGTATGAATTGTTGGTCAAATTCACCATCATACAAATCATAATTGAATGATTGATTTTGAGTAGTATTTTGAATTGGGAAGTATTCTAGGCTAGCTGATTGTGAGTGATTACTTTGGCTAGAGGCTTCTGGTGGTATTCGAACCATAAAAAAGAGAAAGGGTATAATCAGTAGAAATCCAAGAAACATTGTTGAAAAGACATGTTTCTTGTATATCTTTGAACCCCTAGTGAATGGCATTATTCTTTAAACCTGCCTCTTCAGTGGTTCTGTATTTCACATAATTCTTATAATGAGCGGTTTAGGCAACAGTGGTTTTTCTTGATTGTCTCTAACATGGGTTTGATTGGTAGTTGTTTCACACCAAGTTTCTTTTATTTGCACACATTTCCGTTTTCACTTTTAGAGTAGAAGCATGAAGAGAAACCCGAGACCAAGACCGCTTATCAAGAAGAAAAACGTCGAATATTTCTTGGATTGAAGAAGCGAAGGGAGTGCTAGAAATGGAAGTGGGAGGAGTATTGGAAGGAGATAAATCCCCCATGCATTGGTGAAGGGTCTAAGTAGATAACTGATGGTTAAAAACGCGATTAAGAATACACTTCCAACAAATGTAGCAAGGGTGAATCGAGTAGAAAGTGACTTCACAGGTGGTTGTTGAGGTTGGGCGAGTATGTATTGGGGGACTGGTTGTTGAGGTGCTGGGATGGGTCGTCCGTTGATTGTATTTTGTTGAATAGTACCTTGCCAGTTATTCGTGGGTTGGAAGACGACATACATTTGGTTTTGTGAGTTGGATCTCAGCTGGTTGTTTTTTCGTGAGTTTCGATAGATACGACGGGCAATAAGAAGCTCGATGAAGAAGATAATGAGAATTACTATTGCCAAGGAATTAAACGAGTTCTGCATCGTGAAATACGCCCTGTTGAGTTTTTAATTGATCTGCACCCTAGAGATTCTTCGTGAAGCTCGCGAATTTTGGTTTGTTTATATGCATTATGGTTGGTTTCTCAGACACATAGTGTGTAGGAAAAAACGATGGTTTAAAAACAACAAGATAGAAAATGGGGTACTAATTGGGTAGTGAGAGAACCCACTATGGCGAAAGTCCCTAATACTCAAGAGAATTTAGAAATCTGTAAACGATTTTGCGGACCCTGTCCCACCTTCAAACCTAACGAGTTAAACAAAATTCCTCCCAATGCACTGTTCTGTGCCCGAGGACAATCCGAGAAGCCAGCGGAAGAAATTGAAGATAAAGGTTGTTTCTGTTTCGGGTGTGAAGTCTTTCAGAAATATAAGATCAGTGGTGGCTGGTTCTGCATGCACGGTTTTGAGGGGCGTAAATAGAGCCCACGCCCCATTTTTCCTTTTTTAGCGCTTTATAATAACCGGTCATAAATTCGTTTTCATTCAAGTAGGATAATTTTATATTAACTTGCCAGTTTCAACTATCATATTCTCCGTCATTTCTGTTACTTGCTGACTCTTCATCCAATGAAAATAATTCATGTACCGGTGTAGCTTGTGAGTTTTGACTTGTTGGAAACAAACGTATGAATCGGTTCAGACGACTTTGGAGTTTTAAAAAGTACAGTATGCCACCAATACCTCCTAGAATCAGTATGACTAGCGAAAATAATACAATTGATGAAAAAATTCCCATTATCCGATTCTGTGGATATTTGACAAGAAACGATTCTATTTGGGAGCAGGAAGAAAAGCCAACTTGTCCTTCAAATTTCACTCTTATGTTATAGATGCCTGGTGATGGTGTAGGAATCGATATGTTGCCTCGTCCACCCTCATTTGTCGTTAACACAGTATGGAAGACTCGACTGGATTCTTGAGTAATCACCTCGAGGAATAGATTTGCTGACAGCCCATAGGTTTCTGTCATGTTCAAATAGCGTAGTTGGACATCAATTTCGACAGTGGGTGTTAAGAAATAATCCTCCACTTCGATTGGATTAATAGTTATTGTGAGTTCTGTGAAAACGATGATGACAAGGACTTCTGTTGTTGAAGCCATTGTGCAATAGGGTGCTGACGCATTTACTTGTAGCCTGTAGACGCCAGGATTCATATCTTGGGTTGGGATTTGAGTATTATAGAGGCCCAGTTCGTGATGGGACGCTGTGAAAAAGTGGTAAAGTGATTCGATGACTAGGATAACATTACCATTGGTGATTTGGCTATCTGTGTTTGTAGAATCTTCAAGGTTGAGTTGAACTGATACATTCAGAGGAATACTTTGGGGGACTGAAAGACTTGGGATGTAGGTAGCTCGAGTTGTGATATTTCCCCAGACTTCACAAATTTTGACATATTCTCCATAATAGGGGATGGCACCCGGTGCTATGGCAGTAATGGTGAGGTTCTGAGGGCCAAGTGCACCAAGTTTTGCCGGGATGGTCTCTTGAAGTGTCCAGTTACCTGGATTGATTGGGTAAGTGGAGTTATTAAAATGTGTGTCGAAGATTTGGATACAGATGGTAACATTTGCGGGAAGTTGATTCCAGCGAGACTCGCTGACAGAAGCAGAGAATTCAGCAAGATCCCCTATTGAAAAGGTTCCGTTTAGATAGTTAATTTGAGTTAAATGTAATACAGGATTAACATCGAGCATAGGAAGCAGGTTCAGTCGATTAATGGTCTGAAGTGCCAAATCGAGAAGGTAAATTGTCCATTTACCATTGGGAATGGAAGGTTCTTTGACTAGCCCGTGATATGAAAAAGATGTAAGTAGGCGAGTAATTTGCTCTTCTCGGTTTAGAAGTGTTAGAGCCTCAGGATATAACCCACTCTCGGTTAGAAAGTAGAGAATTTCAATGGCATAATATGTGGTTACAAGAGTAGGGTTGTTTTGGAGGAAGTCAGAAGCATATGTTGCGAGGTTATGTCCATTTAATCCGGTTAGGCCAGGATCGAGATAACTCCAGGCTTGCAGTCCGTACCAAGTATCAACTAAGTTACCTTCAGCGAAACGCCAAGGATTTGGAAATGGGATTGGGTGGGAGGAGTCATGAAAATATTGGTGGGTTCCATTGTCTTGGAGACAACTCTGTAAATAAGAAAAGGCAGCAGTATTGTTCATCAAATCCGTGGAATGACCTCCCAAGGCTGCATGGGCCAGGAGACTCCAACAAGTACTATCAAACCGGAAGGTGAAATTATCTTCACGACCCACATACAAATGATGAAGTCCGAACATGCCTGAAAAACCAGAAGCAAAGGTTTGACTCGCTTCTATTTCCTGTAGGATTAAATCACTTCGTTGTATCCATTGATTATCTGTGAGATTCAATATCGAGACTAGTTGGGCATACCAATAGTGGTAAAGAGGACCAAAAGTTCCTGATTCGAGGGCAATTCGGTCAGGAGTAGGTGTATCCGAGTTAATTCCCACACCAGGAGGTAATTGATGAGCGGTGAAAGAGACACGAGCAGAAGACCAGCAGTTATTGAGGTAGTCAAGAAAGGCAGTTTGGTTTATCTTATTGATGGCATCGACTTGGTAAAGTGCTGAGAGAAGTTGGGCGCTAGTTAGGAAATCACCGAAAAAGAGGGGTTCGGTAGCTCCACCCCATCCAGTGCAACACTGGGCAAGATACGCGGTGAGAGGTTCTTTAGCTGACGCTAATCCACCGGTAAGTGATAGAGCTTGAACAGCATACCAGGTTTCATCAGGCGAGTTATGGAAATCGTGGAGTGTATCTCCACGCCCCCATCCACCATTTGGATACTGGTTGCCCAGGATAAACGTTCTACTAGCTTCGACATCAATGAGTTCGAGAGCGTCCATGAAAGTTAGCAGTTGAAGAGTACAAGATGTGCCTAATATCCATTCGTCGGAGTCCAAAGTTGGTTTGGTATCAAACACACTCGTTTTTCCAGGCTCTTTACAAGCCATTATGAAATTGAGAAGTGCGGTTTGATTGATTGTGTCGACGGCTGCAAAATGGTTCAGAATTGTCAGTGCATCGACGGCATCTTTTAAGCTAGCAGTAATTCCACCTGTGGGTGAGGAAAAGAACCCACCATAATCAGAACTCGAGAGATTGGCTTCCTGACAAGTACTTACATAAGAGACCGCATTGTCCACATTAATTTTGTATAGTTGCCCTAGAATTAGCAAAGCTTCAACAGAATATCGTGTTGCCTCGAGGCTAGTTTGTGAGACCCCGTGTTCAATAAAAAATCCTCCAGTGATAGGGTCCTGACAGCTTGCTATATAGTCACTAATTTGAGAGGCATCAAATTGATTAAGTATCCCAAGAGCATCAGAAGTCAAAGAACTCATACTGGTTGTGATACAACGGTCCTGAAGTTGTGGACTAGCAAGGTCTTCGAAGACCCCTTGGAGAGGATTGTACGTACTCATGAGCCAGGATCCGAATGTAGAGATATTAACCGACAGTCCAAAGGTTTGTACGATATCTGTTACATAGTAAGTAAAACGCAGTGATGGTTCAAGGGGATAACCGAAACCACCTGCTCCTTGGACAGCCCAGTAATCATCAAAAGAAGGAGCAATCAATTGAAAGGCTGCAAGTGTATTACCAAGTCGGTTTTGGTATTGTGGGCGTAATAACCAATGGATTAGGTTTTCACAGAAGTCAATCCCATGTGAACTGAGATGTACGGTTTGATCAATTCCCCAATAATAGAGATGAGAATTAATTGGTAAGGATCGAAACCAAAGAATTTGTGCTCCGGATCCAAGTGCATTTGTACCAAGTATTTCGGTTTTTTCAGGAAGCGAGGTTAATCGATAAGCATCATAGACGATGTGATCAGTGTAAATATTAAACCGACCACTAGCTTCTGGGATTACATGGGGTTCCGAAAAGAATTGAAATGCGTCATTAGGACTCCACAGATAGCTTTCAATACAGGGAATAATATCGGTGTTTAGGTTAATCTCCCATACTTGATCTAACACTTCGTGCCCATAACCAAGAAGAAGAACAGGAGTTTGGCTAGCGGTGATAATGTGTGCTTTGGAAACTGATATGCCAAAACTAGCTGTGCTTGTTCCAACACTTGGTGTCACTACAATCAAATCATAATCAGAGGTGATGGTTAGATCAGTGATATGAATGGCAGTTGTATTGAAGTTCATTCCTTCAAGTAGACTGGTCCAAGCTTCAACGGATTCTTGGCTGGATTCGTTGACATAATCCCCATGTACTACGAGTAATTTCCCAAATGAAAAGGGTAAAGAAACTACATCAGGTGGGAGAACTGGGGTTTGAGCATCATAAGGTGAACTAGATGTTAATGTTCCTAGCCCCGATTTTTCTTTTGAAAGTGATGACTGTTGCACTAAGAAGGTTGGTAAAGAATTTAGGAATGGTAGGCCGATTGCTAGTAGGAAGAAGAGCCCAGCCGTCAACAGTTTATAGCCCGTTTTTCGGTGTAACCGCACGAATTGTAATCCTCCATGAATGGACGTTGGGCGGGGGAATTTAGTTTGTTTTTAAGCCTTGTGTTCACTGACCAGAATTCAACGGAAAGGGATCTTGAGGAGGGCGGATTCGTTGAAGAAGGTAATAGCCAAGAAGGGTAACTGTGGTCGCACCAATAAAAGCAATTAGGGTGGAATTGTAATTCGTCCAGAAATGAAGAAGAGGAGAAATGGGAGGAGGGAGTTGATCAGCCGTTTGGAGTTCGAGCCAAACTTCATGAACAGGCTGATGTGCTTCGAATTGCACTGAAGTTGCACTGAGAAGAATGCCAGTATGGTATTCATAATAATAAGTTTCGTGTTGATAATTTGGAGAATTGTAGGTAAGTTGCCAGCATAAGTAATGTTGTTGATTGACTTCGAGTGAGAGGAGGTCGGTAACGATGAAGGGCGCTAAGCGAAGAAAGTTGTTTGTTGCAGGTACATCTCCATCAATTTGTATTTGGTCTCCGATTTGGACAGCGGGGTGTATCCACCATGCAGTATAGCAGGTGAGCCCAGCATATTGGTAGGTTCGATTTATGAAATAGATATAGGAGGCGTTTTCAGCATACCAAGTTTTCCCGTTGTCCCAGGTAAGATTCCATAATAAGTGACCCTGAATGGAGGAGCTGTTTGAAATTTTTAATGTGAGTTGCTGTGTTCCATAAAAGGATCTGGTGATGTTATCATAGGAAGAGTGAACCTGCAATTGATAAGTCCTGGCTTGCGTATCGACTTGTTGATTGAAAAGACCTTGACTCAAAGAATGATTGCCTGATGCCAAGAAGAGGAGACCAAGTATGATAACGAGTCCTGATATGACCTTCAAAAAACTCCGATTGTGTTGCAGTGAGCTTTTCTGTTTCACTCTCTTTCACCATTATCTGTGTTGTCTGTGCCAGATAGCATATCGAGAATCTGTTTCTCTGTAAGACCAATTGAGTTTTGATAAAATACAGCCGTTGTGTAGGGAGTCCAGGGGGTCTGTGGAAATAGCACTTCATCAAGTGACTTAAACTCGGCTTCATTTTGGGATTGAGATTCGATGACGGGTTCAATGTGACCAGGTTCAGGGAGTCTAAGTGGAATCGATATGTTGTGTTGGAGGCGGAATTGATGAAATGCTTTAGAGGCTTTGCGTGTGAGGAAGACCGGTCCTAAAATGCCTACGAGAACGAACAGGATAGCAAGTGGACTCTGATTGAGCCCCCAAAATATTCCTGAGAGTCCAAGAAAGAGGGGAAGAAGTAACAGAGCTAGCCCAAACATATGATAGGATTTTCGGAGTTGATGAAAGGGATTGTTGACTTGGAAGACCCTTTGATTCGTTTTGTCGAAATTATTCGCAAGATATTGGCTCAGATTTGACTTTTTGACGAGGTGAGTGGGAGAGGTTGAGGCTAAATCTATTTGTAAATTCATGAGGGATTCTGAATCAATGATTAAGAGTGGTAGTAACCGTGCGGACACGAGTTGACCTGATTCATTAGCTAGCACGTATGCCTTTTTACCAAGAAATGTGATGGCATGACAATATATTGGTGGAGTAAGGGGAAGAGGGCGACTTTGGAGCTGTGCGTGGAATTGAGAAAGATTTTGAAGGAGAAGGGTGGCCTCGTTTCGGAGCGCCCCACCCCTCCCATTACTTATTCGATAAAGGAGAAAATCACAATAAACAACACCCTGAATGCCATAGATGCGATAAGCTCGGTGGGTGCCATCTACTCCTGTTGGCAAGGATACGAACTCATGACGTCGAAAGGCTTCCTGAATATCGCTTGCTTGTTCCTCATTCACAGTTGTCACTTCGCCGTTGAACATTGGCGACTGCGGGCGGCATTTGAATAATTTTTAAGGATTTCTATTCGTGGCAAGACAGGATTATAATAGGTGTCAAATTCGGTCAACTTGTTGAAGACAATATACGTGACCTAGATTTGCTGAGTAGGCAACGAGTTGTTATTGGCGGGAGTTATGTTATCGTTGCAGCCTTGAAGAAGATACGACCCTATGGACGAGCATTTGTAGACCGGTGGGGAGAACCTCTAGCTCCACTCCATGGCATTTTCTATAGGACTCTTCGTTTCCTCGAAGTCAGTATTTGCCCAATGGTGCTCTTCCACCCAATGTTGAGAAGGTGCAACGACTCCTTGTGCTAAAAGGATTCAGTCACCAACTTGCATATCGAGCCAGGAACCGCCTTTTAACCGCTTATCGAACTCACCGGATATTTCAACAACCACTTGTATTCGAAGGAGGTGAATTCTCATAATTCACTTAAGGCTAGAAATTTCAGTAAAGAGTTTGTTTTTCTGAAAAAACTAGCATATCACCACCAAGGGGGAAAGATCTGTGTAAAAGGTTCTGAACTATTTGGGTCAGTATGAAATCTGTGTTGAGTGGGTTTCGGCAGAAATCTTTCTGAGAATGTTACTATACGAATTTCAAAAACGTGTGAGAAAATCTGAAACTCTGAGTTTGATTACAGGTTTTGAAGTATAAGAAGAGAAATCTTGTGTGGTTTAAGTAGCAATTTCTCTAGTGACGAGTAGAAGTGGTCTTGGATTGAGCGAACCACATTGGTTAATCAGATCAACTATGAGAGAGGTTGCGATGCATGCCAGGGGACCGGCGATAGCCATTGCTAAGGGGATGCTTGAACAAATCCCCCAATTCCTTTCTGTGGGGATGCCGGTTGAAATGGCGCTCCGAGAATCTTTGTTAATAGCGATTCATTCGGCTCAACTCAGTGCACGCCATTGTGTTGGTAGTGAACGACACGCCCTTGACGATTTCATTAGAACGTGTATAAAGATGGAATTAAAAACAGGACACCTTGCCAAAGTCTAGCATGTTACTAGAACCCTTACTCAGAAAATACTTTTTGTCAGGCAGGAGAAGGCTTTTGATGAAAAAACCTTTAATTGCTGAGTGAAAAGGGAAGGCAAGATTTTCTTGACAAGGGCTGTTTGCAATGGCAGTATCTGCGTATTTCATGTGCAAAGTATTCATGGGTTATATCCAAGATGTCGTGGAGGCTCTTCGTGGACTCGAAACCGCAACGAGTATCACGGTGACAACGGGCGAGTTTGATATCATCGTGCGATTTGATTTACCAGATCTTGAAGCACTTTATGACCTAACGGTTAATCACATTGGAAAAATCAAAGGGATGGAAAGCGTTACAACTGCCGTTGTGGAAAAGGAATTCTAAGCAGGATAACAGGTGCTGAGACGGAGGGGAAATCATTGCGAGCAGCCATGGAACGGCGAATGGGGTCTCAACGCGCAAAAACCGTGTTTTACTTTCTTGCGTTAACCTCAGGCGTATTGTACGCTTTTGCCGTATTTTCTGACATCTTCACTTATCGGATTTTCCTTCCTAACCCAATAGCCTTCGCGCTAGCTGAACAATGGTTGGCACTCCTGTTTACTGTAATTTTGTTAATTGTCCTGAGTATACCGACCAATCGGGCAAGGAGACGCAGTCTGGGAACACAGCTGGATCGATCATTTTCCCACATCGCACTGCCATCAAAGAAAATCCTCTTAGATATCATCCTTGCAGGTGTTTTTGCTGGAGTGGCCACCTTTGCATACTACTACGTCGCTGGGATAAGTGGTGATGTCTCAGCCATCATTCCTTTTTCTCGTTTTTCACTGATCTATCTCATGATAGGAGATCTAATTCTTATCCGCGACTGGCCTAGCCCTATTGAGGCGCTTTCCATACTCGCCATTACCTTTGGAGTAGTTCTCGTCGGGATTACACCTGGAATTTTTGATCCATATCTGTTACTCTTTGTGATTATCATTTGGGCTGGCACGATTGCTGTAAGCGTCTTTTTCCAAAGTCGAGCTAAACGCACAGAAATCCGGCTTGGGACAACCGTTGACTCGCTTAACCTTCGTTTGTGGCTACTTCTCTTCCTGAACTTGTTCATGACCTTGCTGATGCTGCCGCTCATAACTCCCGATGTCGTAGTCCTTCTCATCGTCCAATTGCCAATTGTTGCCCCCTGGTTATTGTTCCCAATCGGATTGACGTTTTTATCCTTGATAACATATCTTCAAGCCTTGGGCCGCGGAAAAATGTCCGTTGTCCAAAGTGTTGGGTCCATTGCAATCATTCTGGGAATCCCCTTAACCCTTATGGGAGCATTTCTGTTTCCGGGTGTATTCAATCCACCTGCAAGCGACTTTTTGTCCTGGCTTCTCAAATTAACAGGCACGATTTTCGTCATAGCGGGTATCGTCGCCCTGTCCATGAGTGAAATACCCGGATATGTTCTTGTCAAACTTCGATATGGTACGGGCGATATCATGGCGGATTTGCGACGAATACATGGTGTACGCCGAGTCTCGGCGATTTCAGGAAAATGGGATTATCTAATCCGAATCGATATTCGCAGTCTTAGTAGTGCCAGAGTCAAAACTCTCAAGCTTATCGAAGAGACCCCGGGCGTAGTTGATATGGAAACCCTACTCATTTTTCGAGAATGGACTTGAGATGGATTCTTCAAGAATTCACTTTTCGACCTGCCTCCATAAGCTATTTAAAAAAATCAAAATCGGCACGTCATTGATTCACCATGGAACCTTCTACACTTCTTCCACTAGATGGGCTCAGCGAGGGCTATGGTCTTCGCGATGATGCCTTAAATCAACTTTTGATGACGACAGGTTATCGGGAAGTAACTCTGCAATATCGTCCCGCAATTAAAAACATCCAAAAAGCCTTCAGCAGTGATACTCGGCTTCGGATTATTGCTCTTCCACTCGATGAGGATCAAGACCCACTCTGGCCCCATATGGCATGGATGCCACTGTGGTCCAACCGCGACACCTGCGTGCTTGTCGCTGATCCTTTCGAGCTGCCCTGTCGTCATGACAAAGAATATTCCATTCCCTTAGGCTTTGCTCAACACTATTCGCATACTGTTGAAGACTACCCCTATTATCTTCCGGGAACGACTCCCGAAATGTTGTGGCCCAAATATTTAGAGAACCGTCCTATCCGATTATCATCAGCATACATCTTGAACCCAAAAGTTCCCCACCAAGTCGATGATAGTGATCCCACTATTTATTCAATCACGCTAGAGGCAATCCTTCGGTTACGTGCGTACATTGCTGATCACTTGCTAATGAAGCGAGGATTTGCGTCAGGCGTCACCTACCAGCACACGACTATGCTGTATGAACTTCCTCTTCCAGCGTATCCGGATGCTGCTCATTCACCTTGGCTCCTCTCCTTCCTACTAATTGATGCAGCGCGAGCCGTAATGACATTAGACAAATCAAATTATCTCACAGTCGCAGGTCTGCGTAATCTTGTTCACCAAGCGCGATCACGATTACAAGATCTTGACCATCGTGGTGGGAAAAGTAAGTCCCAGTCAACCTTAGTATCAAAGTTTGATTTTGCTCGCAAGTGTTTTACTTCCCTACAACCAGCTCAATTGCGAAACCCCTCAGATACGAATCAATTTGTCTGCGAGTTGTTGGAAAACGTAGGAATCTTCCAGACTGACATTTAGGTCCAAAACGTTTGGTCTCGTTATTTGCGAAAAATTAGCAAATAGTAGTTTAAAAGCCTAAACACCAACACGAATGACAGGTACCCTCACGTCCCTAAGGTGAACATAGGCATGCAATTTCCCTCTTCAGACCCAACATGGATAGTAGAACTGATAAAATTCTTTGTTTTGATCGGTATAGGGAGTATTCTATTTTCTCAATGGTTCCGATCAACACGGCGATTCTACACGGACTTTCCCTTTCTCATGTCGATATCCGTCATTATCATCGCCATTGGTGAACTGACGGATGTGTTTGTCAATTCGGGACTAGGTGTCTACACACTCCAGTTGTATAAGGTTCGAGTTGGCCTGGTGATCACCGCTATGTTGCCTATGCTCTACATGACGGTTCTAATCTGGTTATCCGACCAAATGCGAGCTGGAAAGATATTCATGACAATTTTTGCAATCTTTTGTCTCTCAGTCCTTGCTAGCCTACCAACTATCGACCTCACGCGACTTGTGGGCGTTTTGTTTCTCCTCGTCGTGATTATTCCGTTCATCATCACATTTTCCTGGGCATGGTTCCTCAAACGGCTCCCCGACATTCATAGTGGCTTGGTCGTTTTGGGTATCATCTTTCTTCTGAGTGGTCAACTGTTCAAAGCTATCGGTGGTATTCTGGGTCTTTATTCCTGGCTCTGGTTTGCCGAAGTTCTCGACCTCATAGGTTTCGCAGTGGTTGTAGTAGGATTTATGGTGAAACCAGGATGGGCAAAACAAGCCCAGATCAGCTCTCACCCACTGCCCATGGATTAGCAGATAAAGAATCCCCTATTTGAGATCTGAGGGGAAAATCGAGACTAATCCATTCTTGCGAATTTTATGGAGCTTCAACAGGAATTCCATTCATGAGGTATTGGGTAACATGTTCGAAGGTAGTTATCCGGGGCATCTTCGTTTGACCAACAGTGCATCGTCCCGATTGAAGCCGATGATGTTGATAGGTGTCGAAACTACCCTGCGGGAGGGCGTGTACGATTACTGGATTGAGAGTTCCAGCATTCCTAATCACGAGGTAACAATTGTTCACTTCCCGGAGGGTTTCATCAACCACTCGAGTAAACCGTGTCATGTTCTCAGGTGTTTCAGTTAATTCGGCGAAGATATGATACGTTGCACCCGATGCCTTGACTTCAGGAGCAACAACAAAGTCGCGTAACTGGATTCCTTGTTCTTCACAAGCTGTCGTCAATGCAGTTCCAATGTCCCATTCAGACACTTTCTCACCACTGAGATTAATGATGTTCTCACTTTTGCCGATACACCGCATGTCGAGGGGATCGACTGAGTCAAAAATCACGAGATCGTGAACATCATATCGCCAGAGACCGGATGGAGAACTAACGACAAGGCGGTAGGGCGTCTTCGGCTTCACGTCACTTAGAGGAAGTGTCTCAGCATCAGGCGGGAGGGGACCAGGATAGTCTTCTGCAAATTCGAAGAACACTTCATCCACAAAGGGCGCAACCCCCTTCATCTCCTCATACACCTGGAACCCATACATTCCCTCGGTTCCACCATATGCATCGTGAATATGTACATCGCCTACAAAATCTCGAATTGATGGTGCATACAAATCACGAACCACGCCTGTGTTGAAAATTACCGATAAATCGGGCCAGATCGTCTTGAGGTCTAGCTCATTTTCATCGATGAGGGCTTCTTTGAGGATTTTCTGAGTCTTGTGTGAAATCGCGGGATCATTTTTGAGCCAATTATAAGATTGGTATTTTGTTCTACGTAGTAATGCTAGTACGAACGAGGTGACGCCTCCACAAGCGGTGATTTTTCGATTTTCAACACCTTGACGAATAGCTTCGCGGAATTTCAGGTCCCAGTCTTCGATATCAAACACATCAGGTTTAGGGACAATTTTGCGACGCAAGAGAAAATTACCGGTTTTTGCGGCATGCCCGGTGACATACCCCACAGTCCATTTTCCGAATTGCTTGTAGACTGCAGGAGCCGCCATTGTGAATATTTTGCCTTGGAGAAAAGGCCGAATTTGATCTGCCGCAGCAAAGACTCGGATTCGCATACTGTTAAGTGATTTATTGCAGAACCGCGTATAGGGAATTAGCTTTGGTTCACCAGTAGTTCCGCTGGTTGCCATAACCACTTCAACTGGTTCGGGATAAAACACATTAGGAATACCCTTGAGCTCTTGCTGAATGTAAGGCTCGAAATCTTTGTACTGGTTTACTGGAATCTTTTCGACAAAGTCTTGATAACCCCGAATATCACCAAACCCGTGTCGTTTTCCGTAAGTTGTACCTGCGGAATAATTGAGTAATACATTGAGAGCCTTTTCTTGAGCTGCCACGGGGTCTTCGAGGCTTCGAATGAAAGGCTTTACCGATACTCGGTGCAATAATTTGGAGACAAGTGACCAAATCATTCAATTCACTCCTTCAATTTTTTCGAGTGGGACGAATCCTTGTCCGCAGGATCTCGCCCCAATAATTCGGCTTGGGTGATTTCAACGGTTTATAAGCGGTACGGGGGTTAACAGAGAACATAACAAGAATCGGATAGCCCGTGAACCATTACTCAAAGAGCGTCTTACAACCTCTCTGATGCGCCTCCAAACCCGCGATTTTCACATCAGGATTGGACAAAGATATTCTATTCAAAATTGGTAGTTTTTTCAAAATCCAAAAAGTCGGTAGAATATTTTTTACAAGTCTACAGTTACACCCTGGCAAAATCCTACTTCATTGAGTTTAACCCAGTGAGAAGATGCTGTAAAAGCAATTCGCTGAGTCCTGACTGTATTGAGAAACTAAGCCTGCAACCCATAACGCTTAAAAACTAAACAAAATCCGCCAATCTGTGGACACAACAGACCCTCATTGAATGAATCGAGGCGCGTTACAAATGAACCCAGGACAAGATGGACCTTGCGGTCCAGTATTTTAACAAAAATCACAGTGAGGGAGGTGCGATGCTATCCGCACCGCTCTCCCTCCTTTCTCTTTTTGTCCCAGATTACGCCTCCAATTGCCGAAGTATGTGGTCAATGATTTCTTCAGCTGCATCAATTCCTATTGCCTTCTGTAATCCACTCCAGTTCGGAGCCGAGTTGACCTCACTCACCACGAGCCCTGTCTTCGATTCGAGGATGTCAATACCAGCAAAATCCATTTGCATTGCCTTTGATGCATTTATAGCCAATTTCTCAAGATCCTTTGATATTGGACATTCTTCTGGTTTCCCGCCTCGTGAGACATTGGTTTTCCAAGCCCCAGGTTTCGCATACCGATACATCGCCCCAATGACTCGATTTCCTACAACGAAGACCCGAATATCCCGACCCGGAGTCTCGATGAATTCTTGGATGAGCATGGTCTGATTTGCGGTTTGGAGAATCTTGAAAATTCGAAATGCAAGGTCAGGATCATCTAGTCGGAAAATCCCTTGTCCTTGAGACCCACGTAACGGTTTAGACACGATATCCTTGTAACGCTTAGTGCTCGCCACGGCTACAGCGAGTCGTTCTGTGACAGTGGTTTGGGGGATCGGAATGCCATGATGGGCTAACCACACAAGGGTAGCGAGTTTATCCTTTGCCCGCCTATGACTATAGGCACTGTTGAAAACGCGAATTCCGGAGAATTCCATCGCCTCCAATACTGAAATCCGACTTGTAATTTGATCGGTGGAACCGCCTCCAATACTTCGAAGAATCAACCCATTAACTTCAAGAGGACGTCGCCGGGGTAGTAGAAACTGCATCCTCTCGGAATCCATGTGGACCGAGATGTCTTTTAAGCGAAAAGTAACAGCTTCGCAAGAACGGGAGTCTAACACACGAATTAGTCGTCGGACAGGCCAATTGGGGCGATCCCGACTCATGGCAATTCCAATTCGCATTATCATTCACAACCCTTGGGTCTCATATTGACATGACCTAGGGTCGTTTCACTCCATTGCTTATAAAAGAACGGTGGAAACCGACTATTTAGATGGGTCGAGTACTTCGAATGAAATGCTCAAAGATAGCCTCACTCAGAGAAAGGGGATATGAACGAGGCGGCGCTTTGAACCCATATGAGCACACTGCATCAATCGGACCTACAAACCCCCGATCAAACCCAATTTGCACTCCTCGGATAACATCAAGGAGAATGGAAGTGCTATTGGGAGCATCTTGACTTATTAACCGGAGATCTATTTTGAAATCCGCATCACCAATATATCGACCACGGAGGTAAAAGTAGCTCTCACGGCGATTACCCATAAAGTACACGTAATCAGATGACCCGGCAGTGACAGGCACTTCATATGGCACTTCTGCTGAAACACTTTGTGTTTTTAGGCTCCGTTTTTGATCACGAGCGCGATGAAGAGACTCGAGTGATTCCGTTCCGCCACCAACATCAAGTTGATAACTTTCTACAATACGGACACCACGTTTTACCAGAAAATCCAAGAGGGCCCGATGAAGTGCTGTGGCACCCAATTGGCTCATCAAGTCATCACCGACCAAGGGAAGATTTGCTGATCTGAAAAGTTGAGCCCATTCAGGGTCACTAGCAAGAAGAACTGGTGACGCATTGACATACCCACACCCGGCTTTCAGGGCAGCATCCGCGTAGAAGTGCGTAGCTTCACTAGCCCCACTTGGAAGTAGACCAACTAAAATCTGGGCTCCACTTTCTTTGAGTTTGGCTGCTACATCGACTGGTTTGGCGTCACTTTCTTCAACTAGCTCTTGGAGTTCGGGGGTTATTCCGTCAAGGGTTGGTCCTCGTTGCACAATGATCTTCATTCCTGGAATATCACCAAATTTTGGAGCATTATTTGGTGTTGCAAAAATCGCCTTATTGAGAGGCTTCCCAACTTTGTGTTTATTCACATCAAAAGCTGCAACAACTTCGATATCACTCACAGCATAGTTACCAAGCATTGGATGAGCGAGCCCAGCACTTTCAGTTGCTTGACTTGGATTCCCGTAATGATGGAGTGCTTGCACGAGACTGCTGGCACAGTTACCAATACCAACAAGAGCAATCTTGATTGTACCCATCGATGACGACCTCACAATTATTTTATGGTCATGAAGTAATATGGTGATTAAGGGCGTTGCCCCTGAACCAATTTAAGCGTTTCTCTTTCCAAAAACCCCGATTGGTTGTGAAACAGGAGACATTTAACAACAGAACTAGGATAAGGAAGACACGTTGATTTTCATGACTGGACGAATCGTTCCTTGCGTCGGCGCCGTGATTCTCGACAAGCAAGATAGAGTGTTGCTAGTCAAACATGGTCCTGAAAAGAAAGGGTTCTGGGCGGGAAAATTCATTTGTCCTGGAGGTCGTCTTGATCCCGGTGAATCATTGGAGGATGGGGTCCGACGAGAGGTTCGAGAAGAGACCGGATTAGAAATTCGCATTCTCCACTGGGTGCGTCCCATGGAGCGAATAATTCGGGATTCTGATGGTTCCCTTCTCGACCATATTGTCTATCTGGATGTTGTTGCCAAGGTTACACAGGGGGATTTTGAACCAGCTTCTGATGTCGGAGAAGGCGCTTGGTTCGCAAAAGAGGATCTTACGAAAATTCGTAATGAAATCCATGAAGATACACAGAGACTGCTAACGGAGGCAGGATTACTTCCCAAATTATGAATGCACTTTATTCAAGATATTTTTGAAGATGGGTTTTCATCTCGGAGGGGTGGGCAAGAACGGTCATACTCGTCATTGAGCGGAGCCGCTCAACATTTTCAAGATCAACTTTCCGAGTGGTTAGCTCCATTTTCTCTCCGCTTGGTAACACGGTTGTAACACTACCCGGTGTTTGATCTACGGGGTAAATGTAAATGGGAACAGCGGTCTTCATGGCTTGAGCCACAGAATTCGTAATCAAGGTGTCTGCGATGCCGTAGGCGATTTTTGCCACAGTGTTTGCAGTTGCGGGCATTACTACAAGGAACCGGTATGTGCCCTTTTGGAGCTTCCCAGCAATGAATGGAGTATTTGCGTCGATTTCGGTTCGTATCTTTGGACTAATGGTCTTCAAGTCTTCCATAAGTTTGTACCATTTAATCACTTGGATACCCGCTTTTGAAAGAAACACCAGCACTTTAACATCGTACTCGGTTACAATTTCTTTCATCACTTGAATTGAGTCAGTCATATAATCCCCAGCTCCAGTTATTGCCCAAGCAAACTTCACAGTCATCATCAATCCCTTACAATTTCATTGAGTATAAGTGCTTATTTTCATTGCTTCTTGTCCTAGAGAACTTTTCCCCTGAGAGTAGAGAATCGATAAGGTAGAAAAATCAGAACCACAAGGTATACGCTGGTGGATTCTATGAGTAATAGACCCCTTCGAGTGTTGGGAGTGTCCGGAAGCCCACGAAAAGCTGCCACAGAATTCGTAATTCAAGAAGCCCTACGACATGCCAAAGAGAAGTATAACGCAGACACCCAATACTTTTCCGTTATGGATAAGAAGCTCAACTTTTGCATTCATTGTGACCACTGCATTCGAACCCGAGAAGGTTGTGTCTTCAAGGATGACATGGAAGAAGTTTATGAGCTCTTAGAATGGGCTGATGCTTACATTCTTGGAAGTCCCGTGTATCAAGGCAATATTAGTGGACAACTCAAAACCCTCTTAGATCGCACACGTGCGATGGTAGCAAAGAACCCAACGGTGTTTGAAGGAAAAATTGGTGCAGCGGCAGCAATAGGTGGAGATCGCGTTGGCGGCCAAGAACCCACATTACGCTCAATTCATGACTTTTACATGATTAATCTCATTTTTTCAATTGGAGGTGGAGCTTTTGGAGCTAATCTCGGAGCTACCATTTGGTCAAAGGATAAGAAAGCCGCGGGAGCAGAGGCTGATAAACAAGGATT
>SMTZ1_10002790_pt1 | contig 18033 bp, 12 predicted proteins | sample DeeMarSWOR136_30_FD_25667 | JGI IMG/M metagenome (IMG submission 25667)
AACCTTGTCGGCCGAGTAAACATCGCGTACTTCCAGAAAAGCCTGCACGATCTTGTCAATTTTCTCGCCAGCTAGGCTATCCAGCTGGACTGCCAACTTCGTCACGACAAGTTGGTTTAGACTAGTACTTTCCGCCTCTGCTTCCCTTTCTAGCGCTGCATGCAGTGAACGTGGCAGTCTAACCACAAACTTCCCACTCTTAGTAGGAGTTGCTCCCCCCACTAGGCCTGTTTCTCCCATCTTTTTCTGCAGCAGTGCCCTTATCTCTCTGTACTCTTTTGTTTTTCGAAAAGCTTCCCTATCCTCTTGCGTTGGAAAACCCCTAACTAACTCCCCATCAAAGGGATCAAAAAGAGCGTTGGAAAAGTCCGCCCATGTCTTCGCTGTTTTCGCAAGCTCTCTAGCTCTTTCTACTATCACACTTTTCTTATCCATGGCACTTCTCCAATTTTCTAATCTGGCCCGATGAATTCACCAGCCCAATCCATGGCCTCAAAAAGCATTTTTTCCTGACCCAATATTCGCGCATACTTCTTCATTAAATCTCTCATCACAGGGACTTTTTCTTCCTCCATGATCACCCACACTTGCAACGACCGATCCCTTGCTTTCGTCCCATCCTTCATCCTCCACGTACCCGTAGCTATTCCTGTAATCGAATAGCCACCGAAGTTCACATACAACTCTTCAAGGATTCCGTCCATCACTGCTGACGGCACCACTCGACCGTCGTTGTACGTCGTCGGCAGCAAGAACAAACACTTCTTCAACTTCATTTCTCAGTTAATAGTACTATATATAGTATCGTCTGTCAACAATAATTCTTTAGAAAAACACATTTTTTATGCAAGAACAGCGTTTCTAGTCTCATTAACCCATCTGTCTAAAGAAGTCAAACCCACAATTCCCGCCAAAGAATTCATGGCTCGTCTCTTGGATGTCGTGAAGCGTATTACGTTGCTGGTTTCTCGCCGATTGCGGCCGGCATTTCTCAAGAGAAATCCGCTGGTGCTTCCATCTTAGGTTGGGTAAGAATACGGTAAAGGACCGTGAAGGTCAAGGGGAAAATCAATTCAAAGGGAAAAGGGAGAAGGGAAAAGGGAAAAAGGATGAGATTGCTTCGGTGGGGGCGCGAGGGGCAAGGCCGAGGGAAGGGGAGAAGTAAGAAGTGAAAAGGGAAAAGGGAAAAAGGATGAGATTGCTTCGGGCTTTGGCCTCGCGATGACTTTTTAATAGATTCCTCGGGTGCGCCCCTGAGGGGCAAGCCCCCCAATTAGGTAGGGGCAAGCCCCCCAATTGGGCAGGGGCAAGGTCGCAATGGCGGTGAAAGTCATTGGCGACTATCGTTAGAGATTGGCAGGTCGGGGAGTGTGGAGGATGCTTTATTATGAGCAGGCTATGGATTTGCCGGCTGGGAATCCTTAACGAAGGCTGACACGACTAATAAGCGCGGACGGCCTTGGTCTTGGACGACTTCGAAGCTCACAACCATCCTGTTGTCGCTCGCAAAGGAAGTCCTCTTACGTTCCAAGAGCATGCAGATTTTATCCTCGACTTCGAGGCGCATTAGGGCATCGGATTTGCCCAGCCCGTCTACCATGGCACTTAGCTGCTGGCCTTGCTCCTTTGGGGGCAGCAAAGAACAATTCCAGCAAAGTGCAGCGAAACTGATTGCAGCTTTGAAGTCATCATCATCGTCAAGGGTATCCAGCAGAGGTTCGGCGAAATCCAGCAGCACCTCAGACATCTTTCTGACAGAAGTAAATTGCTCGGGTACAAGTGGCTGCACCCGATGTCTGGCTGTACAGGCTTTGCGCCTGAGTTTTCTCATTGTGCCCATGGTTCAGAGCTCCGCAGCTGCTCTTCGAGAATCGAGTCACGAGTCACAATCGACGAATTACGAGCAGCCCATTGAGTTGCCGCAGTTGTAGCACTTGTAGCAGGTGCCGTTGCGGACCGTTATCGAGCCACAGATATCACAGGCAGGCGCGTCATCCCCGAAATGCTCAAACTGCGCGTTAAACTGCTGCAGAACCGCTGTTTCAGATTGCAACGAGCCAGATACACCAGCAACAACCGCACCCACCAGCGAGCCAAGTCGAGTCGCCGGCTCAGCAGATATGCTTATCGAGGGCGAAGGCGGCCGGCCAGCTACCGCGTCTGAGGTGGCAAAATCGCGTTTGTCGCTAACAAGTGTTTTCGCTTTTATTTGTGCTGTGGTTTTCGCTTCAACAATTTTTTGGGCCAAGTCTTTGGTCTTTTCAACCAATTCTTTGGCGGTTGTCGTATTTTCGTTTTCCTTTATGGTGGGCGCAGCAGCCCTGTTGGGCATGTTCTTATCGGCATAGCCGGGTATGAACTGACAGCCCAGCCAGCAGAAAATGTAATCAATCAAGCTCTTTGCAAATGGTATATCCTTGTTCGATGTCATTCCTGAGGGCTCAAATCGGGCATGCCGGAACTTGTCCACCAGTGTGATTAGAGGCACACCATACTGAAGTGCCATCGACGTGCAGGTGCCTATGACGTCCATAAGGCCCCCGACGGTGCTGCCCTCCTTGGCCATGGTGATAAACAACTCACCAGGCTGACCATCCTCGTATAGCCCCACCGTCAGGTAACCTTCATGCCCTGCGACCGAAAATTTATGCGTGATGCTTTGGCGAGTATCCGGCAGCCGGCGTCTGAATGGCCGAGCCGGCATGGATGTGTCAACAGTTGCTTTAGCTCTTGTGTCCTTGTGCTTTTTAGTAGAAACGGGCTGTAATTTCTTGGACCCGTCCCGATAGATTGCCACCGCCTTTAGGCCAAGCTTCCATCCCTCCACATAAGCCGCAGCGATGTCCTCGGTCGTACTTTCCTTTGGCATATTGATAGTTTTGCTTATAGCACCAGATATAAACGGCTGGACAGCCGCCATCATCTTCAGGTGCGCCATATAGTGAATATGCCTCTTGCCGTTGCGCGGCCTAAAGGCACAATCAAAGATGGGCAAATGGTCCGGATTGAGTTTCTCCGCTCCTTCGATAGTCTCATTTTCGTCTATGTAGTCGCAAATTGATTTGATATCGTTTGCACCGTGGCCAAGCTTTTCGAGGGCCATCGGCACGGTTTTGTTAACGAGCTTGAGCATTCCGCCGCCAGCCAGTATTTTGTATTTAACCAGCGCTATATCAGGCTCGATCCCCGTCGTATCACAATCCATCATAAAGCCGATTGTCCCCGTTGGTGCAAGTACAGTTACCTGCGCATTACGCAAGCCAACCTTGGTCCCGGCGTCAACAGCTTCATCCCAGGTATCTTTAGCAGCGTCGCGCAGATAGTGCGGACAATGCGATTCGGGAATATCATAGGCGTGCTGGCGGTGCATATTCATGACCTTGAGCATCGCGTCGCGGTTCTTCTCAAATTCGTCAAACGGCCTCTTTATCGAAGCTATTTCCGCACTTACTGCATAGGCAGCTCCAGTCATTATTGCGCTGATTGCGCTGGCGAGAGCCCTTGCCTGGTCGGAATCATAGGCAAGTGCCTGAGTCATAACAACGGAGCCAAGATTGGCATAACCCAGACCCAGAGGCCGAAATTTGTGACTGTTTATGGCAATTGATTTGTCTGGATAGCTGCCGTTATCGACCAGAATCTCTTGCGCAATTATGAACAACCGGATCGCCTTTCTGAAGCTTTCAACGTCGAACGAACCATCTTCTTTACGAAACTTCATAAGATTCAGCGAAGCCAGATTGCAGGCTGAATCGTCGATGAACATATATTCGCTGCACGGATTCGACGCGTTAATCGGCCCGGAGTTTGGACAGGTGTGCCAGCGGTTGATTGTGCTGTGGTATTGTATACCTGGATCGCCGCAAATCCTTGTACCATCGGCAATTAGCTCCATTAGCTCGCGTGCGGAGTGTTCGCCCATTTTCTCGCCCGTAGTCACAGCGTGCGTGGACCAGGTGTCGCCTTTCTCGACCGCCTGCATAAACTCATCGGTTACGCGCACAGAAAGATTGGTGTTCTGGAACATCACGCTATTGTATGCTTCTGCGTTATGGCCACCGTCGTAGCCCGCTTCAATGAGCGCCCAGGCCTTTTTCTCCTCTTCGGTCTTGCAGGTAATGAATTCCTTGATATCAGGGTGGCTAACCTTCAGTGATTGCATTTTGGCAGCCCGGCGTGTTTTTCCACCGGACTTGATAACCGCCGCTATCTGGTCGTAGACCCTCATGAAACTCAAAGGACCCGAGGGTTTGCCTCCACCGGAGAGCTTCTCCTTACTGCTTCGCAGTGTTGATAAGTCGGTTCCCGTTCCTGAGCCGTGCTTGAAAAGCATCGCCTCGCTTGTTGCCAGCCGCATTATGTCCTGCATCGAGTCCTTAACCGACTGTATAAAGCATGCTGAGGCCTGCGGATATTCATAGCTGTTTTCGCACGCCACTGCATCGGTTCGCTGAGGTTTCCAACAGAAATTATGTCTGCTACCGGCAATGCCGTAGACGTCGAAAAGGCCCACATTGAACCATACAGGCGAATTAAAGGCCCCAAACTGATTCACGCAGAGCCAGGTTAACTCGTTGTAGAAAATCTCAGCATCTTCGTCAGTAGCGAAGTAGCCATCCTTTCTGCCCCATTCGGCGATCGTTTGGCAGACGCGGTGCACAAGTTGCTTGACCGAATGTTCACGCTGGCCTGTTTCGACATCACCATAGAAGTACTTGCTGGCCACAACCTTTGTCGCCAACTGGCTCCACGAGACCGGAACCTCGATATTGTCCTGCTTAAAGATGATCTGCCCGTTATCCCCACTAATCTTGGCCGAACGTATCTCCCATTCGAGCTGTTCAAATGGATGTACGCCCGGGGTCGAAAAGAAATACTCTATTCTCAAACCTCCGGATTCGCGGCCCTCGATAGTGGTCCCCGGCTGCTGTTGCTCAGTTCTGAAAGGATTCTCAGGGTTGAACTTGTAAGACATTTAAGTGTCTCCGGGCCAAAAGAGAAAAGCACAATATATAGTAAAATGAACTAAAATAAGACAATATCTTGTTGGGAAAACAAGGCATGAACTTAATCCTGATTTGAGTTACTGTAAAGACAAAAGTCCTAAATTTCTTTGCAAATTTGTTGGCTTTTTTCTTAGTCCTTGTTGTTACTGAGTCTATAAGAGAAAAAATTTTTTGTGACAGCCAGATTTGTCACAGGCCCGTGGCTTCGAGCCAGCGCCGGGAAATCCAGGCGTGTGCCCATATATCCGGATGTACTGAGTCCGACGACCACTTTTCTGGTGGCACGCTCTTGACTTGCTCGCTGACCCGGCGTTGCAGGGGCACTAAAATGGCATCGAATTCTCTCGCCAAATCGCGAACGACCTGTATGTACTTCTGCAGAGCCTGAAATATTTGATTTTGCCTGTCGTCACAAAACATAAAGGACTCCATCAGGACAAGCTGGCAGTTGGACCGCTGCTTTGCCCTCGAAAGCAGCAGCCGATACGTTGATTCATACTCATTGGGATAAACAGCGTCAGACTGTCTTTCGGGCTCTCCATACTGCCGCCACACGTCGTTTATGCCAATAAGCACGCTCAGCAGATCCGGCTCGTAGGCCAAACAGTCCCTTTCCCACCGGTCTTTCAGGTCCCGAACTGTGTTACCGTTAACGCCGGTATTTACGATGTTGAGATTCAACTGGGGGTATTTTGCCAGAAGTATGTTGGCTACGAAGTGCACGTAGCCGAAGCCAAAGGGCCTGTAGGCAGGATGGTTTCTGTCGGCATCGGTTATGCTGTCGCCGATGAAAACGATAGTTTGGTTGGCTTTTAGCTCAATTTTGGACCGCATCCTTCACTCACGATTAGCGATCTGCCACATTTGGGAATGCAGATTTTATCGGGCATAATTTCGCTGGCAAGTATTTTCTACAGAGGGTAGCCACCGACGCCGGTCTGGCGCCTGCGTAGTATCTCCGCCCCTCGATGCTGCGGACTCTCACCGCCCCACCTGGTTCGTGAGTCCGGAGAAATAGAACGGTCAGGGATTATGATCCTCCAGCCAGTGAAACGCCATAAGTCCAAAGTCTGCGAAATCTACTCTGCAGTCGCCATTTATATCACCGGCCACAATAGTCTTGCAGAGGGGTGAGCCAAAGTACGACTTACTGGCTTCGGCGGTGCCGCCGTACGCTCCCATATTTATTATGCCGCCATTTGGGAAAGGCTCAAGACCAATGGGACTGGCCATATCCCCAGCGTCGATGCAGGGACTCGTAACATGATCCTGGACCCATGCTTGGATATTCGGGTCCCAGCGGCCAGCTTGCGATTTGAGATGATAATCGTCCCTATTTGGGTCGGCGAAGCAAGGATCGGCGTCGATATTACCACTAGCCCACTTGAGATTGTTGGGTATTATACATTTGGCTGATACATACACATTTGCCTGTCCACCCTTTACATTGCAGTACAAAACTGAAACTATGGGGCAGGCACGACCACATGTTTCCGTTTCGAAGAGTGCAATCTCAGGGCCTTTCGGAGCGCTGTTTCCCCAAAGAATGCAGTTGGTCACTCTGGTATTGCTTCTGCCGGAGCTATATATCCCACCACCACAGTATTGAGCCAAATTATCGCAAAATGTGCAGTTATTCAGTATCTCTTCACTGTAGTTGTTGTGTAAGCCGCCACCCCTAATGGCTGAGTTAGTGTTAAAAACACAGTTAAACAGCGTGGGATTTCCTTGATTATCACACATCCCACCTCCATCAATCTCCGCCATGTTACCACTAAATAAGCACCCACTGAACATGGGATCACAGTCGAGGTTGAGTACCCCACCACCAACTGCTGCTGAGTTTGAGATGAAACGGCAGTAAACCACCTTTGGATACTCTCCATTTACTGAGCCGCCCCAGTTATACATACCACCACCTTCAATCTCAGCTGAGTTACGGGTGAATATGCAGCTACTTACTATGGGGTAGCTACCCTTATTGTATATGCCGCCGCCATAATCTCCCAAGTTGCAATTGAACAGGCACTTGGTTAGCTTCGAGCTGCCGCCGTCGATGTATACCCCACCACCTTTATTGCCCGAGTTCGCGCTAAACTCGCAACCGGTCACCGTTGGGTAGCTGGATTCGATGTGCATTCCACCACCGCTTCTCTGTCCTGAGTTTGAGATAAAACCGCAGTCGGTCAATGTCGTGCTGCTCCATAGGTTATGCACGCCACCGCCACATCGTGCTGAATTGCTGCTGAAGGTGCAGTTTGTTAGCTTCGGGCTGCTGGCACGGCAATACATCCCACCGCCATCATAATGAGCTAAGTTCCCTCTAAAAGTACAATTTGAGATAATAGGCGAGGCTCTATAATGACAGTATATTCCGCCACCATAACTTGCTTCATTGTTGCTTATCACACAGTTGGTAATCACAGGATTACAGTCCTGGCAGGCAATTCCTCCCCCTTCAACAACTCGGGGTGTTTCAAACGCTGTGTTCCAAGCTATAATGCAGTTGGTGATCTTTGGACTGCTTTTATCACAATAGACCCCAGCTCCGCTATCGGCACAACCATAGGTTATTGTAAGGCCAGACAAAATCGAATTTGCATCTTCGCCCGAGTGGAAATAAAAGGCCCGGTGAGGGTTTTGTTTGGTGCCGTTGCAGTCGATAATCGTGAGCGCAACTACGTTTGGGTCATTTGGATCTGTGCTGCGGACGACGATCGGTTTGCCATGAAAATCGATATCCCGGTTGCCCTCGCCGGTGTAGGTGCCGGGCTTGACGGTAACTACATCACCATCGTTGCAGTCATCAATAGCTGCTTGAATAGTAGGATACTCGTCAGGAACCAAGCGAACGGCCCCTATTGCAGAGGTGCCTGTAATCAACAGGAGAATAAGACCTGGAAGGATTGTATTTTTCATTTTCCAGCCCTTTCCATTGACCTCGAATGCTTAGCACGATAGTAAACTGCTGATTTCTCAAGGCAGGCATAGTATAAATGTGAAGTAGATGTAGACTATGATGGCAAACAGAAATACTATGACGATTTCTTGAGCCTGCCTTCACGCTTCAATCAATATAGTTGTAACACAGAAGCGACAGGCTTTGCAAGAGATTTTTTTGTGGCGCAGCAGGCCAAAATCTTGCGCATGCAAGTGCGATGCGCCCTCAGCCACAATTAGGGCAGAAAACCCTTTTGCCGATTGCAGCACAGAATTAGAATAGATTAGTGCTTTTGCACAAGCTCAAGAGTAGTGCCTGTTGTTCTTGAAAGCCTTTCGAGGTTGATTTGCCAAATACAGCACTAATGGCCACAGAAGAAGACAGATTTGGGGTGATTCGCGAGCAAATAAGGGCCTTTCCGACCGGGCCGGGGCTGTATTTTATGAAAGGGCCGAAGGACAAAGCCCTCTACATCAGTAAGGCGAAGACCTGCGTTCGCGGGTGGGCAGCTGCAAATAATGCGGGATTGATCTATTTGCGTATCTGCGGGATGTGATAGACCGGGTAAGTACTCATCCCGCCAGCAGGATCTCAGAACTAATTCCTGCTAACTGGAATGCCTTTCAGGAATCTTTACAGCTGGCAAGAAATCCCGCCCATTTATAGTCATCCCTACTGGGACCATCTGAATTCAAAAGCTCTTCTGCTCTGTTTATGTGTACTCTGCCATACGGATACATTATTACTGCATCCAGGCTGCCCGTGCAGATGTCCGGCGGGCATGGAGGACTAAACTCGCAACTTGCGAACGAATAATATCGTTTTGGCTTCTGGTCAACGGTTTTGCTACCCCCGTTGTGTGTGGTCTGCCATTTATGCTGCCCTGTCTTTTTTCGAGACCGGTTTTCCAAGGTATCCTTTGTGCGCCTCAGTTGGCCTTACAACATGGGTCCAGGCGAATCGCAAGGCAGCCACATTAATGCTCTATGGTGCGGGATCATAATACAGCGATATGCCGGGATTATTCATTTGGATCAAGGGTATGTAAGTTTCATAGGCTTCCGTATTCAATGGATTATTAAACAATGATAAGTAAACGAGGTTTGTTAGGCCCGACAGAGCGGAAATATCAGCTATTTGATTCTTCTCTAAACTCAGGTGAGTGAGTTGTGTAAGTTGCGAGAGAGCCGAGATATCATTTATCTGATTATCATCCAGCCACAGCTTAGTGAGATTTACTAAACCTGACAGGGCTGAAATATCAGCTATTTGATTTTTCTGCAAACTCAGGTCAGTGAGTTGTGTAAGTTTTGAGAGAGGCGAAACATCACTTATTTGATTCGCACGTAAATTTAGATAAGTGAGATTAATCAGCTCAAAGAGGGGTGAGACATCATTTATCTGATTATACCTTAAATTAAGCTTAGTGAGGTTTTTTAGGCCCGACAGGGCTGAAATATCAGTTATTTGATTTTCGTCCGAATTTAGGAAAGTAAGTTGTGTGAGTTTTGAGAGAGACGAGACATCACTTATGTGATTGTTTCTCAACGATAACTCCACCAGATTAGTTAGCTTTGAGATGGCTGCTATTTCATGTATCTGATTGTAATTCAAGGATAGTTCCACCAAATTCGTCAATCCTGATAGAGCTGTGATATCAGTTATTTCGTTACTATAGAGGAATAAAACTCGTATATTGGCGGCAAATTCGAGCCCCGTTAGGTCAGCAATACCGGCTCCCTCGTGTGGGGCATCCGGATCGCCTGTACCCCCATAGCTGGCATTCAGATTGCTCAGGGCGAGCATATGAGCTGTTAGGAGATTGGAGACACCCAGTTGCCGCTCGACAGCGTCCCTGAGGTTGGGATCGGGAAAATACACAGGCACAGAGGGACCTAGTGTTTTGCCTCCAAGCCAGCGGTCGACAAAGAGCGTGAGGTCAGCGAAGTCAACGTCTCCAGTCTGGTCGAGGTCAATTCCCTGACACCAAGTTGGGTCAACGCAGGTTTGGTCCAACCAGCGTGAGGCTAAAAGAGCGAAGTCGACCACATTCACGCGCTCATCGGAATTCAGATCCCCCAGCACGCCTGGCTTGCGCGTCTCTATCGTCACGCGATCACTGGACCGCGAGGACCAGGCGACCATAAGCGTTCCATCGGCAAGCAAGTCTAATGTTGGGTACCGACTGTCATATCCGGGCCGCTCTTTCAACTGTTGCGGGGCATACCACAAGCCACCTTTGTACTTGCTCCAGACTGGAACCACTCGGTCGCCGACTTTTCTCTCCCAGACAAGATAGAGTTCGCCATTATCTCCAGAGACCATCCTTGGACATGCTGCGCCCGCATTTGCATCAACAACCTGAGGAGCAGACCATGTGAATCCATCTTCTGAGGTCTGGTGGATCAAAGAGCCCCTGTCTTCAAAACAACGATGCCAATAGACAAGATGAAAATTACCATTTGAATCTGCTGCAAGTTCCACACCACGAGGATTAACCGCCTCTATATCAATTGTGCTGCCCCATTGGACACTATCGTAGCATCGCTGCCTAAGTTTCCTTTTTGTAGAACCGACTGGTTCGCTCCAAACGAGGACGACATCTCCATCTTTCGAAACTGCCACATCGAAATAATATCGGTGCAAGTTGCGTTCTTCCCAACGTTTCCAGTCCGCCTCGTAATATCTTGGGTGTGCAAGACTAATTATCTCTTGTGTTTGCCATGATGCCCCGGTCAATTTAGTCCAGAAGATGCCACGAGTGCCTAAATCTCGTTCGGCTTCGGTCTCTACATCGCGCTCCAACCAGAATATGTGTACTTCTGCCTGTGGTGTGACAATAATGCGCCCCATACAAACCAGCGGCTGGCCTGTAGATACGCGGACGGGGTCAACGATAGTGCGCGAGAGAAGATCCAGCTTTCCATAGAACACACCTTGCACATAGGCCGGCTTTCCTGTCCAGAGAACATGAATTGTTCCATCAGGTCCCTGGCAAATATCCAGTAGCCAGCTATACTGCGAAGACCCGATCAGCGCCGAGCCGTCCGGAGGGTCAACAAAGGGTAAGTCTGCTATGTGAATGTCAGTCGTGCGTGACATGTCTTCTCTGCAGCGTTCAAAAAGCATGCTGCCCTGCCCGGAAGGCATGATCCTCGGATTCCACAAATCGGGGCGATTGTCTGGGATTGTCGTGGGTGGTTCGGGCCGCAGGAGGACGAGATCCGGGTTGTATTCGAGCAGAGTCCACCCCGTCTCGTCCACAAAAAATTGTACCTTTCTATCGCCAGAGAGAGGCAAGAACTGGGAAATGGTAACAGTCGCACCATAAGGCATATTCCATGCCCCCGGGCGAACATCTGCGTCCGACTGAGGCTCAAGGAAACGCCAGTCATCGAAATCCAGCGGGTCATCACCCACCAGTATTGCATTTATACCATGACCTGGGGGTGGAATAGAAATACTTACACAATATATCGGCAAATTAAATACAGTTGGTCCTCCATCATACACTGTGGCGAAAAGATCTTCGCGATGGAAAGCCCCGTGAATATAGGTCTGCGCAGCAAAATGGTAACATTTAAACCAGTCATAGTAGTACAAATGCTTATCTGTCTGCTCAATTGCTATGAAGTTAGAGACCCACGAATTACGTTGCTCCCTATCAGTTAGGTGATTCCACCATCCAGGGAGGACGTCGCCATCGAGAGCCGCGTCTATAAGTGACACATCGACAGAATTGACATCTCCGTCGCCGTCAACATCAGCCCTTATGTTGGGCGGTGTCAAGCCATCGGCGATCTGTTGTGCAAGAGAAACGTCTGCCGGGGTCAATTGTCCATCATTATCCACATCACCGCTGCCATAGTAATCCGTTGTCGGAGCAGGCTGGTGGAATGGGTTGTTTCCATCCCAGATGGCTCCTGCGTACGGCGGCCCCGCTTGCGGGGTTTCTGCCTCGGCGTCTTGATCTACCGCCAGCAAGCCGGTCGTGGCCAAGCCCGCGCGGGCGCACTCTGACTGGATACGGAGCCTTGCCGTAGTAGGCCTGGCGTGCTGGGAGAATTCGAAAAAGCCCGGAAGGCCACGGACGGGAATTGAAGTGTCACCCGCTACAAGGGTAAAACCCGCAAAGACAGTCTGGGGCCCCTCGTCATTAACAAAGCGCGCGATTAAGCCTTGGCCTTGAGCATCTATGACCGTCTGTCGCATGCAAGCATTATCTTCAGGATACAGACTTCTGACGGTTATCGCTTTGCCCCTAAAATCAATATTTCTGTTGCCATCTCCGGTATATATGCCGGGGCCAACTATGATCACGTCACCATCTCTCGACTCGTCTATCGCAGCCTGAATGGTATGAAAATCCGCCGGGCGGTCGTCGTCAACATACGTTGTTGTTGCTGCGGCGGTTTCGAGGATGGTCAGCACAGCCAAAAATAGCGAAGGCATCGCCACGGTATTGAGGATTGTCCTCTTAGCCATATTCACTCCTCCTTAAAAAGGGCATAGTAATAAGTTAAAGACCACCAGGATTATACCATATTCGCCGGTTTCTGTCCAGAGGTTTCGCAGCAGAGGACAACAACAGGTGGATATGCAGACACGAGCAAGACCACGTACCAGGAAGGATAAAAAACCCTTTTCGCAATGGGAGCGTAGAATTAGAATGGACTGTGAATTGAGCACGGTCATTGAGAGCAGCGCCCGGCCAAGCGTGGCAATGACGAAAAAGGCGATGACAATGAGGGGACAAGACAGATTAGAGGCGATTCGCGGGCAAATAAAGAGTTTGCCCACCGGGCCGGGCCTGTATTTTATGAAGGGCCCAAAAGATAAGGTCCTCTACATCGGCAAGGCCAAGAATCTGCGCTCACGTGTGGCCAGCTATTTTCAGGCAGGCGGCGAAATGACCAGTGCACGCGGGCCTAAAATCGCTGAAATGATAAACAAGGTCAGAACCGTGGATTTCCTGGAAACCGAGACGGAAGTCGACGCAATGCTCAAAGAGGCCCGCCTGATAAAGGACATTCGTCCGCCTTACAATACCGACCTTGTCGATGACAAAACGTTTCCTTACCTGGAGATTACTACAGGCGACAATTTTCCAGGTGTTCATATCACCCGAAAACCTCGGCCAACCGGCAGAAGGCTATTTGGCCCGTTCGCAGGCGCAAAGGACCTGCGGCAGGTCATGGTAGTACTGCAGAAGATATTTAAGTTTCGAACGTGCAACCTGGATATCAAGGAAGATGATCCGAAGCGCAGGTTCTTTCGGCCTTGCCTATTATACAGCATAAAGCAATGCACGGCTCCCTGTGCAGCCAAGATTGACAAGCAGCAATACAAGAAGAACATCGAGGACCTCATAAGATTTCTGCGATCGAAGCGTTCAACAATCCTGCGGCGGCTAAGAAGGCAAATGGCTGAGGCTGCTGAAGCACTTCAATACGAGAAAGCGGCGATGTTTCGTGATCGCATTCGGCTCATCGAACATCTCGATCGCCGTGGCATCCCTGACGAAGACGTCCAGCCGGAGGTCTTTGCTGCGGATCCGACTGAAGCTCTGGTGCAACTGAGAAAGCTGTTACGGGCACCTGAGCCAGTCAGGATTATCGAAGGTATCGACGTTGCCCACATTGCCGGGACCGAATCGGTTGGGTCGCTCGTCAAATTCATTGATGGCAGGCCGTTCAAAAGCGGCTACCGACGGTTCAAGATAAAAACAGCAAGAGGCATCGACGACTATGCAATGATCGCTGAAGTGGTCAAACGCAGATACAAGTACGCCCTGCGGGGCGAAGAGCTCTGGCCCGACCTGGTTCTTATTGACGGCGGCCGGGGTCATTTGCACGCTGCCGAAGCAGCTTTGGTAGAGATGAACGCACCATCTGTACGGATCGCCTCGATTGCCAAGAAGGAGGAAGATATTTACCTGCAGGCAAGTCCAAAGCCTTTGAAGTTGCCCGCTCATTCGCCCGTTCGCAAGCTGCTGCAGTACGTCAGGGACGAGGCTCACCGCTTCGCGCAGCATTATTTTCACATCCTGCGAACCAAAAAGGTGATAGGTAAGAAGTACTAACCTCCATACCGGCTTGGCCGATAGTCGTAGGACACTAACCCACATTTCTCACAGCCACAGTTGAAAAAGGCTACTTTTGCCGGTATAGGTTGTTTATGCAAGGGAATTTAACCGAGATAAGAGAACAATAGTAGGCGCCAGCGCTGGCGAGAAGTTCCTTGACTTTTTCGGTTGAGTCTGATAACATGCACTCAGTAGGATATGGAGAGCAAACAGTACATTTATTCGGGAGGATGTGGTATGAAGAAGAACAAATAGTGGTTTGCGAGATGGTTGCATCCCAGCGTAGCGAGATATAAAATACCTTTAGATTTGATACAGGAGATTTATCGAAAAAGCCGACATTTTGATAGTACTATTATTGCACATTTTTGTAGTTAGTTTTGAAGTAAATTGAAGGTTCCAAAGCGGAAAGGAGCAAACTATGTCAAGGCGAGTCTTTTGTAAGGTATTGTTGGTAGTTGTTGCCATTTTCTCAGTTCTGGTCCTTTCGGGCGTTTTGTCAGCCCAGGGGCGTAGCGAAGACGGCCTTCAGCGCGCCATAGCAGCCCAGCAGCGCCACACCGACGTGTTAATGGCCAAACCAGGTGTCGTCGGCACCGCTGTCGGACTCAACGACAATGGCCAACACACCGTAATGGTATTGCTGGAGAGACCCGGGGTCGCCGGGATCCCCAAGAAGCTCGACGATGTCTCGGTTGAGGTCGTAGTCACAGGGAAATTTTACGCGCTGCCAAAACCACCCAAGCCCCCCAGACCCGACAAACCTGGAGGGGGAAAAGAGATTAATCCGAAGAAGCGATTTGATCGACCTGTTCCGATTGGCGTCTCAACCGGCAACGAAAACGAGTGCTCTGCTGGGACAATCGCGTGCAGGGTCACGAAGGGTGGCAATGTTTATGCCCTGAGCAACAACCATGTGTATGCTCTCGAGAATAAAGCATCGGATTATGAATCCAATAGAGTGTTGCAGCCCGGCCGGCCCGATGCAAAACCCCCATGTGCGGTAAAATCCAAAGATGTCATCGGGACACTCGACGATTTTGAGCCGATCGTTGACTTCTTCGATTGTTACGACCCGCCGGACAATCCTGCGACAAACACGATTGATGCAGCTATCGCCCTTAGCTCGGAGAGCGACTTGGGGGATGCGACACCATCCAATGGGTATGGGAGACCCAAGTCAACGACCGTTCCTGCTGTTATGGGGCAGGCCGTCCAGAAATATGGTCGAACCAGCTCACTGACAAAAGGAAGCATCGTTCTCGTTAATGCTGAACTTTATGTTGGGTACAGTTCTGGCTGCGCACGGTTTGTTGACCAGATTATTGTCGAGGGCGTTGGCACATTTATTCAGCGCGGCGACTCTGGATCACTCTTGGTGACAGATCCTAGCAGAAACCCTGTTGGATTACTGTTTGCTGGCAATGCGTCAGGCACGCTTGCAGTGGCGAATCAGATTGACTTGGTCCTTGACCGCTTTGGCGTTACAATTGATGGCGAATAGCGGCACGTAATAACCTTCGATCTTGTGCTACAAGCGTTTGGCATAAATGCCGATGCTCTTGTTGCGTCGCAAAGGCTGGCAGGGGAATACTAGTCTGGCTTGTTAAGTGCCGACAGAACAGAGAACTATCAATGTGCAGGCGAATTGCAGTTGTTCTGCTGAGCATTGGTGCTATGACCGCAGCCGGTATTCTTACCGGCTGTTCTCGTACCGGTCCCAGCGACCTTGCGAAAGGGGAGTCTATGTCAGGTAAGACTATTGAGCAAGTCCAAGAAGAGAACACGGATGAATGGATGGCTATCCCCGGAGTTGAAGGGACGGCAATCGGCTTGTACGAAGGTAAGCGTTGTATCAAGATTCTTACATCTTCAGGAACAGACCAAATCCGCGCCCAAATCCCCTCAGAGGTCGAGGGCTATCCCGTAATTATTGAGCAAACGGGGGCTTTTCGTGCACTGGATCAGCAGTGAGCGAGACAAATAGAACTTCCCTTCAATCACAGACGTCACCCTTGTCTCCACTTGCATACCCTGGCATTTCTGTTAAAAAGTTCATCCGGCACAAGGAAGCAAGACTATGAAAGAGAACGTTTGGCCGAGGTTACGGCTGGCAAACAATAAAGACCGCGACAAGATCGTGAGCTTGGTTTACGGCATCTTGAAGGAGTATGACTTAGAGGCGGACCCGGAATGTACGGACGCTGACCTTACAGATATTGAGCATTGCTATTTTGAAGGGGGCGGCACATTCTATGTGCTCCAAGAAGAGGACGGTTCCATAGTAGGAGCTTATGGTCTCTATCCAGTTGACAGAGGCAGGTGCGAGCTTCGCAAGATGTATCTGCACAGGGCGTACAGAGGCAAAGGCTTGGGCAGATTCCTGATGGAAAGCGCTTTGTCAGAAGCGAGACTGCTTGGCTTCAAGAGCATAGTTCTTGAAACGGCTTCAGTCTTGAAAGAAGCAATTGCCTTGTACAAGAGCTACGGCTTTGTGGAATATCAGCCGGAGCACTTATCGAGCAGGTGCGACCAGGGTTATATGCTTGAATTAGGATGAGTTCTCGGTAGACTGTGTTGGCATTGGCTCCGTAAGAGTGGTGGCCAGCCAAAGTCGACCGGAGTTTTGTCGGTTATGACAAGATGTCTTATATAGAAGCCATATTGACGCTTTTCGCCATCGTCGACCCGATAGGGAACATCCCCGTGTTCCTTGATGTCGCCGAGCACACACCGCGTGGCCAGAGTCAAAAGGCATTCAACACCGCTGTGACTGTCGGCGTACTGATTCTGTTAGTGATCACCTTTGCCAGCGATGCGATATTGAGCCATGTCTTTCACATCCATCTTGCTGATTTAGAACTTGCCGGCGGAATATTGCTGCTGATCATCGCCATCGACAACCTGATATTTGGCTCAATCCGCCGTTCACTAAATGTCAACGGCACCTTTACTTCTTACGAGATAGGCTGTGTTCCGCTGGCCTGCCCGCTTCTTGCAGGGCCTGGTGCGATGGTAACGAGCCTGACAATTCTCGAAAGCAGCGGCCCGGCAAAAGCAATAGTTGCTATCGCTGCCGTTTTTGGCATACTCTGGCTTGTAATGCGCTTTGTCGAGCCCATACACAGGGTGCTGGGCCGAACTGTGACCACCGTATTTTCAAAGGTGATGTGCCTGTTCATCGCAGCCATCGGTGCACACATGATAATGTCCGGGCTGCAGCACTATTTCAGCGGCCCGCAATGATTCCCAAAGGCGTTACAAGTTTGTCACTAATGTGACGCTTCTTGCTTTCCAGGGGAGTATTTCGCGGTGAGGCAGCCGATTTGGCGCAAAGGTGCAAAAATCTCTTGCAATATCAATCCCTTTGTGCTAAAATCGTGCTAAATTAAAGACGAAGCGGCAGGTTCACCGCATGATTATGGTTTCTGTGATCATACATTCATTTTAGCTTAAGTTCATATCGACCCTGCCCTCGAAAGTCAGCGGTCATTCTTTGCAGATCTAAGCATCTGCTTTGTGATTTTGGCGATTTCGCCGGTGGTGGCGGCTTTGAGCTTTGCGGGGCATATCATATACGTCGATGCAGATGCTACCGGTACAAATGACGGCTCAAGCTGGGCCGATGCCTACAACTACCTTCAGGATGCCCTGGCCGATGCTAATTCGGCGCCGAAGCCGGTGCAAATTAGAGTGGCACAAGGCATCTACAAACCCGACCGGGGAGCGGGCATAACGCCCGGCGACCGCGAAGCAACATTCCAGCTCATCAACGGCGTCAGCCTCAAGGGCGGCTACGCCGGTTTTGGCGAGCCGGACCCGAACGTAAGAGATATTGGACTATATGAGACAATCCTAAGTGGCGACCTTGACGCCAACGACCTTGATGTAAGTGATATAAATGACTTTTGGGATTTTTGGTGGTGGGATGAACCGAGCCGGGCAGAGAACAGCTATCACGTGCTAACCGGCAGCAGCACGGATGAAACCGCCATCCTGGA
>SMTZ1_10002636_pt1 | contig 18026 bp, 15 predicted proteins | sample DeeMarSWOR136_30_FD_25667 | JGI IMG/M metagenome (IMG submission 25667)
CGGCTGGTGCCCAAAGGATACGGAGGGCTTAAACAGGATGTTTGAAGAACGAATCGCGCGCTTTTTAAGGAAAAAACTGTGACAAGAGCTATTGGGCTTATTTCAGGGGGTCTAGATAGCATCTTGGCCGTTAAAATCTTGCTCGAACAAGGGCTTGAGGTGGTGGGTGTTTCGTTTACCACCCCTTTCTTTGGCTCTCAGGATGCGGAAAAAGCTGCAAAAACACTGGGGATATCAGTAAGGGTTTTAGATATAACGGGGCCGCACTTGGATGTACTGCGCCATCCCAAGTATGGATATGGTTCTAACATGAACCCATGTATCGACTGTCATGCCCTTATGTTACGAGAGGCAGGCAGGGTGATGGAAGAAGTGAAGGGTGACTTACTTTTCACCGGAGAAGTGTTGGGGCAACGACCTATGTCCCAGAACAAGACGTCATTGAAAGTTGTGGAGAAAGAATCAGGGTATGCTGGTGTAATCTTGCGTCCGTTGAGTGCCAAATTACTCCCAGAAACCATTCCGGAGAAGGAGGGAAAGGTAAATAGAGAAAAACTACTGGATATCAAAGGTCGTTCACGGAAGAGACAATTAGAGTTGGCAAAGAGATACAATATTACGGAATACCTCTCACCGGCTGGAGGGTGTCTTCTTACTGATCCGATTTTTTCCCGGCGCTTGCGCGACCTTTTTCAAAATCAAGGTGATTTCACGATGAGGGATATAGAGCTTTTAAAGGTGGGCAGGAATCTCAGAATTTCTCCGAGTGTTAAAGTAATAGTCGGAAGGAATGCAGAAGATAACGAAAAGATCTTTAAGATGTTTGCCCCAGGGGATGATCTCCTGAAGGTGGAGGGATATCCCGGACCACTGCTTCTCATCCCCTATGGTGGTGCACTAGCCGACGTTACAACGGCCGCTTCTATATGTGTTTTGTACAGCGATGCACCAAAGGATGAGGAAATAGTGGTGAAATGGCGGAAATATGATGAAGAAAAAGAGATTCAGGTCCGGTCTTCTCCTCCTTCTCTTCCCTCTGAGTTATTGGTTTAGGCCCTGAATAATTTTTTCTGGTTCGTCTTCGATACCTTTGGAATCATAAGGGCGGGGAATGCTGATTCTATCCGACTGTTTTGTACGATAGAGGGAAGTGAGGTGTTCTGTCCATGGTAAAAAGACGTATTCTCAAATACCTTCTTTTGATACTTATGGTACCCCTCTCTTTCACCACCGCTTATTCTGCAGGCATCACCTCATGGTGCTGTGAGAATCGGGAATTGAGATATCTCCTCCAGCCATCATCAGGGGCCGAGTTTAATTATAAGATCCGTTACGAGTCTTTTTTATCCATAAACTTAGGGAAAATAAAGAACTTTTTTATCATCCTCCCCCCTGATTTTAGCCATACCTCTCCTAAGCGATATCCCCTTCTGATTTTATTACATGGTTACAATTTCCACCGTAATGGAGAGAAAAAGTCAGTTTGCAATCCAGAAAGTGCCCGTGATCTTCTTTGTGAAAAGAAGGAGGAAGAGTATCACTGGCTCCTGCTGGAAGACATTGCTCCAATCACATGGGCCATGATGGACTCTCGCAATAAAAGCTATAAAGATTTGGAGGGCGATTTGAGGAGAAGGTTCCAGGAGCTTGTTAAGTATGATGGTTTGGAGACATGGGACTATAGACCAACAGAGATCGCCACCTCTCTGGTGCAGCACAATCTCTATTCAGATGGGGGATGTAGTGACTCCTTCAAACCAATACTGGGAATGATTATCCTTTTGCCCGATGGAGATAACAGCTTTTACACGGATGAGGATGAGGGAAAGCAACTCTTTCCCTCCACAAAACAAAAAGGAGGGTGCGACGTCTTTTCCGCTGATGAGTGTATGAAGATCTCCCCTTTTCTCTCACGTTACATGAAACCCGGTGCCTTGGGTAAATATGAGAGTTATATCCTAGAATTGATGCAATACCTGCGCCGCAGTTCCTCCATCAGGGACAAGTTACTCCCACCTCCTTATACGGGTATAGGTGGGTTTTCCATGGGCGGGTATGGAGCCATGAAGATCGCTCTGCTCCATCCTGACTTGTTCTCTTCGGTGAGTAGTCAAAGTGGATTGGTTGACGTGGAACTCCTCAATAACAGGGTTCTCCTCAAGACACTCATGCCCGAAATGTTAGAGGTCTTCGGCCATCTGGAACCTCTCGCCCTACCGACGAGTTCAACGATCAATGAGAGCTATAAGCGGGCACATAATCCTCTTAGATTGATCAGAGAAGGGAGAGGGAGGAAGTTATGGAGCACTATATATTTTGATTATGGGGAAGGGGAACGTTTTCGAGCAATAAAGGAGGGAAATAAAAGACTGGCGGAGATTCTTCATCTTCCCAATCATATGATCTCCATCCAGCCTCATAATGGAGAGGCTGCCCATAATTATCTCTTTTGGCGGTCAAGGTTGTGCAACGTCCTTTTACATCATTCCCTTTATCTCAGATAGATTTTGCTTTTTTATATTCAGCCTTAATCATTTTCATATCCTCCCATACGTGCTTTTTGAATTGAGGATTTCTTAAAAGGAAAGCGGGATGATATGTGGGCATGAGCATTACATCATGGTAGTTATGGAAGAACCCTCTGAGAGAAGAGATCTTATTTTCGGTTCTCAAAATGGTTTGTGCGGCGAAGGTCCCCAGTGCACAGATTATCTTTGGTTTAATAGTCTCAAGTTGTTTAATGAGGAAGGGGAAGCAGGTGCTGATTTCATCAAGTTTTGGATCGCGGTTATTGGGAGGCCGACATTTCAAAATGTTGGTAATATATACCTCTTTTCTTGTTAAAGATATAGCCTCGATAATGCGGGTGAGAAGTTCCCCTGCTTTGCCAACAAAAGGTCGTCCCTGCAGGTCTTCATCCCTGCCGGGAGCTTCGCCCACAAAAACCAATAACGCTCGAGGATTACCTTCGCCAAAGACCAAATGATGTCTTCCTTTATGGAGCCGACACCTTGTGCACTCGCCCATTTCCCGTCTTATTTCATCTAAAGATAGGGGAACCTTTGTTTTCTGCTGGGAAAAGACTGCCGTAATCCCCAATGCTTTTTGATACTGCAGATGCGCTTTCAATTGGTCAACAATCTGACTCAATGCTTGGTGGTGGTCGTCTTTAATCATAATTTTACTTCACCCTAAACGATCTTTTCACTCCAATTCCTCAAGCTTATTTTCTACTTCAATCCGCCCATACTACCTCTCTGTAAACCCTGCAGGAGGCAGTACGGTTGAAATCTAAGCAGTGCTTTGTAATGAGACTGAGAGGTCTCTTCTTTAATATAGGTTTTTGGCCTCCTTCGAAAGGATTAGCAGAACGTATTCCACACATTCTGTGTATCTCAGTACACAACTATGGTCAAGTATTTTTTGATGAAAGGAGCTCATCTATTCTTTGGTGGTGGTTTTACATTCTTTCAACGTGGTCCACCCGGCTGTCCTCGTTCTTATTTACACTTCTATCAATTCTTCTTCTGCGGTAGTGAGCTTCTCTACCCCTCCCGCACCTACCACAAAAGTGTTCTCTATCCCCACAGCCCCTTCTGAGAGAAAGACCATTTTAGGTTCCAAGGCGAAGGTCATCCCCTCCTCGAGGGGGTAGTCATGTCCTTTGGCGATAAATGGATATTCATTAATCTCCAGACCTAACCCATGGCCGATAAAACGGGTTTTATGGTGTGGAGGCCCCATAAAATATTGCTCATACCCCAATTTAGTGGCAACGTCCCATGCATTTTTAAAGAGTGCATGGCAGGATATCCCTGGTGTGGCCAAAGTTACTACTTCAGTTTCAATCTTACGGGTGGCGAGGTAAGCATCTTTAAATCGTTTCGGGAGCTTCCCCAAGCAGAACATTCTGGTTTCGTCAATTTGGTAACCTTGATAACAAATCCCAAAGTCAATGAGTATGGGTTCATGGGCACCGATCGTTTTTTGACTTGCCCCTACTGGGAAGGCAGGGGAGAGGCCCACACCACCCATGGGTGCATCAATATAGCTCAATACTCCACCCGTATAACCACTCAGAACATGCCATGAAAAGGCCTCGGAGTTGAAGGCTCTCATCCGAAGATAGTTTTGATGTCCGTGGCGCATAGCCACAGCTTCCATGATCCCCGCCAGTGCTATTTCCGTCATTCCCCCCATGAGCACCCTGGGCACCTCGGCATATACGATTTTTCCTATATCACCTGCCTTTTTCATCAGATCAGTTTCATAAGGTGATTTTATTTTTCTGATGTCCATAATCAATGGGGATGAGTCGACAATCTCGACTCCGGTTAATATATCTCGTAGACGTAAATAGTCTTTGGATGGAAGAACGTCTAGTTCTATCCCAATCTTTTTTGGAATCGAGCCGTAAAAGTCCTCCAATAAGGAGGTGATCTCCGTCCAAGAATGTAACGGGATCACCTTTTCCAACACCGATTCTCTTTTGGCTCGATCTATATATTTCTTAACCATTAGGATCTCATCTCCCTCCACGGGAACAAACAACAAGGCATTTTGCATAGTACCGGAGAAATAGAAGAGGTCCACATTTTGCACAACAAGTGCTGCGTCCCATCCCATTTTATCCAACTTAAACCTCAGCTTTCTTAATCTTTCCTCTATTTCTCTTTTTGGGACGTAGTAGTGTTCCATAGCAATGGGATCCAAAGGCTTAATATAACAACATTACACTCTGCTATTTTCCCATGTCAAACTTTTTTTGGCAAAGTGTATTTAAGCAGACTTTGGAAATTAAAGCTTTATGTTGACAAATGACAAAAAAAAGTGTAAAAATAGTTAAAAATTGAATACATAGTCACTATATGCTGACACTAATCTCCATTACTATTATTGCGAATAATATCTTAATACCGGGAGGAATCTTTGGGGACCAGAGATGAACGCCATTTTCAAGCCTTGAAATCCTCCGATTTCCCTGCCACAACATTTTTTATACACCTTTCCAGTGGATCAAAATGTTTCCGAAACACCGAGTTTGAGAAGGCCATCAGTGAGTGGGAAGAGGCTTCTAAGCTGCGGCCTGATTCTCTTCGTATAAAAAGAATGCCGGGTAGTGTCTTTTTCCGGAGTAGTCTAGAAGATGTCCCATTAGTGGGATTATTGTATGCGGTTTCCTCCAACGCAAAGACAGGGGTAGCAATTGTTCGTAGTGAATTTGCCTTCAAAGAGATCTTTTTCAAGGAGGGATGGATTGTCTTCGCCCGAACGACTAAATCCGAGGAGAGGATAGGGAACTTTTTAGTCAAAAGAGGTCTTATTTCAACGTCTAATTTGGAAAGGATGGTCACCAAGGCCAAAAGCGAAGGGATTAAACTTGGAAAGTTTTTGATAATGAAAGGATTACTCTCTGAGAAAGAACTTCGTGAGTTGTTGGAGTTTCAGATTAAAGAAATCCTCTGTGATCTCTTTGCCTGGAAGGAAGGAGAGTTTTATTTTGCTGAGAAGGAGGTCGATGAAGAGGATATAGTAATAAGTTATACCCCCCTAGACTTAGCATTGATCGCCGCCAGGAGGGCACTCGATTTTTCCACTTTTAGGAAAATGATTCCTCATAATAAGGTGATTTTCCGTACTCCCCCCTACCTTAATAGCGATAAAGCTCAGGTTATGGAAAAATTAGATGCCAATGAGAAGTTCATCTTTTCCTTGATTGATGGGAATAGAAATATTGATCAATTAATCAAGTTCAGTGGAAACGACGAGATATCCACCATAAATATACTTTATCGTTTGGTATTAATGGGTTTGATTAAAAAATCGAAGGATATCGGTACCTATGAGGACACAGAGTTTAAAGAAATATCTCGGTTTTTAAGGACGTTTTTGGAGATTTTCAGGCTGGTGGAGAGCAACTTGAGCAGGGAAGTGGGGATGAAGGCCAAAGAGGTATTGGAAAAGGCTAGGGAAGGGTTGAGAGAAGATTACCGAAAGATATTTCAAGGAATACCTATGGACGGCGAGGTCATCTTGGATGTAAATAAGATTCTTAAAAATATTTCGCTTTACTACCCAGATCCTTCTGAGAGGTTGATTTTTATCGATGGTTTTTATGAAGTTATAAGGAATATCTTAGAAGAAATGAGCCATATTCTGGGAATAGCCTTGACCAAGAGGGTGATAACGGATATCGACAAGGTCAGGTTGGATATTTTCAGGTTTTACGCCGATTCTCCTATAAAAAGAAAAGTATTGGGAGTTTTAGATAAGATTGTGTCCCAATTTTCAAAGTGATGATATAAAAAGCGCTGAAAGGGGTTAACATATGAAGATTCCTATGGATATTATGGGCTTAGTCCTTTTGCTCTGTTTAATGTTGACAATCTATTTGATCATTATCATAGTATTCGCATATGCTCGACGAAAATATAAGGGTGGATTAATTGAGACAGTAATAAGTCTTATCATCTGCACAGTGGGCTTTCTCTTGGTGGCTGATCTATCCCTATTCTTGGCATATACGTATGGCTTTAGGATGGCAGTTACAGTCCACGTGATATTTAAGATCATAGGAATGGTTTTTCTCTCCATCGGAGGCATGAGGTTTTTTGTAAAGTGATAGTGTACCCTCACACGTCGCGAAAGTAGTTCACGGATTTGATGCTTTATGGACACGGGACAAATTATAGGTGTTCATCTCATCAGGTAATGAACCTATGGAACTCCTCTAAGTACGAAGAATTTCTTATTGAGAGCCAGATTGGATCCTAACATTACATACACTTTATAAGCTCTTCAATCCTTGATTAAAGACGCGCTTACCCTTTTGGTTGCCTTTTCAATCATTTCGTGATAATCCACGATGAAGCATGGAGAATATGAGGGTTTTATTCTTTGTTGGGACGCGACCTGAAGCTATAAAATTGGCTCCGGTCATTGATGAATTTCGGCGAAGCGGAATTGAAGTAGGGGTTTGTGTATCAGCCCAACACCGAGAGATGCTGGACCAGATTTTAAAATTTTTCTCTATTCGGCCCGATTTTGATCTCGACATCATGATCCCTGAACAGTCACTTTTTGATATTACCACTCGTGCCCTTTGTGGTCTTGAAAGAGTGTTGAGGGAGTATACACCTCATTGGATTTTCATACAGGGGGATACCACCACGACATTAATGGGAGCACTAGGAGGGTTCTATGCTCGAGTTCCAGTAGCTCATATAGAGGCAGGGCTTCGCAGCTTTAATAAGTACTCGCCTTTCCCAGAGGAAATGAACCGGGTGTTGACCTCTCACATTGCTGACCTCCACTTCGCCCCCACCGAAACTGCCAGAGCTAATCTCCATCGGGAGGGAATTAACGTTAAAAGAGTGTATGTAGTGGGTAATACGGTCATCGATGCCCTTTTGATGGCAGAAAAAAAGGTATCCCATCTGAAACCAGGGGATTTTGGTGATATTTTTGGAGGGATCGATTTTTCCAGGAAGGTCCTGTTGGTGACCGTTCACCGCCGTGAAAGTTTTGGTGAGCCATTGATAGAAATGTTTTCTGCACTGCGGGTGATAGCTGAGACGGAAGAGGTGGAGGTTATTTATCCTGTTCATATGAATCCGTGTGTGCAAGCGCCTGTTGAACAGATTTTGGGAGGCAGGCAGAACATCCATCTTCTTCCTCCCCTCGATTATCCGGCTCTTATTTGGCTGATGGCACGTTGTTATTTGATCCTGACCGATTCGGGCGGCATTCAGGAAGAGGCTCCTTCCTTACGTAAACCGGTTTTAGTGATGCGTGAGGTAACGGAAAGACCTGAAGGAATCGAGGTAGGGACAGCGAAAATAGTAGGTCTGCAAAAGGAGACAATAATCGACGAGACCAAAAGACTGCTCGTTGATTCAGAAGAGTATATCCGTATGTCTTTAGCCACAAATCCGTATGGGGATGGTAAGGCAAGCATAAGAATCCGAGAAATCATGGAGCGAGAGGGGAGAACCATTGCGAGGGAAAGATGAGTGGAGTAAGGTTGTTGAGAAGGAACTCATCCCACCAATAATGGCAAAAGGGAGTAGCCGCCGGTTGCTGGTCTCGGATTCTTTCTGAAGGGTTGGGACGGCGACAAACACCCCCTTCTTTCAATGGCACGCAAGCAATTTATACAATTTTTTCACCTTGATTAACCTGGGTAGATTTCTAGGTATAGCCTTGAATTTAAAATTCGATAAATAGACCGATAGTAAAGCCATATTTTTCATAATTATCCCACAGTTTAAAATAACTCACGTCTCCAAAAATACCCCAGGTTTGTTTTAACCAATGTTTATGGTCGATTATTATATGGATGAATTGTTCTCTAATCTTCTCAGGAGGGGAAATATAGGTGGCGAGGTACGCTTCCTTGCCTATATAAAAATGTAAGTATGTCCACTGCCACTTTTCTCTGCCGTACCCCAGGCTCAATAGATGAGTGTAGGAAATATTATTTCCAGGACTGCTATGGTTTCTGAATATTCTGTATTCTCCTACGCACTCTTTCCAATAAAGGGTCAGGCCGGTTGATACTGCAATATCTTCATAGTCACTGTGATAGTCTATATAAGAAACACCGACTGTCCAGACGATGGTTTGCTTTTTACCGAGCTTAAAGTTAAAATCATGGTCTATTCGAAATTGTGGCAAATAGTCTGTTTTACTTCCGGAGGATACTGCTGAATATGTATAAAGATACGTTGTCCAGTCTTTATATGCGCCAATTACACCAAGAACTCCATTCCCTTCTTTTCTAAAGAAGGGAACTAGCTCTAGAAAATATGAGAAATCATCCCATGGGCGGCTAGAAAATTTGAGAGCTATAGTTTCCCATGAACCATAAGAGCCGTGAGGAGAAAGATGATCGTAGGAGAAACGTACCTCTAACTGATGTTTAGTGGAAACTGATTCCTCAGATTTATTCTCCAATACATCGTTTTTGGTTTCTTCTGTATTTACAGCCTCTTCTTGGTTTGGATAACAGACACCTGTGAGAAGCATAAAACAAATCAGATATAAAAAAAATTTCATAACACCCTTCTCAATCCCTCTATATAACCTCAGCCTCAACAAAAATAGGCCTCCACGATTATCACAGGTTCGTCATAATCATTAACGCGTCACCTTCTCTATGGTGCTATTTTTATTATCCATCACCTTGTTCCAGACACTATTATTTATACCTTTGTTTTGATATAATTTTTTGTGTCATCTCATAAATTATTTTCTGCTCGATATCTACTTGCATCAATTTGTTTTCATGGTACTTAAGAAAATGCTTCCATAGGTGTTCTCTTAGCTCCGGTTTCCCCTCAAGTAATTCATATAAGATTGGGAAGAGTTGAGCGAAAGAATCTGGATAGTAGCGTTTCCAATTTGAGGCGTGTTTATATTTTCCCTCGATGGCCCAATTGAAGTTTTTTCTCTTTTCGTTGTAAAAATAGTTTAAAATTCCTTTTTCGATAGATTCTTTCACTCCCTCATAGTAAGGAACCAGATTCCAGTGAAGAAGTTTAGATAATTTTATAAAAGCGTTTATTCCTCCGAAAGATTCACAGTTATTCATGAGATATTTTTCGTCTGTACCTGGTATTGCCTTCGTTAGGCCATCCTTATCCCGCAAAATCGAAATAATGTATGCCATATCTTCCAACTTTTTTCTATTTTTTATAATAATTTTTTTACTTCCTGTTACTTCATAGTAGGTACAGATTAAAAAAATGAATGTGGCAGCATAACTATCAGCAGAATCGTAACGATTTAATGATCTTTCTTTGCCGTTATGGAAGATTATGTAATCATACATAGTTCCTGTGAGTCCATATTTATCCGGGTAATTGAGGTGATCCAGATACCAGAGTATATAATTCCTAATATCTTTAATGTTTTTATTGTTTCTTAATAGATTTATAGCCATTATATTTACCGTGTATGGAATTAGCTCATTCTCATCTTGATTAATAGTTTGAAATTCTTTTATGACTACAAGTGCTGGATGTGTTCCATATGAACCAAATGAAGCGCAGGAAATAAGACATACGTTAAGGAGTATCAGTATATAAAATTTTCTCATCTAATCTATCCTTTATTATCAAATAGTAATAATCCATATCTTCTTCAACAATTACCTTTTCCATTATTGGCCTTTTATAGTTCCCCTTTGGGATGGCTATAGCCATCCCTTCCAGTCCTTCAGGATTATGAGCAGTTACCTCAAGCTCATTTCCTTTCAGCGTGAATGTGTATTCTGTTTTGAGAAACCTCATGAGGAATTTTGCAAAGTAACTCATTGATTTTATTTGCAATTTTCCTTTCTGTTGAAGGGTTTCTGCGTGGTCGAGAAACGCTTTTAGTGCGTTTTGATATGCGTGGTACTCGGGGTAATCGAACAGGTCATAGAGGTGGGAGTATAACAGTCTGACTGTCCTATTTCTTGCTGCGTAGTTCGATGTATTGATCAAAAAACGCTCAGCTTCTTTCACCGTTTTTCTGGCTATTCCCATCTCAGTAAAAGAAGCTATTCGCCCAAAAGGCATTACGGGGAAAGCAATTACTTTGTTCGAGATCATCTTTCCATTTATAAATGATCTATTTGGTGCTGAACCCGTATCTCCTGTACTGTAATATGCTAAAAATCCTTGTTTTTCAATGATGTGCGTGTTTACTGGTTGAGGATAAACTCCGACGGGTGCTGAGTATTCAACTACCTTATACCCTGTTATGCTCTCGAGGCATTCACTATTTATCTTTATATATTTTTCTATCTCTTTTTCCTTGAGGGCCCCATTCTTTATGTTGGCCGCAAACCAATTATGGTACATGCCTCCATGAGAGCCTATGACACCATAGTTGAGCAGCATCTTAACGTACTTTTTCCCCCTTCCACACGCATCAAAACCAATTCCATCTCCTGGTTCGTCCACGAAATCTCCTGCGGTTATGTGAAGAGAGCATTCTACGTTATTTCTCAGAAGTTTATTTTTTATCATGAGGGGGATATATTTCCAATCTCTGTTATCATCGATATGCCAGTTTACAACGAGGCCTCCTTTTCCGTAGGGAGTATTCAATAAATGAGGAATCTTTACTACTTTGAAGAGAAGAGTCCTTAAGATCGCTCTTAGTGGAAGGTCATCTGAGTAAGCTTTTAAGTACCCTAAGGGAAGGTTTATATAAAGGAGGTTCCCTTTTTGGTATTTCTTGAGTATAAGAGAAGGATACATCTCTTGCTCTTCTGTATAGGTATAAGCGTAGATATTTTCTTCCGTAAGCTTTTCTTTTATTTCAATTCTAGCAATAGGATACTTTAATTTTCCATAAATATATCCAGCGAGAAAAAGGTCCTCTAGTTTTCCTTCTGGAATTTGGAAGAATTCGGCACTTTTATCATTCTTAAAGCGTAAAAAACCAGATGTATAACTATTCTTACCGAGATGCTTATCCGCTATATAGTCGACACCTGTTAATTCGGAAAAAAGACTCTCATCAAGAAAGGCACCATTTTTGTTCTTTGTCCCTGCATCATATATAATAGCGATACTTCCCCCATTTTGAAGAAATTTTGCAAGCCAGTATTTTATATCTTTCGGTAATATCTGTGAAACACCGTCAGGAAGTATAATAACTGGATTACTTTTTACAATCTTCTTAACCTCAGATGAGAGGAGAAAAGATGGTTTCACAATATCATGAGGAACACCTTCCTCCTCAAGAACACTTTTGTAGGCTTCAAGAACATATCCATAGTTTTTCAGAAGAGAAGGGTTGTAAAGCAATAGAACTTTTATTTCATCTTTAGGAAAAGATGCTTTGCTTATGAGAACACCGTATATGAGAAGAAAAATGGAAAAAATAACGATAAAAAAATACAAAAATTTCTTCATAGCACGGTCCCTGATCCTTCAGTAAGGACATATCCATAGATAACAATGTTTTCATTGAGTTCAATCATCTTTTTCCCTATAACTGATTTAACTCCTTTTGGTCTTCCTATTATTGTACCTCGGGCAATAGTGATTCTGCCTTGAGAGAAAACATCTCCAAAGATAACACAATGTTCCCCTATTCTTATATCCCCTTCACTAAATATATTTCCATGTACCGTAACGTTGTCTTCAATGACCACATCTTCGTAAGCTTTTATGCTGCCCAGGATCGTGCAGTTCTGGTTTACCATAAGTCGTTTTTTCGCCACGATATGTTTCTCTACCCGGGTAGAGGCAGGAATCGATATGTATTTTGTGGTTATAACCCATTTTAGATCTTCAATGTTTTCTGTTTCTTTTGAAAAGTTCACTGCTCCACGGCTTAAATCCTTCTCATTAGTATGCGGTCTATGGTTCATTGATAAATGCTTCTTTACTATTACCCATGTTAAGCCATCAGCAGGTTCTGTTTTTAAGGTAATGTGCGGGGGTCCCACTTTGCAATGTTCCCTCTCTCCTTCTGGACTATCGCTATAGGTAATAATCGGTTTTCCATAAAGACACTTGAATCTACATTCTTTTGCAATTTTAAATTTTCTTTCGCAGGAAGCCCTTATGCCAAGATCACATCTTTCTTTTGCTTCAATAGTGCCTTCAGCACTTATCCATCTTATTACCCTAGATTCTTGAGAAAGAACAATGTTTTTATCACAAACCATTGCTCTCAAGATATTGTTTTCTCCGATATGAGCCCTTCCCTTTACAAAAACCTCTTTTTTAAATTCTACCGCTTTCCCTGAATACAAATTTCTATCTACATAAAGAACATGATTGATTAGTTCAGAAGAGGGTAGCCTCTTTGCATTTACAATTTCCAATGTTTCCTGTTTCGATAGCTGAATTTCGGTTATTCCTGGTATCAATTCAGCGCTCTTCAGAGCGTTCTTCAGAATAGCCCTCGCAGATTTGTCAAAATATCTCGGATCTTTAACATAGTTCATGTTGATAATAAGAGGAGCAGCATCCTTCGGTCTAAAAAGCTCTACAATCCCGGGGCCAAATGGGATCAGGAGTAACATAAGAAAAACTATGAATGCGGTGGTAATAAATATTGGATTAAAAACATTCGGGTCTTCTTTAGCAATACGTTCTTTATTTAAAGAGAGTGGGAGCTGTGTTCTATCTTCGGAAACTTCTCCTTCTCTTGTCAATTCTTTTTCTCCATGCAAATATGGATACAATACGGATACTGGGGTTGGCCTATCAGTACAAATAATACCTATGAGAACCAGAAAAGATAAAGCGCATAACAAAAATTTCATTAAGATACTCCCTGTTGCCTATACCTTTCGGTTTTTTCCCATTCGGTATCCCTCTTTGATACTTGATCGATGATTGCTTCCAGAAACCCCTTGGAGACATAAAAGATGTTAAATATAAAACTGAATAGAACTAAGGGGAGTAGTTTTACCCTATCATTTGTTCCATCAAGAAACGTAGCCGTACCAATTTGGTAAAATGGTGCGAAATTACCAAAGGAATTATATGCAGCTACAAGGAGGAAAATAAACAAACTTTCAATTAACTGCATTTCTCCAAGAAAAAAGAGAGCAATAGAGTCTAGTAATCCAATAAGTATAATAAGAGGAACAGAGTAGATGCATAAAAGTAATGCCCCGTCTATCTTTTCTATAAAAGATAAATGTGGGGACTTGAGTAGAGAAAACAAGTAGTTAAGCATCACTTGTGTATGTCCCCTTGCCCATCTATTTATTTGTCGTGCCCGCACGTTCCAATCTTCGGGAACTTCTTCATAACACTCGACTCTGTTTGCATAAGCAACCTTCCACCCTCTGATAAAGAGTTTAAAAGTTAACTCCGTATCTTCTGTTAATATTCTTGGATCGAATCCTCCTAAATAAATTACAACGTCCTTCCTAAAGCCACCAACCGTTCCTCCGAATTGAGGTATTAGCTTAAAGTTGTGTCTTGCTTGCTGGTCAATCTGATATCCACCAGCTCTTTCAAGGTCGAGAAGTCTTGTCAGAAGATTTCTCGGTGTGTTTACTGGGACAACCCGCCCCATAACAGCACCTACTTGTGGGTCTTTAAAGGAAACGGCAATGTCTCTAATAATCCCTTTGGGAGGGAGATAGTCTGCGTCAAATACAATAACAACATCACCTTTTGCTTCCTTTAACGCATCATTTAATCCATAAGGTTTACCACGCTTACCAGATGTTCTATGCAGCGGTTTAATATGAGGATGTCTCGTAGCATATTCATCAATAATCTCGTTTGTCCTGTCTGTGGAATGATCGTTAATTGGTATTATTTCAAGCTTTTCTTCTGGATAAGATGATGAAATGAGTAAATCGAGAATATGAGTTACAACTTTTTCTTCGTTATGCATGGGGATTAGTATCGAAACCGTGGGAAGATCAGTGTCGATTATATCTTGATAATACATTCTCTGTTCACCGACAACACGGTTAATGGTAAAGATGAAATGTCTCAGTGTATAAATAAGCATGACAAATATTTCAAAGGCTATATAAATTTTTAGTATTAGAATGACCATTTCCATATTTCCCAGTCTTTTTTAGCTTGCTTCCCAACAATGTTTACATAGAAGGAATAAATACCGATCACATAGAAAAAGTCAACAAGAGGCCCAAAGATGAAAAACATGATACTCATAAATAGGTAGCTAAATTTCTGCAGCAAATAGAGAAAAATGATATATCTAATACAACCAAATAGTATTGAGTAACTAAGTGTGAATGTTATAAGTATAAATTTTGTTATATTACTTGATGGTAGCGATATAAGCGCAATAGTCATAACAAGGGGAATAAGCAACCACATACTGACTTCTGTTTTTATATATAGTTCAGAAAATATGAGCATATCGTAAGGAAAATGATCCGGGAAAAAAATAAAAAAAAGGGATGATACAAGGTTGATAAAGAATATAATGAAGATCCATATTGTTGTCGGTTTTGTGATACGTTTAATTCTTGGCACTACAAGCATAGTCACGAGTGAAATCTCTGCAAGTATAAGAGAAAAAAGAAATGACGGATACTTTCCTGGAAGATCAAGCATATAAACGTTCTTAAATAAAAATGTTTTCGTAATTATTTCTATCGTATCTCCTGATATGGAGAGAGAAAGGACATACTTAGCGATATCAGTAATGATTTTAGTTATCTTTGGATACGAGAGAAAAATAATGAAATCGAATAACGCCGTAAGAAGAAAAAATGAAAATATGAAATAGTATTTGCTTACAGAAGGGAGTTTTCTATAAGCTCTGTGATAATATATGATATTCTTTCCCTGCATCACGCTGCATTCAGAAAACATTTTCATCAGACCTGGAAGCAAGAATATATATCCATACTCTTCACCCCTAGCTCTTTTTGAATGAATGTACTAAAGTCAGGAAAGTACCTATCGTGTCCATTGGTTAGCATGTGTTTAATACACACAATGCAGTGGTGCCCCCCTCTTTTATAATCTGCAATTCTTATACCTAATCATGAGATTATTCAGGGTTAACTTCTTTAACTCTTAATTATTTTTTTAGGAACGTTGTCTCCTGATATGCTACTTCTCCTTTTATAATGGTCTTCCGCAAGTAGCGAAAAGATCATCAACCATTCTACCTCTCTAACATATAGGATTCATTGGGAAAATCTGCGAAAAAAACATACTTTAGTAAGTAATCTATGTAAGGAGCGTTATAAGAACCATCTCCTAAAAGAATTTCTTTTCTCCCAACGCAGGATGAGCGCTGTTATCGGCTCCTTATTTTGCTCATCCATGTTAGGGTTATTCAGGATGAAATTAATTGGGTCTTCCATTTTTTCTCAATAAACGAACGTGTATATGGTAGTCGTCAAGGTTGTTGAGAAAAAACCGGTAATACAAACAGTGACAGCTATATCGATATCATCTTCCTCATGCGCCAAAAATTGCAATAATAAATGACAAAATTTTGTTGCACTGTTTTTTAAGAATCATATTGATTTTCACACCCCTCTCCCTTAATATACGAGAGGAGATTAAGTATGTGGTTGGAGGGATGGATCAGTTGGGTTATCTCGTGGGCATATACCCCCTACGGGATGTTAGCACTATTCATAAATGCCCTTGTTGAATCGTCTTTTTTTCCCCTTCCTCCGGATCTATTACTCATTGCTCTTTCCTTGTTTCGTCCCTCATGGGCCCTCGCATTTGCAGCCATATGCAGTGTGGGATCGGTTCTTGGCGGTGTATTGGGCTATTTTATTGGGCTTAAAGGGGGGAGACCTCTTCTGCAGCGGCTCATATCTGAAGAACGTATACGTTTCGTAGAGCGGTATTATCAAAAGTATGATATATGGGCTGTAGGTATCGCCGGTTTTACCCCTATACCATATAAGGCGTTTACTATTTCAGCAGGGGTTTTTGTTCTCGACCTAAAACGGTTCATTTTTATTTCCCTTGTGAGCAGGAGCGCTCGGTTCTTTATTGTAGGGTTTATGATATTTTTCTTTGGAGAGACCATACAGTATTATCTGACTAAATATCTGAACATTTTCAGCATTGTCTTTGTAGGTCTACTGATTATAGGATTTTGGGCCGTCCGTTTCATATCTAAAAGAATATCTATAAGGAGTGAAACCTCTAACAAAGGGGGATAAAATGAATCCCAAGATATTCAGGGAGTATGACATCAGAGGAGTAGTTGGGGAGGATCTCACAGAGGAGACAGTTCAGGAGTTGGGAATGGGTTGTGGGAGCTATTTTACGAATCACGGAATCAAGCGTATTACCCTGGGTAGAGATTGTCGTCTCAGCTCAGATCGCTTACACGATGCGCTGTTAGAGGGGCTTTTAGCGAGCGGTATGGAGGTTACGGATGTAGGGATTTGTCCCACACCTTTATTATATTTTTCAATCGTTCACCTGCGTAAGGAGGGGGGGGTGATGATTACCGGAAGCCACAACCCTCCTGTTTTTAATGGCTTAAAAGTCTGTGCAGGGAAAGACGCTATCTATGGTGAAGAACTTCAAAACGTACGGAGGATCGTCGAGAAGAGAGATTATGTCCGTGGAAGGGGAAGAGTGTCGAACTATAATATTGTTCAGGATTATCACCACTACATCTTAAAAGGTATCAAGGTGCAGCGAGAGATCAAAGTGGTAGTCGATGCTGGCAATGGGACGGGAGGGGTAGTGTCAGTACCCATCATGCGGGACCTTGGATGCCAGGTGGATGAACTTTACTGCGAGATGGACGGCAATTTTCCCAATCATCACCCGGACCCCACGGTAGAAAAATACCTTACGGATCTCATCGCAAAGGTAAAAGATTTAAAAGCTGATTTAGGGATAGGGTATGATGGGGATGCTGATCGTATAGGTGTTATAGATGAAGAGGGAAAGATAATTTGGGGCGACAGACTTATGATTATTTTTGCCCGGGACATCATTCATGAGAGTGGGGGAGGGACATTCATCGCAGAGGTAAAGTGTTCCCAGACCCTCTTTGATGAGATTACCCGACTTGGTGGTCGGGCTCTTATGTGGAAGACGGGTCACTCCCTTATCAAGGACAAGATGAAGAAGGAAGGAGCCCTATTGGCAGGGGAGATGAGCGGACATATGTTCTTCGCTGATCGCTATTTCGGCTTTGACGATGCCATTTACGCCTCTTGTCGTCTCTTGGAGATACTGGCTAAGACCGGCAAGAAAGTTTCAGAGCTTTTGACAGGAATACCTCAGACCTATGTCACTCCTGAAATAAGGATGGATTGCCCAGATGAACTCAAATTTCAGATAGTGGAAAAGGCCAAAGAGGACTTCCGCCAACAGTATCCAATTATCGATGTCGATGGGGTGAGGATCATGTTGTCCGATGGTTGGGGGTTATTGCGGGCATCCAACACTCAGCCTGTCTTGGTCCTTCGATTTGAAGCCTCTTCTAAGGAAAGATTAGAGGAGATGAGAGGGATTGTGGAGACGAAGGTGAAAGAGTTGATGGACGAGGTCCGATGAGTGAGGTTGGTCATAGAGCACGGAGAT
>SMTZ1_10002637_pt1 | contig 18024 bp, 17 predicted proteins | sample DeeMarSWOR136_30_FD_25667 | JGI IMG/M metagenome (IMG submission 25667)
AAACCTGAGCAGGGAACGTCAAGTAATAGTCTATCAACTTTTCCTTTAAGTCTCTTATAGGATTTTGATGATATTATTTGTCTAGTTTCTATATTATAAGCTCCAGATCTTTTTGCTCTTCGCCTTAATTCTTTAAGTCGCCAATCCTGTAAATCCATTGCTATTAACCTACCTCGGTTTTTCATAAGTGAAGCAATATGAAGTGTTTTACTTCCTTCTCCAGCACATGCATCAACAACAAGCATTCCAGGCTTTGGTTCTAAAAAAATAGAAACCATCTGGGATGCAGTATCTTGTACTTCGAAAAAACCTTCAATGAAACTTTTTAATTTATATAGATTTGTTTTGTTTTTCAGAATTAAAGCATCTTGAGCAGAATTGATTTTCTCAGTATGTACTGCCTCATTTTCTAGTATTTTTATTAGTTCTTCCTTTGATTTTTTCAAGGTATTTACTCTGATTATTAAATTTGGTTTTTTATTAAGAGCTCTTAATACTTGATTCCATTTTTTTCCAAGTTCTTTTTGACCAACTTTATCTAACCAATCTGGTATAGATTCTTTTATTGCTCTAATTTTATTTGCACTAGAAAAGCATTTTATTAGTTCTTGATTTTTAGCAACTTTTTCATTAATATAAAACAGATATGCATTTAGTATCTGAGCTAAATCTTTATCATTAAAAGATGGTTCTTTTTTAATTAAATACCAAAGAAGACGCCAATAACGAATTATATTGTAAACATTTTCTGAGAAAAAATTTCTTGTTTCATTATCCCAGTTTTTATTTGCTTTTAAGGAGATTTTTATTGCTTTTGTCGCATATAAATTTTCTTTGAAAATTTTTTTTATCGCATAAAATAATTCTTCTGAGATTAACCTAAATTTTTCAATATTATTCATTTTATCAAACTAAGATGTTATCACTATATTTATTTAAAGTAGTTTCATAATTCTCCAAAAAAGGTGATTTTTGTGAAACATGTACATTTTACCGATGTAAAATTGGAGAAACCTTCTGAAGAAGGAATAAAAGATATGAAAGTAAGATGGCTTATTTCAAAGAAAGATGGGGCTGAAAATTTTGCTATGCGTATTTTTGAGATTCAACCAGCGGGTCATTCACCTTTTCATCAGCATGACTGGGAACATGAGGTATTCATCTTGGAAGGAAATGGTATAGTAAAAAGTGAAAAAAATCAAGAAACGTACAAGCAAGGAGATGTATTTTTTATTCCGTCAATGGAATGGCACCAATTCATTAATACAGGAAAAAAATTAACGAAATTTTTATGTTTAATACCATATAAAAATTAAAATATTTTTTCTTTTTGTAATCTTAATAACATAATGTTACTTGATTGTATTATGTTTTTATAAAATGTAATTATAATAACACAAACTTTAAATGTATATTAAGATAATATTTAGTCATATATATGATAAAATTATTAAATATAAAAAGGGCAATAATATCATTAATAATTTTTATTTTGTTATTAAATATAATACTTCCTAATACCACTGCAAATAGTGAGTCTGATGGATATGACAAAGGAGTTTCCTGGAAACCTGTTATTCCAATAGAAAAAGTAACGTTTGTAAATTTCGATGAAGAAAGTTACATAGATGATTATTCATATCTTGCTGCTATACCAACATCTGTTTTTTGTTTTGAAGATAAATTATATTCTCATCCACTTATTTATTATCAAGATCCGCTTAAATTAGGCGAAAATGAAATTACATTAGATGCAAGAACAGGTATTGATTATTTCATGGAAGATTGGATGGAATATTGTTATCAAAAACTCGATGAAATGATTTTAATTAACGTTCCTAAAAACAAAGTGAATCACTGGAATGCAAGAAACTTTACAGTAATTAATGGTGAAAACTCTTATGATATAGCAAATAAAATTGCTTTACATGATTGGGCTTATTCAGATGATATTGTTCTTGCGGTTATTGAAGAAGATTTTGAAACTCCTAATAATATAATAACTAATTTAGTGGAAGGTAGGCTACAATCATCCCAATTATATCATGAAAGAACTTTTGATTTAAAACAAACAAATAAATTAAATCCAGTTCATAGAAACTTTGAAGTTGGTAATAAATATAAATATTTAAAAGCGGAAGTGTGGTGGGATAGTTTGATATTTGGACCAGGTGCGATGATTCCTGCTGGAGATCCAGATATTCAACTATATGCTGAGCAAAAAACTGGTTGGATGCAAACGTCAGCTGCTTCATATTGGAACGTTATGTGGCCACTAGGTAAAGAATATGCTTATTCTCATGTATATAATTCTGGAAATTGGAGAATTGGAGTTACTGATATTCCAACAAAAGCAGATCCCCGAGAAAAAAAGCTTTTAGGAGGACGTATTACATTACAAGGATCTTTGCTAAAAGCTTTAGGTAAAAAAGTTACATATCATGTAGATATAACCATGTATCCGGGTGTAGATATTGTTTTACCGGATTACCCACCTTTTGGTTGTAAAAGCGCGGATATAACTCTAACCTGGAATGATCCTTCTGCAAACCTAGGATTTACACTTGTAGGACCTAGTGGAGAAGCAATACATACAGCTATAAATGAAAGTAGAACAAATTATTTAGAGGAGCATATTAACCAATTAGGAGAATGTCTTCCAGGCGAGAATTATTCAATATCTGTTTTTACTACAAAAGATTTAGATCGCCCTATTAATTTTAAAATCAAATATACTTGGAGTCAAAATATATCTAAGCAAGAAAGTAATTCTTTGACATCTGCTACTGAAGGAGCGGTTCTTGCTAGTATTTTAAATTCCCCACTTTTGTATGTATCCCCATCAGTTATTTCTGATGAAACTAAAAATATTCTTTACAAACTTGGGGTGGAAAATGTTTATTTAGTTGACATTGGAAATCATGTTTCAAATCAAATTATAGACGAAATTAAAGAAATTACGAATATAAAAGAAGTTTTTATTAAAGAAGAAAAAATATACGAAAAAATTCGAGGAATTACAAATAGTAACGATGTTGTTTTTACAACAATTGATCCATGGTCTTATTGGCTTTTTGGAGAATTAAAAACTGCAGGTGAAAAAAAAGGCGCTTTATTTATTGGTCCAGCAGCATATATTGCTGCTCATCATGGAGTCCCTGCATTAATTATTGATAATCATCCAAAACTTTCATCAGCGGTTACCTGGCATAATGAATTTTGGAGAAGATATTCATATGACCGATATAAATATCATGTAAATGTAGCAGATATGGTTCTTACTGGAAAAAGAATTTACGAGTTTTTAAGAGAAAATAATTTTGATAAAGAAGGACTTGAAACAATAATAACAGTAGCTGATCAATATGACATAGGAATACCTTGGGATAGAATATTTCCAGGTATTGCAAATTCTGGAAGAATTTGTGGAACACCAGTTGATACCAGTTATTGGATCGCAAGAATAGTTCATTATCCTGCTATGATTTATGCAAATCCTGCTATGCAAGTTAAAGTACAGATGATTAATGGAAGTATTAGTAAAAGAGAAGTAGGAGTCTATAGAGGAAAACTTTTTGGAATTTTAAATAAAAACGATCCTCTTATAACTATTAAACTTGGGACTTTTAAAATAACTAAAGAATCAGGAGAAGAAGAATACAGGTATCCTGTGCTGTGTTCATTTGTTGCTTATGAACATCGTTTTAATGAAAGAGCAAGCGAATATTATGGAGGAAAATATCAATGTGCTGATGGAATAATTCCTGGTGAGTCACCAACAATGGAAGCAATAGATGACGGAGTAATTGAAAAATATACATGTAATATTGGTTCCTATTTTCCAGATATGACAATCTCGGAAGTAATTCCTTTTTATTTAAAAAAGGGAGAATATGAGGTTGCATATTCAACGAAACTTGAGTATGTAGTTAAGAATCTAAATTCTGGAGTTATTATGTGGATACATAACTCTCATGGTAGTGGATCTAATGGGGGGTCTACTTTATTTTGGAACCCTATAGAGGGATTTAAAAAAAGTATATTCCCTTCTGCGTTACTTGCAAGAATAAAGATTGGGTCTATTATAAAATCAAATTTTTTTAAGGAGGAAAATCCTTGGAGAGGATATGAATGGGCTCTAGGTTCTACAGAAGAACCTGATACAATGACTATGGACTTTAAAGGAATTTTACCATTTACAAATCTGCGTATTCCAGGTTTACCACCAACAGGGCAAGCCTGGGTAATGGCTAGAAAACCAGTAAGAGAATTTCTAAATTCAATTATACCTATTTTTAATCCATTTAATGTTGATAATCTATATGATGGTATAGTTGGAGCATTAACTCATAGTACATTTGCATTTAAAGGTTATAATTCAATTAAAATAGAAGAGAATTTAGAAAACTTGCATTCAGCTGGTTTTATTACTGGAATTTGTGAAACATCAAATACTTATTTTCATACAATGCTCATAAGGCATGGGACTGTATTTCAGATTCAAGATCCATGGCCAACATCATGGTATTCAGCAGTTTGGTTAAATACAATTCCAAGAGATATTGTATTAGGTTACACTGCGGGTGAGGCCTATACAAGAGGTATTGCACATGTTGGTATTTTATATTTAGGTGGAGCTGGTGTTAATGGAGATGAACCTCAATGGTGGTGGGATGATGCAGAAAACGTTGTCTTTTTTGGGGATCCAGATACACGAATTTTTGTCCCAAATACAGAATATAGTGATTTAAATAATTGGGAAAAACCAAATGCGTTAACATATGAAAAAAAGATATCATTTAAAGGCCACGTGCCCTTTGGAGCAAATTCTTATCCATATGCAAAAAGTCCAACTTCATTTTTAGAAAAGTATTATGTGTTTATAATTTTCATTTTTTTAATTTTTATAATAATTGTAACAATAGGCATTCTAAAAATAAAGAAAAAGAGAGGAAAAAAAGTATGACAAAAAAGAAAATAATTGGAATAATAATATTTATAATTATTATATCTCCTTTAACCATCTCTGAAAAAACAATAAGTGAAAAATATACAAATTCTAAAAAAATTTCAAATTTTTTAAACGAGATAGAATCTGATGATCTTTTTTGGAAATATAGCTGAATCTGAATTATATTTAAGATTCAAAGATTTAGTAGGAAATGAATCAAATATAGGATTTTGTGGACCAGCTTATATAGACTCAATAGGTAGAGGTCTTCATGTTGGAAGAAATATCAAATTTGTTTGGCTGCAAATTCCAACAGGTTATAGTAGTCCTTTAACTGATGCGCTTACTTTTCCACGTTACATGATGGGTTTATGGCTTTACTACTGTTCATATAATGATGAAAATGCTACAACTACAATTTATACTTTAGAAAAAGGTCTTAAAATAGATGAAAATAATTCAATAAATATATCTGGTAAACATATAATTGTTTGTGGAATATTTATATTTCGTCATCCTAATAGATTTCGTAAACAAATTCTAAAACCAATAATTTCTAAATTAACAGGGATACCTAAAAATAATATAACATTTTTTATTGAAAAAATTCATGGAAAAATATTTTTTAATTGGACGGGTATATATTTGTATTTATCTATATTACAATTTTTTACTCCATTTAAATTAAAAATCCCTTTATATGGATTTTTAATTCCTTTAGAGTTCAGGGGTTATACACCGTTTGCTTTACGGGTTAACAAAACAAAGATTTAATAATTGAAATTGTTAAAAAAATCATATAAAAATTTATTTATTATTTTAATAAATTATTTTTAAATTTTATACATAATATCTTATCAAAAATAAATGAAAAAATTCAAAAAGACCTTAAAATATTATACATAAAAAAATAAATGTGGAGAGATTTATGTTTGAACTTACATATATAATATCAGCAACAATTATTGTTTCACTTATTTCATTTGTTGGTATTTTTACGCTGATTTTGAAAGAACAAATATTGAATAAAATTTTACTTACTTTAATAGGTTTATCAGCTGGAACACTTATGGGTGGAGCTTTTCTACATTTATTACCCGAGGCAACTGAAGATTATACTGGGCTTGATGTTTTTATTTTTGTCCTAGTTGGATTTATCACTTTTTTTATAATAGAAAAAGTTCTGCATTGGAGACATTGTCATAAAGGAGAATGCGAGGTACATACATTTACCTATATGAATTTAATTGGAGACTCTATTCATAATTTTATTGATGGTCTTATAATAGCAACAAGTTTTATTGTTTCAATACCTCTTGGTATTACAACAACAATTGCAATTTCTAGTCATGAAATCCCCCAAGAAATTGGCGATTTTGGTGTGTTAATATATGGTGGATTTTCAAAAAAGAAAGCTCTTTTATTAAATTTTATAATTGCTTTAACTGCTGTTTTAGGTGGACTTATAGGTTACTTTATTTCAAATATATTTGAAAATACTGCTCTTTTTATTCTTCCTTTTGCAGCAGGAGGATTTATCTACATTTCTGCAACAGATTTAATTCCTGAGATTAAAAAAGAATTAAACATGAAAAAATACATGGCAACTTTGTTGGTGTTTATTCTTGGAATATTGATTATGTGGTTAATAAAATATATATTTGAGGTATAAATTAAAAAAATCTTAAGTTAAAGAAATACCTTTTCTTAAATCATCCTTCATTTTTCTACCTGTTTTTTTCTCCCATTCTGCAATTGAAATTGAATGTTTATCTCGGATTTCTTCCCCAATACCAATACCATTATATGAACAAAATGGTACAATTCCTTCTTCTGTTGTGTAATGTATTACACAACGCTCCAGACGATCTACATTAAGATTAAATGCATCTTGGAACCACATAGAGCCTACAAATAAACTTTTATAATGAAAACCTCGTAAAGAATCGTAACTGCCTCCAAGTGCTGCATCTTTTAATAATTTTTTTAAATTAAAACCTTCCGGTGCTTTGTTATAATCAACAAATTTATCTATATTTGTTAAAAATGCTGATGCGATTCTAATTTTCTTTAAAGGACCTTTAATTTTACTTTCCTTATCTACGAAATCAAGTAAACCTTCTACATCAATAAAACGTGTTACTGGAATAGGTTTTCCTTTGTCCATGAATATATATGTTGCTCCACCACAACCAGGATGAGCTGTAAATTCAACTTGTGTTTCACCCTTTAAAATTTCGATTAATTTAGAGATTGGAAATACAAATGGAACAGGATAGAAATCGTCCCTTGATATTTGTCCGTCAAACTCTTTTTCAATAACTTCTATCATTCTAACATAATCAACTCTTTGTTTGTCACGCTTTTCATCTTTTATTTTTGTGATTCTTCCACAAAATGATACAGGTTGGAAATTTACACCACGGATAATATCCATATTATCAAGGGCAAATCTAACAATTTTTCCAGCTTCTTGGACGTTTTTATCTCCAATTAAAACAGGTACTAAAACTATTTTTAGATTCACTTTTCTTAAATTTTCTATTGCTTTTTTATTAAAATCTATCCAAGGGTTTGCAGTTTTTGTTACACCATCAAAACTCATATAAACAGTATTTACTTGAGCCTCCTTAATTTGTTTACAATATTCAACACTTTCTGCTAGTTTTAATCCATTGGTGTTTAGTTGAACATGCGAAAACCCAATCTCTTTTGCCATCTTAATTATATCTAATAAATCCTCACGTATAGTGGGTTCACCACCAGTTATTTGAATTGCTTTTGAACCAAGTGGTCTAGCTTTTCGGGCTTGGATTAATAAATTTCTAATTTCATCTAAAGTTGGTTCATATACTCTTCCTGATGCTCCTGCATTCATAAAACAATAACTACATCTTAAATCACATCTATTTGTCACTAAAATATTTGTTAAAACTGTTTGTGATTTATGTTCTTTATATAGTGCTGGTTCTTCAAATACTTTTGTTTTTACATCTGGAGCAGTTTGACCTGTTACCTTGAATTTCATCCATTTTTTATAAAGATCAGCATCACCAAAATATATGTCCTTAAATAAACCATGTTTATCACAAATTTTTGTAATATATACTTTATTATTATCCTCAACAATTTTTGCATCAATCTTATTAACATTCCCATCTTGAAAACATGCAGGACAAATTGATGTTGTGTTTTCTAATTCCTTCATATCTCAGCCTACCACAAAGCAAGATATTGGGTCTAAACATATTATTCTATATAGCTTTAACTGTTTGAGTCGTGCTAAGATTTATAAAATATGATGAAATAACTTCAGAGTTATGTGTCTAGCAATACCTGGTAAAATAATAGAAATTGATAAAAATAATGAACATGCAACAATTGAATATGGAGAAGGCACTAAGCGTAAAGCAAATATTACCCTTGTAGAAGCTAAAACAGGAGATTATGTTCTTGTTCATGCTGGTTTTGCTATTGAAATTTTAAACGAAAAAGAGGCTCAAGAAACGCTTAAACTTTTTAGAGAAATACTTTCAATGGAGGGGAATTAGTGTTTTCATTAGACGATAAAAAATTAGCAGACGATATTATTTTAAAAATTAAAAAATCAAAAGTAAAATTAAAATTTATGCATGTATGTGGAACCCATCAAGATACACTTGTTAAAAATGGACTTGATGTTTTATTTAAAAAATGTGGTATTGAAATAGGTCAAGGTCCTGGTTGTCCTGTATGTGTTACAACACCTAAAGAAATAGAAGCAATGCTATTACTAGCAAAAAAAGGAAAAATCGTTACTACATTTGGAGATATGATCAATGTTCCTAGTGAAACAGATTCTCTGCATAATATAAGAACAGAAGGATGTGATGTTAGAACCGTCTATGGTATTGAAGATGCTATTGAAATTGCTGAAAAAAATAAAGATAAAGAGGTTATCTTCATGGCTGTTGGTTTTGAAACAACAGCGCCAACTACAGCTTCTGTATTACTAAAAAATCCACCTAGTAACTTTTCAGTTTTTTCTTGTCATAGAACAATACCTGAGGCTTTAAAAGCAATTATTGAAATGGGTGAAATAAAAATAGATGGACTTATAGAACCAGGTCATGTATCCACAATTATTGGAACAAAACCTTATGAGTTTTTATCAAAAGAGTATCATGTTCCTCAAGTTGTCGCAGGTTTTGAACCAATTGATATACTTATGGGAGTTTGGATGCTTGTTGAACAAATAAAAAACAAAGAAGCTCTAGTTAAAAATGAATATAGTCGAGTTGTTCATAAAGAAGGTAATATAAAAGCTCAGAAAGTAATAAATGAAGTTTTTAAGCAAGAAGATAAAAAATGGCGTGGTTTTCCTGTTATTCCGCATTCGGGTCTTACATTACGATCTAAATTTAATGAGTATGATGCAAGTAAAAAATATGAGGATATTTTAGAAGAAATTATGTATAAGGAATTTTTAGAACCGCCAGGATGCAGATGTGGAGAGCTTCTTCGTGGATTAGTATCGCCACATGATTGCCCATTATTTGGTCAATCTTGCACACCTGAAACTCCTGTTGGACCATGCATGGTAAGTATCGAAGGCAGTTGTAATATTGAATATAAATATTTACAAAAATAAAAGAAAGAAAATTAGATATAAAACTATATTAAAAATATCTTATTTTTTATTTAACATAAAAAGATACAGCATTGATTATTCTTGAATATCGTGCAAAATAATTATGTTTTTTCAGATGTTTTAATGCTGTATTTATTCTTCTAAGCATTTCACTTTTTGAAATTTTGGGTTCAATACTAAGTGCATCGGTTCCTACTGTAGGAGAAAATGCAAATAATGTACCATAATCAAAACGTAATTTCTCAATAAGTTTTAATGTATCTTCAAATTCCTCCATTTTTTCACTTGGAAAGCCGATAATCAATTCGACACCAATTTCCAAATCAGGATCAGCAGCTTTTAGTCTTGGAATAGTTTCAAACAAATCCTCTTTTGTATATGGACGTCGCATAAGTTTAAGGATTCGATTATTTCCAGATTGAATTGAAATAAGGATTTTTTTGATTTTTTTCCTTTTCAATATCTCTTCAAGTTCATTTATATATTTTTTAATCCATCTTGGATGTGTATCCTGTAAAACAATTGAGTAGTTTCCTTCAATTTTTGTTATTTTATCTAAAAGTTCAGGGAGACTACTTCCAATATCTAAACCATAGATTCCGACATCATCAGCATCAAAACAAAAAGAAGTATAACCTTTTTTTAATCCTGATTTAAATTCTTCAACACATTGATCAATCGGTTTACTTTTTAATTGTCCCACTGCTTTTCTAATAGCACAATATGAACAGTTATGAATACAGCCTCTAGATATAACTAAAATATAACTATCACTATATCTATTTGCTATCATAAAAAAGGGAAAAATTTTTGTAAAAAATTCAAATTTCTCAAATAAAAGATTTTTAATAAAAATGTAGATTTTTCTTATAAACTTAGATTTCTCTAAAATTATTTCAAATATTTCAAACGGTTCTTTTAAAATTCCAAATGGATTGAAATTTTCAAAGGTACGATGTTCATCATCTATGTCATTAATTTTTATTTCGTTGCCTGAAAAAATTTCATCAATTTTTTCTAAATTTTTTGTGGAAAAAGTCTTACCGTTAAAAATTTGTTTAAGTTTTTCTTCTGCTATCTCAGGTAAACAACCAGCGATAACAAGTTCAGCTTCATATTCTTGAAGTTTTTTAATAATTTCTAGACATTCATTAATTTTAACGTCGAGAAAAGCACAAGTTACAAAAACTATATAATCTGCATCGTTTGGATCATTAACAATCTCAAATTTATTTTTAGACAAATATGTAGTGATTTTTTTTGCATCAACGCGTCTTTTTTGACATGCGTTGTTATATATGAAAACCTTTTTTTGTTTTACTTTCGCTTCCATTTCATCACATAAAGGAGAATGCAGATTTTTATACATCAGAGTTTAGTTAATGTCTATGTTCGATTCTTTATGATTGCCATATATATAAAATTATGCTACATTTTATAATGATTCTAAAAAAATTTAATTAAAGAGCATTTATAATGAATTGTATGGACTTCAATAAAATCATAAAACAGTTAAAATCTATGTATAATCAAAAAAATGTTGAAGGTATGGCAAGATATGGAATCAATCCTAAAAATAATCTTGGAATTTCAATTTATAAATTAAGATCACTTTCAAAAGAAATTGGCACAGATCATGAACTTTCATTAAAACTTTGGAAATCTGGTATACATGATGCAAAGTTACTTGCTGTATTTATCGAGGATCCTTTAAAAGTTACAGAAAAACAGATGGATTTCTGGGTAAATGATTTTGATTCTTGGGATGTTTGTGATCAAGCATGCACAAGTCTTTTTGATTTAACACCTTATGCTTGGAAAAAAGTTTATGAATGGGCAAAACGGGATGAAGAGTTTGTAAAACGTGGAGCTTTTTCGTTATTTGCGGGTTTAGCGGTTCATGATAAAAAAGCAGAGGATATGAAATTTGAAGCCTTTTTTTCTATAATTAAAAAAGAATCAACTGATGAAAGAAATTATGTAAAAAAAGCAGTTAATTGGGCATTAAGAAATATTGGAAAACGTAATTATAATCTAAATAAAAAAGCAATTGAAATAGCAAAAGAAATACAGAAAATAAACTCAAAATCAGCAAAATGGATTGCAAATGATGCAATTAGAGAATTAACTAATGAAAAAGTTCAAAAAAGGATAAAGAAAAAAACTAAGCTATTCCTTTAATTGCAGCTGCACAGTCTTTACAAATTTTTTTTGATTTACCCTTAATTTCAATATGTTCAATATCATCAAGACCATGCTCTTCACCACAAACACAACATTTTGCACAACCATTAGACATAATTTATACCTCCACTTTTTTTATGAACACATTGCTAGTTAAATAATTTTATCTTGGTTTATAATTATCTATTTTTTTACCTGCTAATTTATTTGTTATTTGATAATATAAAAAAACAGCTGTTAATTCGATTCCAAAAAATATTAAAAAATATCCAAATGCAAAAGCAATTTTTAATAAATTATTGCTATCTGTTATATCTAAATTAAATATTAAAATTATTGAACATAAAAAAGGTATAAACATACCAATAATCACAATTGATAAAATCTGAACCAAATCTCTGTTTTTTCCCATAGTAAAAAACTGATATATAATTTATTATTAAAATTTACTTAATAAATTTTAAAAATCAAAGAAAGATTATTTTAAAAATCGTTTAATCCATATAAAAATATTAACACCAGTAAAATTAATTTATTTTATTGCCAATAATAACATTTTGACCAATTGCAATACCACCATCACCGTTAGGTATTTGATTGTGAACTATTAAATTTAAATCTGTTTGTTTTATCTTTTTTTCAACCATTTCAATAATTGGTATATTATATGATACACCGCCTGTTATACCAATATTTTTAATTCCTTGATTTTGTGCGTTTTCAATTCCCGATTCAGCTAGTTTATCAACAATAGATTTTACAAAAGAATACGCTAAATCAGCTTTTTCTTTTTCATTAGGAATTTTTTTAATTTTTTCATCTAGTTGTCTAAAAAGATCAATAGTTCCAATAATACCATTTTTAAGCTCTGTATCAAAAGAATATCTATTCTTTCCAATTGCTAAATATTTTTCTAATTTCATCGCAGGTTCGCCATCATAAGTTCTTTTTGTACAAATATTTAGATAACAGGATAGTGCATCAAGAACACGACCAAGACTACTAGATTGTGGAGACTTATTCATCATTTTAGAAAGAATTACTGCATCGTTACCTGTAAAGTATTTTTCAATATTAAATTTCTTGAAAATTGCAAAAACTAGTCTTCTTGGATCAATTGCTGCTTGATCTCCACCTAAAAGAGGAATATTTTCTAAGTGTCCAACTCGTTTAAAATCATAGAAGTTAGAAATCAAAATTTCACCACCCCAAAAAGTTCCATCACTACCATAACCTAGTCCATCAAGAGTTAAAACAACACATTCGTTTAGATTTCTATCAACTAAAAGAGATGCTGCATGGGCCCAATGATGTTGAATATCAAAGATAGGTGCTGAAAATTCATCAGAAAATATCTTTGCTACTTTCCTTGAATCATAGCCTGGATGAAGATCTTGAACAACAGCATCAATTTCCTGCTTTTTCATTGTTAGTTTCATCAAATGACGTAAGCTTTGTTCTAAAAATTCTAATATTTCATAATATTTTGAATTACCAATATATTGAGTTGAATAAACAAATTTATCATGAGATATTGCTCCGCAAATATTTTCACCCGCACCAACACTTAAAATACGGTTTTTATAAAAAACAGAAATTGGTTCTGGTACATAACCTCTTGATTTTCTAATAAAAAAATTATTTCCTTTCCAAAGTCTAACAACTGAATCATCAACTCTATTTGGAATATTGCGATTATGTAAAAGAAAAATATCAGCATTAAGAGAAAAAGCATCATTATTTGTAATAATCATTGGTTCACCAGGTAGGTTTGCGGAGGTCATAATAAGTGCATCAGCTTTAAGATATGAAAATAAAAGATGATGAAGACTCGTATACGGAAGATAAAGACCTATTTTGTTTAAACCTGGTGAGGCTTCTTCTGCTTTTTTCTTTTCAACTAAAACAATTGGTTTGTTTTTAGATAGTAAAAGTTGTTTTTCATCTTCTGTAATCTTAGCGTAAATATCTGCGGTTTTTATGTCTTTAACCATTACAGCAAAGGCTTTTTGTGGGCGGTTATACCATTTTCTAAAACGATTTATCTCATCAATTTTACAACATAAATGCATACCACCCCAGGACTTTATTACACCTATTTTACCGAGGTCAATTTCAAAAGCAAAACGTTTTATTGCATCCTTTTGTCCAAGATCTTTTTTTTGTTTATTATATAATTTATAGATTGGTCCACAAACTGGACATGAAATAGTTTGTGCATGATATCTGCGGTTCATTGGTTGTTTATACTCTTTTTCACAGGAGGTACATAGTTTAAATTCATCCATGCTGGTTCTTTCTCTATCATATGGTACATCTTTTACAATGCTGAATCGTGCGCCACAAACAGTGCAGTTAGTAAAGGGAAAAAAATAACGCTTGTTGTTTTTATTAAATAATTCTTTTAAACAGTCATCACACGTACTTATGTCAATTGGGATAATGGACTCTTTTTCACCTTTTTTACTATACAAAATTTTAAAATCATTAAATGTTCTATTGTCTTTTAAAATAGTTATATCTGTTATTTTTGCAATTGATGGTAAATTTTTTTTTATTTCTTTAATAAACTCATCTTTATTTTTATCTATAACCACTTCAACTTCTGAGCCTTTATTTAAAACATAACCCTTCAGACCCAGTTTTTTAGCTATTCTGTAAATTGTTGGTCTAAAACCTACTCCTTGTACTACACCTTTGAAAATAATTCTCATTAAATCTTACCTATTCAACAATCAAATCCTTGGAATATAAATTAGAATCAGCTAGTAAAAATTCATTACTCATACTTAGACAGTTTGTGGGACAGATGTCGTTACATTGGGAGCAAAATGTGCATCTGGCTAGATAAATTTTAATCTTTTTTCCTTCTGGTTTAAATTCAATTGCTTCAGAGGGGCAAACCTTAAGACAGAGTTGACAGCCGATGCATTTTTCTTTATCATATTGGATTTTACCTCTAAAGCCTGGCGGTGTTTCAACAGGTGGAATTATTTTTGCTTTACCCGCTTGAACATTTTCCAAAAATTTTGTTGTATTTGATGGTGCATATTTTGCGGGAAACTTGTTTGTCCAAGGTTTTTTAAACATCTGAGCAAAAGCTTTTGGAAGCATTGAAAACTTCATAACATAAGCCTCCTTGTTTTTTCAACACTTAATCTATGAAGTTCTTCTTTATTTAGTTCATATCTATTACCATTTTTTATAACTGCTACTCGGTTTGTACATGACATACATGGATCAGTTGAAGCAGCAACAATGGGTATATCTGCTATCTGTTGACCTTTTAGCATTGGTATCCATGGTAAAATATTGTTATAAGTTGGTGCACGAACTTTCCAAGTATAAGGTGCTTCATTTACTCCATCAAATTTAACATAATGAATTACTTCACCACGAGGAGCTTCATGTAATCCTACACCTTCACCATTAGCTTTTTTAAGCTGTGCAAGAAGTTTTGCAATTTTTGGTTCAGCAACAATAGGACCTGCTGGCATTTTATCCAGACATTGCTCAATTAAATCAATGGATTGCTTAACCTCTAGTAAACGAACAATGATTCTATCATACACATCACCGTTTACCTCACCTGTGAGAATATCTGGAGTTGTGTAGTTAATATCAAGATCACCATATGCAAAATAAGAAGTATCCACACGAACATCTTTTTTAACACCAGATGCCCTTGTTGTTGGACCCACAGCACAAAGTTTCAGTGCATTTTCTTTTGTTAAAACACCACAGTTTTGGCTTCTCATCTTAAAAGTTTTATCATCCAAAAAGATACCACGAAGTTTCTCAAAATTATCTTTAAAGTATTTCAAAGATTCTTGTACCTTTGGAATCATATCTTGAGTAATATCTCTTCTAACCCCACCTATCATAGTAATTGCCTTAGTGACACGATTACCAGTTAAATATTCTGTAAGATCAAGTGCTTTTTCTCTGATCTGCCATGTTAGATATAAAACTGTGTCAAAACCTATTTCATGCGCAGCAACGCCAGCCCATAAAATATGTGAACAAATTCTCTCAAGCTCCCCATGAATTACCCTAAGATACTCAGCACGTTCTGGCACCTGTATATCAGCAGTACTTTCAACCGCAAGTGAAAAAGCAATAGGATGACAATAAGAACAAATTCCACAGATTCTTTCAGCTAAATAAAGAATTTGAACAGGATTTCTCTTTCTTGAAGCCCATTCAATTGCCCTATGAACATGACCTAATTTTACATCAACATCAACTATTTTTTCCCCATCAAGTTCAAACTCAAAAAAAACCGGTTCCTTAAGAGCTGGGTGAATAGGAACAATAGGAATTTGATAAGTTGATTTAGTTGTAGATGATTTACTCATTTCTTCACCTCATGTAAATTCCTATAAAGTTTATCTGGACCTGTTTCATCTTTACGCCAAGGATAAATTCCTTCAGGTAAATCTTCAGGTAAAAACAATCGTCTATTATCAGGTATACCAACAAATTTAACTCCTAAAAACTCCTGTTTTTCACGTTCTGTAATAAGGGCCCCAGGAATTAAGTCACATATTGATTCTATTTCAAGGTTAGATTTTGGTAATTCCACAGAAATATTTAGTATAGTTTCTTTCATACGATTCCCGTAATTTAATGTAAAATGATAAATTAACTCAATTGAATTGCCTAGATCATTGCCAGAGACAACCGCTAAATGCGGAAACTGAAGTTCACAAAGGTATTTTATAATATCTTTAAAAGCACTTTTATCAATCTTCATCCAGATATATGCAGTTTCGTTTTTCTTAACTCCTGCTGATCGTTTTTTTATCTTTGTATCTTTAATTTTTATTTTAAATTCATCTGTAAAATTATTAACAATCTCCTCAGCAGTTAAAATTTTTTCTTCTGTCATTATTTTCCCTCCAATGTTTCTAGTTTTACCCATGCTTTTGCAACTGCATTTATTATTGCCTCAGGTCGTGGTGGACAACCAATTACATGAACATCAACTGGTAAAACTTTATCAATTGGGCCAACAAGATTGTATGATTCATAAAAAACATCACCTGTGTTGCCACAATTACCAACACAAATTACTGCCTTAGGATCAGGCATCTGCTCGTAAACTCGTTTAACTTTATCCTCCATTTGTCTTGTTACAGGACCTGTAACAAGTAACACATCAGCATGACGTGGCGTTCCAACAAGTTTTATTCCAAAACGTTCAACATCATAACGAGGACATAATGCAGCTATAATTTCAATATCGCAACCGTTACAAGAACCAGAGTTACAATGATATACCCATAAAGCTTTTTTAAAAGATTTCGTAAGACCTTTTGCCATAGAATTTAGCCTCCATTAACCTAAAAACTCTGTTCTTGGTAATCTTATATACTATTTAAAAATTTGCGACATTTTTAAAATATTATATTTTAAAAATTGAAGAAAAGATTAATAAAATGGTTAATGTAACGTTGAAAAAATATATTATAGAATTTTTGAGTATAAAAACGTTGAAAAATATTAAATGATTTAATATCTGAACCATTTACTGATTCATATGCTTGATTTCCTGCATTATCATAACATGCAAATTCAAATGTTAAATATTTAAAATTTTTAGACCATTGAAAATTAAACTCAGCGCCAACCCAATCAATTACTTCAAATTCAGCTTGTAATAAATCATCGATATAAACCAATAAATTTGGAGCCATTCCACTTAATGCATCATAAGCATTTAATATGAATTTAGCATACCATCTAAAACCTAGTTTAAATACCTCAGTTTGAAGAGTTGTAATTGGTGGCGTTTGATCAATCTTAAAATCAAAAACAATAATTGTAGATTGAAAGCCTTCGTGATTAATCCAATAAAAATCAATGGTAATACCTCCTTCATCATCAATTATAAAAGGTTCAGTATAATTATGCCATCCTTTATAATAATACCAAATCTCTGCTACTTCCTCAGGGTCATATACAAAACTTACTTCTACAGAACTTATATACCAACCATTCCAACCTAAAGTTCCATTAAAAACTGGATAACAAGGACCTAAAGGATAAAGTGTAAAATCATATGTTGTGTTTTCATATATTGGTAATAACACCCATTCTGTTCTATACCCTTCTTTTGAACATGTAGCATTCTTTATACACCAGCAAATAGGAATATCCACTACATGATAATAACCATTTGAATCACTATAGTTTTCACGATACTCTCCATGAAAATGTACACGAACAAGAGCACCCTCAATAGAATTGTTACTAG
>SMTZ1_10012517_pt1 | contig 18019 bp, 20 predicted proteins | sample DeeMarSWOR136_30_FD_25667 | JGI IMG/M metagenome (IMG submission 25667)
ATTTTGTCAATCAGATCGGTAAAGAAAGGATTCTCTTTGGTTCGGACATCCCCTTCAGTACCATGAAACGAGAACTCGAAAAGATTCTCTCCCTCCCAGTCGCTGATGATGTTAAGGAATGGCTCCTCTCAAGAAATCTGAAAATACTGACCAGGTGCGATGAAAAGTAGTGAAGAGGGGACAGCTCTACTAAAAATAGTACTATTCCCTTTTTTAGCCCCTATGCTAAGGACCAAGGTAACATTTGTTTCCCAGTAATCCAGTAATACAATAGAGAAGTGAAGCGATGGAGTAATGGAAAAGGCCAAAACGAACTATTGGTTTTTCTAAGCATGGTGTTCTATACCCATCACTCAAATAATCCATTATTCCAATATTCCGAATTTTTCTGCAGTACTCCATTACTCCAATAATCCAGCATTTACACTCTAATATTCCCGGGCACCAGTAAGGTCGGGGGAAAAAACCATCAGTGTCTATGGAAAAGGAAGTGGGAATGTCGATGCGAATGGATCGTATCGCCGTGCGGATGGATATGTTCGTGGATGAGGTTAACCCTAAGGAGCAATTCTTCGTCCCCGAGAAGGTTGCGCGCAGGGCCCACCTTTTCGACCCGGTGCTCCTCCGAGAGGACTGCGACCCTCGTCTCAAGTTCGCTCACCAGCGAGAGGTCATGGCTCGCGAGGACAATGGTCTTGCCGGCTTCACTCAATGCGAGGATGAGTTCAAGAAGGAAAACTTGCGTCCGTGGATCAAGACCGTTCATGGGTTCGTCAAGGAAGAGGACCTCAGGGTTCATGGTCAACACCGAACCTATAGCAACCCTCTTCTTTTCCCCTCCTGAAAGCATATAAGAGGGCCGGTCTTTGAGGTTTTCGATCAAGAGCATGCGCATGATCTCAACGGCCCGGTCGAGGGCCTCCCCTTCGCTCAATCCTAACTGGAGCGGACCATAGGTCAATTCGTCGAGAACCGTGGGGCAGAAATTCTGGACGTCTGGGTCCTGAAAGACATATCCAACCCGTTCCCTGAAGAATCTCAGGAATGTTTTGTCCCGAAGGGTCTTTTCCGTCACCTCGCGGTCCCTGAACCAGACTGTGCCTTCGCTCGGGGAAATAAGCCCGCTCATCACTTGCAGGAGTGTCGATTTCCCGCTCCCATTGGCACCGATCACCGCCAACCGTTCGCCCTTTTGGAGAGATAGGCTCACTTCCTCCAGGGCGGGAATCAAACCATGGTATCGATAACTGACTTTTTCGAGTCTGAAGATCTCTTCCATCTGAGTTAAGAGGCCCGGTCAAAGGGCCAAAAATAAGACGGCAAACCCAAGAAGCCCCCATCCCACGAGGTGATCATGGAGCGTAAGCTTTCTGAATTGATGGAGCCGGATCTCCTGTGAGAAACCTCGAGCCACCATAGCCTTGAATACTTCTTCGCATCGTCTCTGCGTTTTTCTAAAGATGAAGGCCATCCTTCCCGCTATCCACTGACGCCCCTCCGTGCTCTTGACCTTCCCTACAAGTCTGCTTTTCTTTGCAAGGTGGATATCCTCAAGGGTCTTCGCAAAAATGAAGATATACTTGTAGGAAAGGGAGAGGATCACCAGAAAGACGTCGGGCACCCTCAACACCTTGAGGGCCTTGATGATCTCTGGCAGCGGCGTGGTGAAGAGTACGAGCAAAGCAAGGCTGAGAGAGTTCATGACCCTCAGGCTCAGCAAACACACTCCCAGAAGGCCTTCCCGTGTGATGCCGATCTCCGCAGGGATCTGATAAATCCAAAAACGGTGGGGCTGCGAAAGATGGACCAGGGGGATGACGATATCACCCTTCGTAATGAGATTGAGTGAAGACGGCAGTGCGATGAGAAATCCAAAGAAGAAACTGAAAAGGAAGACCCTTTTGTAAAATGAGATGAGGTTGAGCCTCGAGACTGCAACGCTCATAAATAAAAAAAGAGCGATGAGAAGCTCAGCATAAACTTCCCTCTTCAAACTAATAATGACAGCAAAGACAACCAAGAAGAGGATCTTGATGCGGGGGTCCGTCCGCTGGAAAAAGCCTGTTCTCGACGCGAACTCCCATTGCAGATAGGCCGTCCGGATCACCTCTCCAACCTGCATGAGCCCCTTATCGATGAAGGACTCTTTCAGCGTGCCCGTCTGTTGCTCAGATACGGCCGGAGCGGTCTCGAGCAAAAAAGAGGGTATCTTATCTCTCATGTCTCTCATGGCGCACCAAGAACTTAGATATCCCTACTAGAGCCAAGCCGACAAGAACGATGCCAATGATCCCTGAAAGGATATAGGAGAGCACTTGGGTGCCCATGGAAGCCTCGTCCCGGCCGAAGTTGTAGTCAGGAATTGGGGCCTTCCAGACGTCGGCATATTGCTTCAAGCCCTCGGGGACATACCCGAGGAGCTTTTCAAGCGTCTCCACACCCCATTCACCCCAAGCATCGCCAGCATTAAACATCTCAGGGAGGAAGATCCCGATGGGCGTCAAAACGGCGAGAATCAAAAGACCTACCCAGAGCTTCCGCTGAAACCTTTCCATGTTATGCTCCTTTCAAGGCATAGACCAAACTTGATTCATGACGAACGAAGTATCGGAAAAGGAGGAGAGTGATGATCCCCTCGAGAAAACAGAACAGCAAGAGATGTTCGACCGCCATGGCGGGCAGCGCTATGGATAGCGGATAGGGTGCATAGAGAGGTCTGCCGTCAGGGGCGTGGGCGATCGACGGCTGGATGCCGAATTGGACGCCGGTGGCCACGGCAGCCAGAAGGAGCCCGAGGTACCCTGAGAGGAATGCTGCGACGAAACGCCGTCTGCTCGCTGTTCCTCCGCCGGCGAGGAGCTTGAACGTCCAGTAGGAGACAAATGGCATGACCACCGCCATATTGAAGCAGTTGGCGCCGATGGCGGTGATCCCTCCATCTCCGAACACCAGGGCCTGGATGATCAAGACGACGGAAACGGAGAGGACGGCTGTCCAAGGTCCGAGGAGCAATGTGATAATTCCTGCCCCTACGGCATGGCCGGTCGTGCCACCCGGAATCGGTATATTGAACATTTGGATGAGGAAGGAGAAGGCCGCTGACATAGCGATGTAAGGGACGTGTTTCGTGGAAAGCTCCTTCTTCATCTTTCTCAAAGCGATCGCCCAGAATGCAATGGAGGCACCATAGAGAGGAACATACGTTTGGGGACTGAGGTAACCGTCTGGAATATGCATAAGTACCTCTTTTTTTGAAAAAATAAAAAAGCCACAAAGGTTTTTCCAAAGACCTACCGGTCTCTCTTCGCGCCTTCGTGGCTCTAATTATTTATTTTGAAATAATAGCAGACACGAGCGATAGCGTCAAGGATCCACAAATTTATTCTTCTTTAAAACTGCTTCCCCTGTTACCGGGGAACAGGGGAAGCAGGAAAGCATGATTAAAGCGTCTCGTAGAAGGATTTTTTTAAAAACTTAAAGGAAGCAACAAATTTGTCAAAAACCTCAAAGGCCGAAGGGTCAAAGCTCCCGTCGATGTGTCTCCATTGGGTGAGATACCAAGATACGATGCGTTCTCCACGCTTACCAAAGACAATTTTCGACCTCACCTTCTCCTTCTTTACAGGATCTTTTCCCTCCGCAATGACCGCCAGCCCCTCTCCTCCTACCACGTTAACCCTCTTTGTCTCCAGCACCTTAAGGTTCATCGAAATGGCTGCCGCCCAAAGGTATCGCTTGAAAAACTCCTCGCTTCGCTCCTCAAGCTTCAAAGAACCCCCAAAGGGCTCTTCATCATAGACAAATATAGATTGGGAAGGAAATTCCCCGCGTTCTCTTCTCAGAAATCCAAACCCAAACTCGCCCCCGGATTCCACCTGAACCACGCTCCATCCAGACGGAGGAACCATAAACTCAAACTCATCTTCCCAGATCAACGTTCCACGTTCACTTAGCCGGTAAGGCTTCTCCGATGGCTGTTGTAAGGTCGCACAACCCAACACCCAAACCAATGCCAATAAAGCAAATAAAATCATTAATCCTTTTCTCTTCATGGCCTCCCTCCTTCCTGGTTCAGCTTCTTGAGAAAGAGAAGAATGTCCTTAAAGTCAGGCGAACCATCCCTGACATAACGAATGATCCCATTCCTATCGACGATCACCGTCCGCCGACCGAAGACAGGGTATCCCTTGATTTCGCCTGAAGGGGCCACACCTAGAGATTCTCCCAAGAATCCCGTGACATTCGACAGGAGAGGAAAAGTCAGGTCCAAACTTTTCGCCCAATACTTCAAGGTAGTCACATCATCAACACTGACGCCCACGACCCGGGCGTTGAAGCGGTCATAGAGGTAAAGGTTTCTCTGATGACCCTCCATCTCACCCGTTCAGACGGGGGTGAAAGCTGCCGGGAAGAAGGTCATGACCAGATGATGCTTTCCATAGTATTCACTCACATAGTTGATCGCACGATCATGGGTGGATGGGAGAGTAAAGAATGATGTTTCATCACCAATCAGACTTCTCTCTTCTTTTGCCCTTACTGTAGAAAAAGGCAGTAACAAAAGAACCATTGACAATGCAAACAACTTTACAAACGTCTTTCCTCGCATAATAACCTCCTTTCGCTATTGGTTTAGACTGAGAGCGCACTTTCTAAATAACACCCCAGGTCGAGCGATTCTAATTATTAATATTAACATAGAATTATGAACGATGGAAAAAATCTATAAGATGAACACCTTTTTTTCTTGAAAATACGATCTACTTGGAGCTGATAGGAAGGATTTTGCTAATTTACTCTCCGATGATTTTGACGAGAACTCTTTTTCTCCGCCTCCCGTCAAACTCACCATAAAAAATCTGTTCCCAGGGGCCAAAATCTAGTTTCCCATCGGTGACGGCCACGACCACTTCTCTTCCCATGACCTGCCGCTTGAGATGGGCATCGGCATTATCCTCAGCCACATTGTGCCGATACTGGGACACCGGTTCATGGGGAGCCAGCTTCTCCAGCCAGGCATCAAAGTCGTGGTGGAGACCCGTTTCATCATCATTGATAAAGACCGAGGCAGTGATATGCATAGCATTGACGAGAAGAAGCCCTTCTTTGATCCCGCTCTCTCTCAAATATTCTTCAACCTCCGGAGTGATATTGATGAAAGCCCTCCGGGTCGGAACTTCAAACCACAGTTCTTTTCGACAGCTCTTCATCTGTGCCTCCAAGTAAACTCTCTTTAAATTCCCCAGACCCCTCCAAAACTTTCCTAGAATCACTCGCCAACATTTTTGATTCTGTAATTGACCGGTTTTTGCTTCGCTTTTCAAACAAAATTATTCCAGCCTTCCTTCCTGCCGGAGTTGGCTGACGATCTGCATGATTTTGGGAAGAACTTCCAGAGCCGCCTTTTCGCCCTCCAGAATGGCCTCGTGTCTCTTTGAGAAATCGGCCGAACCAATATGGGCTACCTTCGGTTTGACCACCACATCGGCCTTGGCAAGTTGTAGGGAGGCAAGTTTCTCATACATGACGTTGAAGGATTGGAGGATGGTTTCAATCGTATTTTGGGGGTACACCCGTTCTACCCCCGCGGAGATGTCCACGGCAATGACGATATCCGCCCCAAATCGTTTTGCCACATCGACGGCCACAGGGCTCACCACACCTCCATCGACATACATCCTGTCACCAATCCTAACAGGTCTGAATACGCCTGGTATGGAAGAACTAGCCCTTACTGCCATTCCTGCATTTCCGCTTCCAAAGGCTACTTCTTGACCACTCTGTATATCTGTAGCAACGGCATAAAAAGGAATTTTCAGTTCCTCTATGAGGGTGTTCTTCAATGTCTTGTTCACCCACTCCTCAAGTTTCTCCCCTTTGATGAATCCATTCTCCGGTAAGATCAAATCCACAATATCACCTTTCTCTATCGAAAAGGAAAGCTTTTGGAGTTGAAAGGCATCGCACCCATAGGCATAGAGACATCCGATCACACTCCCAACGCTCGTTCCCACAATCATGTGAATCGGAATTTTGTTCGATTCGAGGATCTTAAGCACACCGATGTGGGCAAACCCCTTTGACGACCCCGCCCCGAGGACCAGAGCGATTTTTGCCGGTTTGGTGGGAGGTTCAATCCTTGTTGGAAGCTGGATCTCCCTTTGAGGAGCACATGAGGAGATGGTCAGCATGACGATAATCAGGGTACCAAGAAATCTGCCACAGTTCATTCCCTTTTCCTCCCTGCGAATCATTTGAATGGCCAATATCTTAAAAGATTTTCCATATCATATCAATCTTGTAAAGATCCATAAATGGCTACTTTTTTACTTCCTATGACAAAAAGGGGCATAATTTCCAGCTCTATGAATGCTTCAAGTTCTCCATAAGTTCTCAAAAATTTTTAGAATTTAACTTAAAAGGCCTTTTGGCACCGAACTTGCTCATGAAGTCTCCGATCTTCTAAAAACTAAAACAAATATTGCTGATAAAGCCAGACCAAGGGGGAGTGGCAACAATGGCTCAGACAAAGATTCTGGTCGTCGAAGATGAAAGAACCGTCGCCGCAGATATAAGGAACAGATTAAAGATCTTGGGATATCCTCTCCCGACCACTGCTTCATCCGGAAAGGAAGCCATCAAAAAAGCAGCCGCCTATCACCCAGACCTGGTGTTGATCGATATCCAGTTAAAAGGCGAGACGGACGGATTAAAAGCCGCCAAACAGATACACGACCGCTTAGGCATTCCGGTCGTCTATCTGATGGACGATGCAGATGAGGAAAAATTGAAGGATGAAAATATAATCGAACATAATCGAACCCTTTCACTATGTCCTCAAACCCTGTGAAGAAAGTTCATTGCACATGAGCATTGAAAGGGCTCTTTACAGGCACAAGATGGGAAGGTTATGGAGGTTTTTTAGCGAACAGAAGATAAGGAAAGAGGCATCATAGATGGGGATGACCCGCTCTTCTCCTAATGAAAAAGTCATCATTCGAGATTCATTTGAAACATCTTGGAGGCCTGGAAGGAACTTCGAACGAAAGGACCTGAGGCAACCCTTTTAAACCCAATCTCCTCTCCCATCTTTCGGTAGACTTCAAACTCCTCTGGATGGATATATCTTACGACCGGTAATCGATCGGACCGGGGCTGAAGATATTGTCCGATCGTCAAGAAATCGCACCCCGTTTCTCTCAAATCTCCCAAGAGATCCAATACCTCTTCTTTTGTCTCTCCCAGTCCAACCATAAACCCTGATTTGGTAAGAAGGTTGAGATAACTCTCTTTCGATCTTTTCAGCATACTAAGTGATCTTTCATAGTCCGCTTGTGGGCGCACTTCGGGATAAAGTCGCTGGATGGTTTCCACATTGTGATTCAGGACATCTGGACCCGCTTCCAGAACAATACCTAAAGAGTCCAGGTCACCTCCAAAATCTGGAACCAATACTTCAACCTTGATTCTTTGATCCAACGCCCGAATAGCCCGAATCGTTCGGACAAAATGGGATGCTCCACCATCAGGTAGGTCATCCCTGGTAACAGAGGTGATCACGACGTATCGAAGCCCCATCCTCTTTACAGCTTGAGCAACCTGTTCAGGCTCTGTCTCCACCAAAGGAGCGGGGGTTCCATGCTCAACAGCGCAGAAACCGCAATTCCTTGTACATACCTTTCCCAGAACGAGAATGGTCGCCGTTCCCTGTGAAAAACATTCCCCAAGGTTCGGGCAACGAGCTTCTTCACATACTGTGTGAAGATGGGTCTCATCCAGGATTGACTTGACTTTCACAATATCCTGAAAAGGAGGAATTCTCTTTTTCAGCCAGGGAGGCTTCTTCATACCATTTTCACAATATCCTGAAAAGGAGGAATTCTCTTTTTCAGCCAGGGAGGCTTCTTCATACCATTGAAAATTGTAATTTGAAAAATGAAAAATGCAAAATTAGTAAGATCTTAGATTTTTCAATCTACAATCAGGTCCTTCAAACTTTTCTCTTCCCATTTCTTTTGAAAACCCTCTTTAAAGTGAAAGGATACCTTTTCAACCAATCCCTCTCGGGAAATCTTTCTCCCGAGGAAGTCGGCAATAGAGGTCATCTTCTTGCCTACGAGACCACAGGGGTGGATCAGGTCAAAATATTTCAAGTCCGTTGCGTAGTTCAATGAAAATCCATGAAAAGAAACCCAGCGTTTGATCGCCACTCCGACTGAGGCAATCTTGTCACCGTTAACCCAGACCCCCCGATTCAAAGAATCTTTCTTTCCCTCCATTCCAAAATCTCTAAGGACACGGATAATCACTTCTTCAAGTTGATCAACATATCGGATCAGGCGATATCCATATTCTTTCAAATCGAGAATGGGATAAACCACCAACTGCCCGGGACCGTGGTAAGTCACATCACCTCCCCTCTCCACATGGAAGAGGGGAATCTTCAATGCGTCTAATTCATCGGGTGATGCAACGAGATGGGATCGGTTTCCACGCCTTCCCAAAGTGATGACGTGAGGATGCTCGAGGAAGAGCAACAAATCAGGCGATTCTCCTTTCACGCGCCTCGACCAGAGATCGTGCTGAACATCCCACGCTGTTTTGTAATCAATCAGACCCAGATCTAAGATATATCCGCGTTTATCCATAATTGCATTTACGCGCGGAAATCCCAAGTTCCGAGCACCAAAATCCAAATAAATTCCAATCTCCAATACTCAATTCCCTATATCGGAATTTGGTAATTGGTCATTATTTGAAATTTGGGATTTAAGATTTGGGATTTTCCCCTCACCTTATTCCTCTCCTCCGGGCGAGGAGGCATTCCATCTTAACTTTGGCTTTCTTGCCGCCAGGACTTCGTCAAGCCTCCTCACCTTGACTCTTTGAGGTGCTTGCCGGAGAAGCTCCGGATTGTCTTCCGCCTCCTTGGCAATGGCGATCATCGTATCGATAAATCCGTCGAGGCTCTCCTTGCTCTCCGTCTCTGTTGGTTCCATCATTAGAGCTCCCTTAACCACTAAAGGAAAATAGATTGTGGGGGGATGATAGCCATAATCGATCAGCCTCTTGGCAATGTCGAGGGTCGAGATATGATACTTTTCTTGAAATCGGTCGGTAAAGACACATTCATGCATACAAAGACGCTCGTAAGGAAGGTGGTAATAGCCTTTCAGCCCCTTCATCAGGTAATTGGCATTGAGCACCGCCATCTCACTGGCCATCCTCAATCCTTCTGGCCCCATGCAGAGGATGTAGGCATAGGCTTTGAGGATGACGCCAAAATTTCCATAGAAGGCCCTTACCTTTCCAATACTCTGGGAGCGATCGTAATCAAGTTTATAGGCCTCACCTTTCTTTTCAATGACTGGAATAGGAAGATACGGGCTAAGTTCCCTTCTGATAGCAACGGGTCCTGCTCCAGGACCTCCTCCACCATGGGGGGTCGAAAAGGTCTTATGGAGGTTGATGTGAACCACATCCACACCCAGGTCGTCGCCCAATTTCACGATTCCCATCAACGCATTTAAGTTGGCTCCATCACAGTAGACAAAGCCCCCTTTGCTGTGGACGATCTCAGCAATCTCTTTCAGATGTTCTTCGAAAAGGCCAAGGGTATTTGGATTGGTTACCATGATCGCCGCTACATCTTCATCCATCAAATCAGCTACCTTTTCCGGACTGATCACACCTCTTTCATCCGACTTGACCTCCACCATTTGATAAGAAGCGACGGCCGAAGTAGAGCAGTTCGTTCCATGGGCGGTATCAGGAACTAACACCTTCTTCCTCTTTTCTCCCCGGGCTTGAAGGCAAGCCTTAACCATCATCATCCCGGTCAGTTCACCGTGAGCTCCAGCCGCTGGCTGAAGCGTGGCGCAATCCATTCCCGTAATCTCAGCAAGAAAGCTCTCAAGTTCGTACATCAATTTCAGGCTTCCCTGAGTAAGTCCTTCAGGTGTGTAGGGGTGAAGTTGAGCGAACCCGATCATCCTGGCGATCTCCTCATTCACCTTTGGGTTATACTTCATCGTACAAGAGCCCAATGGATAAAATCCACTGTCGAGCCCGTAGTTCCATTGAGCAAGGCGAGTAAAGTGACGAACGATATCAACCTCACTCAATTGGGGAAATCCTTCCAATTCTTTCCGCAAAAGGTGCGAGGGAATGAGATTCTTGGCCTCGACCTCCCCAACATCCCATCTCGGCAAAGAATACCCCTTCCTCCCCTCTCCTCCCTGCTCAAAGATGAGAGGCTCATCTTGAATAAGACCTCTATCACTTTTCTTCCTCATGCCACCTTGATTCAATAAAATTCGAAATTCGAATTTCGGATTTCGTGCTTCGAATTTAAGTATTTCTATTGCCTCAGTGCTTTCTCCAGCGTCTTGGCCCACCGATCAATTTCTTCCTTTGTGATCATCTCTGTCACGGTGACGAGAATGTGTCGGTTCAGTTCAGGATAGAATCTTGCCAGGGGTAAGCCACCGACGATCTTCTCCTGTTCCATCTTCTTCAATACTTTCTCAGGATCTCCTTCGATTTCCAACACAAACTCATTGAAGGTTGGAGCAGAGAAGGTTAGTCTGCAACGTTTTACCCCTGAAACGACTTTCTTGGCGTATTCCGTCTTGCTCAGATTCATCATCGCTACCTCTCGCAAACCCTCCTTCCCCAGGCAGGAGAGATAGATCGTAGCCATCAAAGCACAAAGCCCTTCATTCGTGCAGATATTGGACGTAGCACGTTCCCTTCGAATGTGTTGCTCTCTGGTTGCAAGAGTGAGGACAAACCCTCTCCTTTCATCTAAATCAACCGTTTCACCAACTAATCGCCCAGGCATATTTCTGACAAATCTTTCCTGAGTGGTAAAGACACCAAGATAAGGACCCCCATAAGAGACGGGAATTCCCAAACTCTGGCCCTCGCCTGCAACAATATCAGCTCCAAACTCTCCAGGGGGTGTCAGGATTCCATAGGCGATGGCCTCGCTAAAACCCGCGATCAGCAACCCTCCTGCTTGATGAGCTTCCTTTCCGATCTGAAGGAGGTCTTCAATGACACCGAAGAAATTCGGGCTCTGAATCACAACAGCGCTCACATTTCCATCAAGGAGATCGAACAAGACCTTCTCATCGGTCCGGCCGTCCTTCTTCTTGTAGGGAATCAAACCGATCTCCTGCTGATCGGGGCCGATGTAGGTCTGGATCACCTGCCGATATTCTGGGTGAATCGTCTCTGAGAGAAGAATCTTCTTGCGCCTTGTGATCCGGTGGGCCATTAATATGGCTTCTGCTAAGCTGGAGGCTCCATCATATAACGAGCCGTTCGAAACCTCCATGCCAGTCAACTGGCACATCAGTGTCTGATACTCGAAGATGGCCTGAAGAGTTCCCTGGCTGATTTCAGGTTGGTAAGGCGTATAGGCTGTATAAAACTCCGAACGAGAGGTCAAGGAAGAGACGACAGCGGGGATGAAGTGATAATAAGCCCCCGCACCGATAAAACTGGTAAAAATCGGAGATTGAAGTCCCTGGAGATGACGAACAAGATCAGGCTCTCCCAAAGCTTCGGGAAGGTTCAGTCGTTTCGAAAGTCTATATTCTTTAGGGATGGTCTCAAAAAGGTTCTCTATTTTCTTGACCCCGATGCTCCCAAGCATCCTTCGAATATCACTAGCTGTATGTGGGATGTAACGAAAATTTCCCATCTATTCTTCCTTTGGCAAAATCTCCTGATAAGATTTGGAGGAGAGAAGGCTTTTTAACTCCATTTCGTCCTTTATCTCCATCTTCACCATCCATCCCTTGCCATAAGGATCCTCATTGACGAACTGTGGCGATTCCTTAAGGGTTAGGTTCGTCCCCACTACTTTCCCCGTGATGGGAGAGAAGATATCGGCAACGGTCTTCACAGACTCAACCACTCCCATGCTCTCCCCTTTCTTGAATTCTGAACCAATCTCCGGAAGATCTACATAGACGATATCCTTCAACTGGCTCTGGGCATGATCCGTGAGACCAATGGTTGCCTGGCTTCCTTCATCTCGTAGAGTCGAGTCTCCGACCTTTAACCACTCATGGCTCTCTGAATAGAGCAGATCTTCGGGAAACACCATAGAACCCCCTTACAAACTAAATTTTAGATTTTCGATTTAAAAATTTTGTCAATCCCTGCCGGCATGCAGGTGCAATCTGAAATCTTAAATCTGCGATGAATTCATTTTAACTCTTCCAGAGGAATATTGATAGCCATCTGGATCGCGGAGACATGCTTCCACTCGCCGTCCAAAGCAATCATATGCTTAGAGGTCTTCGATGGCATTCGTTTCCCAGATAATGCCGTATCGATAATCTTTTCTTTTGTTATTGTCTCCCCTTCTCTCCAAGGGATGACTTTTATTCCTGGAGATTGATAATCAACCAGCACAACAGGGATCCTTTTGCATCCCAATCTCTTTAAGGCGTGCAGCCGGTGATGCCCGTCCAGGATGATCCAAGTCTTCTTATCAATGCAAATGGGCATCTTGAGTATCCCATCTAACAAGATCTCATTTTTCAACTCTTCCAGGTAATCCGGTCTGATCTCTTCATGTTCTCTTAATGCTTCAATTTCAAAAAAGACAACCTTCTCCGAATTCAATCTCCGCCTCTTAGGCTTCATAGAGATAGGACCTCTTCATTCACCAAGTTCGGAGGACGCTTTCCGGTGAGGCCTGTTACCAAGTTTTCTGCTGCCATGGTAGCCATCCGAAGCCGAGTCTCATGAGAGGCGCTGGCAATATGGGGGACCAAAACAACATGCTTCATTTGCAGGAGTTCAGGTTCGACCTCGGGCTCCCTTTCATAAACATCCAAGCCGGCTCCCCCGATCTTCCCCTCTTTCAAGGCCTGGACCAAAGCTTTCTCATCAACCACAGGACCCCGAGAGGCATTGATTAAGATCGCACTGGGTTTCATAAGAGCCAATTCAGGTTTAGCGATATAATGCGTTGTCTGGGGGCCTAGCGGCACATGGAGCGTCACAAAATCCGACTCAGTCAACAGGGTCTTCTTATCTGAAAAACGCGCACCCAATTCCTGCTCAACGGAAGGGGTGGCACGAACCACGTCTGTATAGAGTATCTTCATATTAAATCCGTTTGCCCGCTGCGCCACGCGCTGTCCGATGCGCCCCAGGCCACAGATGCCTAGAGTTTTGTGGTGGACGTCGCAGCCCAAAAACTCCATCAGTTTCCATCCTGTCCATTTCAGGGAGCGAAGAAATTGGTCTGCTTCAACGACCCGCCTTGCCGTGGCGAGCAATAGCGCCCAAGTTAAATCTGCTGTGGTATCGTCTAAAACCCCGGGGGTATTCGTCACCATGACCTTGTGGCGGGTGCATACCCCGACATCGATATTGTTGTACCCAACGGCAATATTACAGACAATCTTGAGGTCTGGACAACGAGAAAGTACAGATTCGTCGATCCGATCCGTCAGGAGAATGATCGCACCTGCCTTGCCTTGGAGTCTTTCGATCAAATCTTCCGGGGAAAAAGGAGCATCGTCCTGGTTATCCTCTACCTCGAAATGCTGCCTCACAATGGCAATTGCCTCGTCGAAGATCTTTCTCGTGATCAAGACCTTTGGCCGGGTCATACCCTCTTTCCTCATGTCAACTCATACAAATGGACTTACGATAATCTGTAGGGCATGATTCCCCCTGCCTACCTGCCCCGTCCCGACCGAGGGCGGGGCAGACAAACGATCACGCCTTTAAGCAGTGCGTTCGGGGAACGCACCCTACATTTGTTTAAATTCATTTTTTATTGCGTTCGTCTTGAAAATAAAAAAGAGGAAGGGCAATCGAACTCGATCGTCCTTCCTCCTGTCTTTTGACCTGAGAGATTATCCCTAAAATACCCGGGATTTGTCCCCTTCGGTGTCCGGTCAAAAACCGGAATCTTTCCAGGATTTAAGTGAGTTACAGTCCTTTTGCCTGAGAGTTTCATCCCGATTTGTTCAGGACTTGCCCCTTCGGCGCCCCTCTCCCGCTTGGCGGGATTAAGGTCTCTCCTGTAACTCGAAGTCTTGGATCAAACGCGGAACAATATGAATACCATACATCTTTTTTGTAACCTATTTGTCAAAAAAGAGCAAAACATGTTCATCTTTTCTTTCCCCCTCTATCCTCAGTCATCCAGATATCACCAAGCTATTTAACTTCAAATAGCTGCCTCTCCAAATTTCTTATTGACAATCATAGCAATAGAAGCATCTCCAGTGATATTTGCCGCTGTTCCAAAAGAGTCCTGAATCAAAAATAAGGCAAACATCAGGCCCATAGCATCTTCGCTGAAGGCGAGGACACCAACTAGAACTGGCCATGCAGCCATAATCGACCCGCCTGGAACTCCAATTGCTCCAACCTCAATGACACTCAGAAGTAAAATAAATAGGATCAAAGGAAGCAATCCAGGAATCGTTCCATAGATAAGCAAAGAAACGGTAATCGCACTTATTGTGATCGTCATCGCAGATCCTGAGAGGTGGGTCTGTGAACACAGAGGAAAAACAAAATCTGCAATATCTTCCTTCATAAAGGGAATGGTTTTCCCTCTTGCTAAGGAAACCGGCATGGTGACTGCACTTGACATAGTACCCCAGGCTGTCATATAGGCAGGAAACATGGTTTTAAATACTGGATATGGATTCTGTTTAACGTAAGCCCCAGCGATAGTATATTGGATAAATAGCCATATCCATTGCAAAATGATAATAATAATCAACATAATTCCGAAAACCTGTATTTTCGGCCAGATATCTCCCTTGTAAGCCATTTGTGCAAAAACGAATCCTACATAAAAAGGGATTATCGGTATGATTACCCTTCGAATCATTTCGCCAGAGATGTCTCTTAGATCTCGGAGAACATTCATCAATGTTTCGGATTTGACCCAAGTCATTCCAATCCCCAGGACAAAACCGAGGACCATGGATGTAATGAGAGATGCCGAGAAAGGAAACGGAATCTTAAGGTTGATAATATCCGGGGGAAGTTTGCGAGGTTCGATCTTCTGCATGGCAATATCAGTAATGGATGGGAAAAGTTGAAAAAAAGCAATAATAACGATAGCTCCCAGCAAACAGGCAATTACTGTGTAGATGTAAGAGAGACCTACTGAGAATCTTAACAATCTGCCTGCGCGTTTTCCGAGATCAGCAATGCCCACAGAAAGAAAACCAACCATAATCAAAGGCAGGAAAAATTGAATAACGTCTTTCAGAATTGAACGTCCAAAAACAACGACATACATTAACCACTTTGTTCCAACCCATTCCCAGGAATACGATCCAATAATGAGCCCTAAAATAATTCCAATGATTAGTCTGATGATTAAAGTAAATTGTTTCATAGCTTTCCTCCCTTCCTTAGAATTTTATTCCCCAATCCTCCACTTTTTAATCATTGAATGATTTTCTTAATTGTTTGGAGCACAAGATCAACATCCTCAGGATGAATATCGTTGTGTGTCACCATTCGCAAATTACTTTTTGAACAGACCTTCACCTTGACATTAAAACGATTCAATTTTTCTGCAAAAGAGGGAGCTTCCCACCCTACGGGCGAAATATCTAAATTGATTATATTCGTTAATATTCCTCCTCGGTCAACCTTAATGCCCAATCTTTCAAGACCCAATCTCATCTTTTCTGCGGTTTCGTGATCTTCATGCAGCCTATCGACCATCTTTGCCAAAGCGATGATCCCAGGGGCAGCGATGACACCGGCCTGTCTCATCCCGCCCCCCAGACGCTGTTTAACCCTTCTGGCTTCTTCGATGAAATCTCTACTCCCCATCAGCATAGATCCAATAGGAGCAGCGAGACCTTTACTGAGGCAAACATCAACTGAATCACAAAAGCCAGCTAACTCCTTGACGGTCGTATGGAGGGCAACAGCAGAATTAAAGATACGGGCTCCGTCCATAAATAAAGGAATGTTTTTCTCTTTCGCAATTCTTATTGTCTCCTTATGATCCTCCTTTCTGAGCGCCAAACCTCTGTCAAGATGAAAACTGTTCTCCAAACAAATTAAGCGGGTTCTGGCTCTTTGGACTCCTTGAGGCATAATGGCTTGCTCGAGGAGCTCTGGATCGTAAGCCCCTGTTTCAGTCCTCACTGGCCTTGGCTGAACTCCCGAAATGGCCGAAAGCCCCCCTGTCTCAAGGTTATAGATATGGGAGTCAGAAAAAACAACGATTTCATCACCAGGCTTTGTGTAGATCATGACAGCAATTTCATTGCTCATCGTCCCTGATACAGTAAAGAGAGCAGCTTCCCTTCCGAAAATGTCAGCCGCCATCTCTTCCAGTTCAATCACTGTCGGATCATCTCTTAGAATGTCATCTCCGACGACAGCATTTTTCATGGCTTCTCGCATTTCTGCGGTTGGCCTGGTGACTGTGTCGCTCCTTAAGTCGATAATTTTCTCCATCGGCAAGGAGACTACCAAAATTCCTTCTTCCATGTCAATCGAATTCTCAATTTGCCACTTGAGGTCTATCTAAGACTTCTTGTTCTTGGAAAATAAAATGGACTCAGATTCTCACAAAACCCGCTTTTGAAAAGAATCAAATTTTTCCTTTGCATCAATGAGACCTTCATGATAAGTAAGAGGATGTTTTCTTAATTTTCTGAGGATGTGGAAGATATGGAAGAAAAGAGAATATTCGGTTTCGACCAAGAAGTGGAGGTTATAAGACTTTGTCAGGAGTTAGTGCGGATCAAGAGTGTGAATCCGCCTGGGGACGAGCTTCCCGCGGCAGAGTATGTCGCCTCCACATTGAAGAAGGCCGGATTAGAGGTGGAGATGATAAAGCATAGCGCCACAAGGGCCAGCGTATTTGCCCGTTTAAAAAGCTCTCGCGAGATTCCAGCTCTTCTCTTCAATGGCCATCTTGACACCGTACCCATCGGAACTGAAAAGTGGACCCACGACCCCTTTGGGGCTGAAATTGCCGAAGGCAGGATTTGGGGCCGTGGTGCCGCTGACATGAAGGGGGGGTTAGCCGCCCTCATGGTAGCGGTCGAGACGCTCGCAGAAACTCGAGCATCTCTGCGAGGGGATCTCCTCTTAGCAGCCACGGCAGGTGAAGAGACGGACTCCCTCGGTGCGACATTAATAGCATCCCGGCCAGATCTTGGTCCAGTTCAAGCCGTTCTGATACCTGAACCAAGTTACAACGATATCTACGTGGCAGAGAAAGGGGCCTTATGGTTAGAGCTCACCACCCATGGCAAGACGGCTCATGGCTCCATGCCAGACATGGGTCAAAACGCCATTATGATGATGGTCACTCTCATCGATGAACTAGAAAAAATGGACATACCTTACACAGAACATCCATTATTAGGTGGCTTTAGCCAGAGTGTTAACACTATCACCGGAGGAGTGAAAACCAATGTCGTACCCGATTGCTGCGTCGTCACTGTCGATATGCGGACGGTACCCGGGCAAGATCATCAGGCTATTTTAAAACAGGTCCAAGACCTGATCGCGGAGCTGAACGATCGAATACCCAATTTCAAAGCTTCTGTCAGAGTAGCCAATGATCGTATTGCTATCGAGACATCACCGCAGGAGCATGTGGTTCAGAGATTCGCTCAGGTTATTGAAGAGGTAAAGGGTCAAAAACCTATTCCGAAGGGGGTCCGTTACTACACAGATGCAGTCGCCTTTGTGCCAGTGCTAAAGGCTCCCATGATTATCTGTGGCCCAGGGGATGCAAAGTTGGCTCATCAGCCAAACGAGTATGAGTGAAAAGGAATCACATCTTCTTTTTCAGAACTAAATCGATCACCAACTCGTTAGCCAGGTGGTGGGGATTCTCCCTTAAACGTTATTAGCGGGTTGAAGAAAAGTTTTACGACTTCTTCCTTCATCACCTTTCCCATTCTATTCCTTGGAAGCTCGTTTAAGAAAAATATATTTTTAGGGCATTTCCAGTCCAAGAGATGGTCTTTACAATAATCCC
>SMTZ1_10005009_pt1 | contig 18016 bp, 13 predicted proteins | sample DeeMarSWOR136_30_FD_25667 | JGI IMG/M metagenome (IMG submission 25667)
GTGGTGAAGGACCCCCCGTAAACTCTATAGGTCCTCTCGCCCAGCCTTTCCGCCCTCTCTCCCGTGATGTGGAAATTGCCCTCCTTGGCAAACAACGTCCCATTGACGATGGAACCCATTTGCGTGCGCAAGTTCAATTCCAAACGGTCGCATTTCAAAACATCCTCGCCTTCCCTCAATACCACATGACCGCTTACCACCACATCATTTGTCACCTCGTTCAGCTCCACCCTGTCCCCCTGGAGGGTTAGGGGCCCCCGGGTAATCTCAACACTTCCCTCAGCCACAAACATCCTCTTCTCCCTATCGTAGCTCAAGGTGTCGGACCTAATATGGACCGGCCCCTCCAGTTGCGGCATTGGTATTTCCCACTCTTGGCAGGGCGAAGAGGCGGGAAGCAGGAGAAGGTAACAGAGGGCTAAGACAAGAGAAAGAGAGAGGGCGTATTTGGTCATCAGAACGAATTCAATTGTTGGCATCGAGGGATTGCCTTTTGTAACTCGATAGAAAGGCCTTCGCCTCCCCAATGGTATAGAAGGACCCCGTGATGCATACTAAATCCTTTTCCGACGCCATGGAGAGGAGATTCTGCACGGCTTCCACCACATCCTCAACGACCTTTCCCCGTTTTCCCATGCGCTTCAGCTCATTGAGGAGCACCTGGGGAGGGGCTGCCCTCTCACATCGGGGCTTACAGAGAACAGTCATATGGGCCAAGGGCACGAGGATGGATATGATCCTCCGATAATCCTTATCATTCATGATCCCGAGGGCCAACAGCAGCCGTTCGTAATGAAACTCATCCATAAGAGCCTCTCTTAACCTCTGGGCAGCGACGGGATTGTGGGCACCATCCAAGAGAACCGTCGGATACTCCATGACCACCTCCAACCTCCCTGACCATTGAACGCCCCTCAATCCCTCATAGATGGCTTCATCCCCTATTCGGTATCCGTTTCCCTTGCACATCTCAATGGCTCCCAGGGCTGTGGTGGCATTTACGATCTGATGTCTCCCCGCCAGCTTGAGCTCCAGGTTGGACAAGGTCAGGTTCCGCCCATGATAATGAAATCGTTGGGGACCCGCCCTTCTCCCCCGAAAATCTTGGCCGACCCGAAAAAAAGTGGCCTTTTTCTCAAGGCAAACGCCCCGAAAGAGATCCACAACCTCTGGTTGAGTTGCCGCCGTAATGAGGGCCTTTCCCTCTTTAATGATTCCCGCTTTTTCCCGGGCTACCTCTTTTACGGTATCTCCCAAATACTCACGATGCTCCAGGGAGATATTAGTAATGATGGTCAAAAGGGGATCGATGACGTTGGTCGAATCCAGCCTCCCCCCCAAGCCCACTTCCAATATGGCCAGATCTACCCCTGCCCTGACGAAATAGAGCATGGCCATTGCGGTGGTGAAATCGAAGAAGGTAAATGTCTCGGGAACACGACCTTCCTCTATAGGCCCTCGAATCCGCTCAATCAAGCCGACCACCTCTGCCTCCGTTATTTCCCGATCATCGATTCTGATCCGTTCGGTAAAGGATATCAGATGGGGAGATGTATAAAGCCCAACCCGATATCCGCATCGGCTCAAGATCGACTGGATCATGGCGGCGGTTGATCCCTTGCCGTTTGTGCCCCCGATATGAATGACCTTCAGCTTTTTATGTGGATTTCCAAGGGACTTCAAGATATTTCGAATATTGACCAGGCCAAAAATGATCCCATGGCGTTCGAGGCCATAGAGATAATCCAATGAGTCCTTGTAGTCCCTTAGCCCCATTCCCCCATCACCAACAACCCCTTCAGGGGAAATTAAATCACCTTGTTCAAGGGATACTCGATGATCCCCACCGCTCCCTTCTTCTGGAGCTTGGGGATGATGTCGCGAACGATCTCTTCCGAAATGATGGTCTCAATGGCGAACCATTCCGACTGATAGAGGTTGGCAATAGTGATGCTGGGGAGGATCTTTACCACCTGTTTCAAGTTCTCTTTGGAAACATTCATCTTCAATCCCACCATTGTCTCTGCCTGGAGGGCCCCCCCTAATAAAAGGGAGACCTGTTCGATCTTTTCCCTCTTCCAAGGGTCCTGCCATGATTGTCTGTTGGCGATCAATTGGGGGTGTGTTTCTAAAAGTTCCTCAACGATCCGTAGTCCGTTGGCCCTTATGGTACTCTCCGTTTCCGTCACCTCAACAACGGCGTCTGCTAATCCCTCGATAACCTTTCCCTCTGTAGCACCCCACGAAAACTCCACTTGTACGGGGATATTTCTCTCGCTGAAGAACTTCCGGGTGAAGTTTGTCAACTCCGTAAAGATTTTCTTTTCCCTCAGATCTTCCAGTCGCTTTATCGAAGAATCCTCAGCAACCACTAATACCCACCGTGCAGGCCTCTGGCTCACCTTTGAATAGATCAAATCCCTCACCACCACCACATCCGAATCATTTTCCAGTATCCAATCCCTTCCCGTAAGGCCCACATCGAGGGTACCTATCTCGACGAACCTGGACATTTCCTGGGCCCTGACCAGGGTGCATTTCATCTCCTCGTCGTCGATGGATGGAAAATAGCTCCTGCCGTTTATCCCGATCTTCCACCCCGATTTCCTGAAGAGTTCAACGGTTTTATTCTCCAGACTCCCCTTGGGGATACCCACCTTTAGCCGTCTCACTTCCCGTATACCTCCCTTGGATCGAAGACCTTCTGGCCGACCACCTCTACCTTGCCATGGCGAATGGTCCTGTAAAAACAGCTCCAATATCCCGTATGGCAAGCCCCACCCCCCCGCTGCTCAACCTTCAGGAGGAGGGCATCGCCGTCGCAGTCGATAAGAATCTCCCTCACCACCTGATAGTGACCCGAGGTTTCCCCCTTCATCCATAATTGATTCCGAGAACGACTCCAGTAGCAAGCTTTTCCCGTCTCTACCGTTTTCTCCCAGGCTTCCCGATTCATATAAGCCAACATGAGTACGTCGCCGCTTCCGTACTCCTGAACAATAACGGGAACGTAACCCCCCGATTTCTCAAAATCAATAGCTTCCACAATGTAATCCTCCCTCCCCGGGCGAGGGTGATTCAGGACAGCATTTTCAACAACTCCAAGGCATTCCTCGCGGCGGATCCACCATGGCAATTATTGAAGAAGATCAAGGTCTTTCCGGTCCGAGCCTCGATCTCCCTTATGGGCTGTACGAATGAGCTGAGTTCCTCCTCGCTATAGAGATAATCGTAACGAACCGAGGTCGGGACATTAAACCAATTCTGATTCCTCCCATGGAGCCGAAAATATCCCAAGTCCGATGTAGCCCGTGGGATAAAGGGCATCAGCTTGGGCAATTTGGGCTCATCAACGATGCAATAACCCACGCCAATTCCCTCCAGGAAGGAAAAAGTCGAATCCTTCCGAAGTTCTCCCCATTGGGAAAGAAGGAATAGGGAAACTGGGCTAAAACGCACCCCAACTTCCCCTCAAGAACCAAGGGTTGCAGGGAATAGACGAATTTATCGAAAACCTCCCTGTTGTTAATTATCTTCTTAGTACCCTTGTCTCGGATATCGTGGGTCATCCCCTTGAAACACTTAACCACAAACTCAAAGCCCTCGGAGGTCTTCTTGGACATACCGATAAAGCTATTGCGGGAGGGAAGGGTGTAATAGGTGAAATTAACCTCCAAGGTCTCCTTTCCAATCCGGAAAGGAAAAACCACTCGTCCCTAACTTAATCATATAAACCTCGTCCCCAGGAAGATCCTTTAAACTAAAGCAAAAAGGGGGGAAATGTCAAGGAAATCCTGGCCGGAGCGATCTGGGGGGTTGAAAGAGGGACCCCCACGATAGGGTAAAATCCCCATACTTATCATTCACCCGGTCAACTGCCTCCAAGAGGGCCCTGGATTTGTTTGGCAATGAAAAAAGCGGGTACTGCTTGGAAGCCCTCTCAAGGTCTGACACCGCCACCCCCAAAAGCCTCACGAGCCTCTTTTCTCCGATGGAATGCCAGATCCTCAAGGCAAGTCGATAGATCTCCTTTCCACTCATAAGAGGATCAGCAGAGGATTTTTGCCGGGTGAAGGCGGAAAAATCAGAAAACCGAATCGTCAGGGTAACCCTTCTTCCCTGGAGTCCATTCCTTCTCAACCTCCTTCCAACCTGGTCGGAGAGCCTGAGGAGAAAACCCGAGATGACACTCAAATCATCGGTATCCTGGGGCAACGTGAGGAAATGCCCAAAGGACTTGGGATCGGACTCCTGGCCCAGGGAGATCACGGGGGTTTCATCGATCCCCAATCCCATCTGGTGAAGCCTCTCCCCCCATAAGCGAAATCTCTCCTTGAGAAGGTTGGCCGGAACCCTTCCCAGATCCCCACAGGACTGAATACCGAGGGAGAGAAGAGCAGCTTCCCTTTTGGGGCCAATGCCCCACAATTGAGCTATGGGGAGGTTATCCAGAAAAAGGGCCACATCTGCTGCCGAAATAACCATCAACCCGTCTGGCTTCCCCTGGGAACCCGCCAATTTGGCTATCAATTTGTTGGGGCCCACCCCTACCGAACAGGTCAATCCTAACTCATCGGAAACCCGCTTCTTTATGGCCTCAGCTGCCACTCTCGGGGAGGGGAAAAGCAAATGGGAATGTGTCATATCGAGAAAAGCCTCATCGATAGAGGCTACCTCAATCTGGGGAGAAAACTCCCTCAGGATTCCCATTACCCTGAGGGAGGCAGCGATATATCTTCGTATATTACCCTCCACACACATGAGGCCAGGACATTTCTTTCGGGCTTCAAAAAGGGGCATGGACGCATGGACTCCAAAGGCCCTTGCCTCGTAAGAAGCCGAGACAACAACCGTCCTCGGCGGCTTTCCACACACTCCCACCGGCCTTCCCTTCAGTCGGGGGTTTCGCCGTTGTTCCACCGATGCGAAGAAGGCATCCATATCGACGTGGAGGATAACTCGGCTTTCCTCCCTCACCTTCAGTTCCCCCGATACGGATGGATCCCCTTTTCCCATTTCACATCACTTCCCTGAATATTCCGATTACTTTCCCCACAATGGTAACCTTCCCATCTTCCCTTCCCACGATAATGGGTTTCATGGTGGGATTGGAAGGCTGGAGCCGAAGGGCATTCCCCACTTTATAGACCCGCTTAAGGGTTGCCTCATCATCGATCAGGACCACGGAAATCTCCCCGTTATCCACCATTGGCTGGGGGTGGACCAATGCCAGATCCTTATCCCTTATGTGGTCCCCGATCATGCTATCCCCCCTTACCCTCAGGAAAAAGGTCTCACTTCCACCGGCCAAAGATCGATCGAGGGCAACCTCGCCCTCGAAATCCTCGAGGGCCAAGGAGGGCCCTCCCGCTCGCACTCTTCCCACCAGGGGGACGAGTCGGTAGGACCGGGAAGGAGAAACTCCCATCACCTCGATGGCCCGGGATTTTCCCGGGTTCCTTCGGATATACCCCTTCTCCTCTAAGGCATCCAGCCTCTTTTTGGGGCTTCTGGGCCCCTTCAATCCAAAATGGTGGGCGATTTCCCTCACGGTGGGGGGATAGCCCCTCTCCTTGAGAAATCGAATCAGAAAGGCAAGGACCTCTCGCTGTCGGGCCGTCAACTTCTTTTTTCCCTTTTGAGTCAACATATGTTGATTTATACCCGATCCTCTATCGCGTGTCAACCCCTTTAACCAGGAATCAACCCCTTTAATCGCGTATCACCCCTTTCATTGAGATCTCTGGAAAACGAGAAAAGGAAGCTCTAACCGCGAATGAAAGGTTTTTCATTTGCCATTCTTCGTGAAGCGAATTTTAGAATGGTCAGGAAATTTTTTGACCTGGGAAGAACGAATTTTTCGGAGATCTCTTCTCGAAAAAGGGGGCTTAGCTGTACTAACTATTTTAGAATGGCGAAAAAGCCTCTTCAGTGAGCGGAAGGGAATTTGGGCAAAAGATCGGGAGGCATGATGATTTTTCCGAACTTTCAGTTACATAGGGTTGTCCCCATTTTTCAGGTAAACCCTTTGACAAAACTCAACCATTTTTGTATATCCCTCCCATAGAGAGCTCTACCAGCGGGAGCATATTCCCTGAAATGGAGGGTTTTCTCCCAGTCCACAAGGAGAAGGAGATACCAAAGACCCTTAGAACTTGAACAGGATTTGTTTGCTGTTCGACCAAGGCCACTATGATGGAGCGATTGAAGAGCTGGAAAAGTTCATTGCAAGCTCTTATGAATGGAACGAAAATAGTATCTGGTTCCCAGGATTTGCAGTCCTTAAATAAGGTTTGATCTTGTTGAAATGTTGTGCTAAAAAGGGATAGTAATCCGATAGAATTGGCGAATACCCCTGTTGTCCATGTCTAATCTCATCCTAATAAATAGAGAGGGAGAAAGGAATACCTACACCATTAATAAGATCCCTTTCAAAATCGGAAGGGACCAGAAGAATGACCTGGTCCTGGAATCGAAAATCGTCTCCCGCGGACATGCCCAGATCGTAACGGCGAAGGAGGGCCTCGCCATAGTGGATCTCGACAGCCATAACGGGACCTTTGTCAATGGAACTCGAATTAAGGAGGCCCCGTTACAAGACGGCGATGAAATTCTCATAGGCGAAATCCTCCTCCTCTACCAGGAAACAATCAAAGAGGATATTCACTTCTCAGAGGATGATTCCCCTTTGGACTCAAGGGCAACCATTATCAGGTCCATTGAGGATTTGGCAATAACAGGTCTTCTAGGAAGGGAGATTCAACCCTCTCAACGGAGGGACGAGCGGATTGAACAACTGGAAAGGAACAATCGGAATCTCACTATCCTCTACCAGTTGAGCGAACAACTTATTTCCTCAATATCCCTGAGGGAACTATTGAACATGATCATTGAGCTCATCTTCAAGTCCATTGATGCGGACCGGGGCTTCTTAATGCTGATCGATGAGGGGGAGAACTTAATCCCTAAGGTGGTTAAATATAGGGATTCAAAGGGCGATGAAAAAATTACCATCAGTCGAACTATCGTTAATAGGGTCATACAGGACAGGGTTGCCATTCTGACCACAGACGCCATGGTGGACCCCAGATTTAGTCAGGGGGAGAGCATATATCTCCATGGGATCAGATCGGCTATGTGTGTCCCCCTCTGGAGGGAGAGGGATATTATCGGCATCATCCATCTCGATACCTTCAGGCAGGCGAACCAATTTACGGAAAATGACCTGGAGCTCCTGATGGCTATCGCTAACCACGCCGCCATCGGCATTGAACAGGCAAGGCTGAATGAAAGAATCCTCAGCGAGATGCAAATAAGGGGCAATCTCGAACGCTTCCATTCTCCCGATGTGGTCAACACCATCATGGAGGAAAGCGCCGATAGTGGCACTTTATCCCTCAAGGTCGAGGAGAAGGTGGCCACGGCTCTTTTCATCGATATCCAGAATTTTACCCTTTTGGCAGAAAGGCTGAGTCCTTCGGAGGTGGCCTCACTTCTGAACGAGTACTTCAGCATCATGACCGACATCATATTCGAATACGACGGAACGCTGGATAAATATATCGGAGACGCCATCATGGCCACCTTCGGTGCCCCTTACTCCCACGGAAATGACGCGGAGAAGGCAGTTTTGGCGGCATTAAAAATGCGGCGGGAATTGAAAAAATTGATGAACCGGAAGGAAGAGAAGCACCGATTCAATGTCCGCATAGGGATTAACAGCGGGAATGTAGTGGCCGGCTATATCGGGTCCATGAAGAGATTGGAATATACCGTCCTGGGAGACGCTGTCAATGTTGCCTCTTATTTGGAATCAATAGCCGATACCAACGAAATCCTGATCGGGGAGGAGACCTTTCGGCAGGTGAAAAACCTCTTCCTCTTAGAAGAAGCGGGCAAGAAAAGGGTGAAAAGGGGAACTAGCGAGGTTCGCTTCTATCGGGTAATTGGTGAACAATAGAGGGGAATATCTAAAATAGAGGGGAATATCTAAAATAGAGGGGAATATCCGTTCTTATGGGATTATTGAATAGGCTTGTTCCACTCACTCCATTGATCTTTTTCCTCTCCTTCTCAATCTCATTTGGCCAAATCGAAAGGGACCCGAAGGAGAAGGATATCAAGAACCTCTTCTTCAATCCGAGGGTAGGATCGGCGGAGATAAAGAAGGTGGTGGTATTGCCCATTGACTCGGAGGGAGAAGGGTTAAAGCATGTGTCTACAATAACGGATCTGCTGCTGGTAAACTTCAGAACGGTGGGGAAATATGACATCCTCCCCGCCCAGGATCTCAAGGACCTTGTTGAGAAAAGGGGTATGGATTGGACCACAATCCATCATTACACCCAGGCCTTGGAGATCGGCAAGTCCTTCGGTGTCGGTGGGGTGATTATGGGTTCCCTGTCCGAGTATGGGAGGATGGGAGAAAAGGCTCATTTTGGTCTCAACCTTCGGATGATTCGAATTCCTGAAGGTGATACCGTCTGGAGCATGAGCTGTTCCACGAGAGGAAAACGGAGAGAAATGGAAAAAATCGCAAGGGAGGGGATTGAATCCATCATCCGCACTTTGATCCTTCGATGGCAATCGGAGGAAGACATAATAGCCTGGGGCATCAAACTCCAACCCCTGGAAGCCTCAGGGGAGTATCGTCACATCACCCTTCGGGTTCCCGAATATCCGGAGACGGAGATAAAAGAATATATCGTGAGCCGGTCAACCTCTGAATCCGGACCATATAAGGAGATCAAGCGGTTGAGCATGAAAAGAAAGGCCTCCTTAACCTTCAAGGATGGTGGTGTCCAAGCAGATTTGACCTATTTTTACCGTTATCGAGCTCTTACGGAAAAGGGTTTTATAAGCCCATTTTCCGAAGCAATAGAAGCAAGCTTGGGAGTAGTCCCAGCCACCCCTACCGGCCTTTTGGCCATAGGGGAAAAGATCCGTGAAATTTCGTTGACCTGGGAAAAGAGCCCGGACCGGGACGTAGCCGGCTACAAGATTTATCGATCTCAATACCCCGATCGGGACTACAAGTTGATAGCCTCGGTGAAAAACAGGGATAAAACCCAATATGTCGATAAGGGAAGCCACGAAAGCCCCCTGGGAGACGCCATCCAATATTTTTACCGGATAACCGCCCATTATCCCTCGGAGAAGGAGAGCAAGAGATCCAAAACGGCTTCAGCCACCACCAAGGGTAGGCCCTCCATCCCCAGGGGGTTGATGGCCATAAGTGATGTCATAAGGGAAATTCCCCTCTCATGGATCCCAAATCCAGAGCCCGAGGTGAAGGGATATAGGGTTTACCGGTCAAGCTCCAAGGATGGGCCTTATGGCCTCATCGGGAAAGTAGATGGAAGGGATAAAACCTCTTTCGTAGATTCCAAGGAACTCAGGGATAAAACCGAATACCATTATCAGATAACCGCCATCAATGTCGCCGACGTGGAAGGCGATCCAACACCCCCCATCTCCGCAACAACAAGGGGAATCCCCCATCCTCCCCAAGGATTAAAGGCAAAGGGAGGAGTGGTCAAGTGCATTTTGATTGAATGGGATCATCCCCCTGACCCGGAGGTACGGGGTTATATCATCTATCGGTCTCAATCCCCTGAGGGGCCGTTCGTCGAGATTCAAAAAATGAGGGGAAGGGATAAGAATTCCTTTTTGGATAAGGGTCCTTTGAATAAGAGACTAACCGATGGAACCACCTATTACTATAGGATGCTTTCATATAATAAGGTGGACGTGCTCAGTGAGGAATCGGAGATCGTCTTCGCACAAACGAAGAAAGTCCCTCAGGCCCCATTGGGGCTCAGGGCTTTGGGAGGACAAGCACGAAGGATTTCCCTCAGTTGGAATCCCAATCCGGAAAAGGATATCAAGCATTATATCATCTATCGAGGCGACGAGCCGGGAAAGCGATATGAGAAAATCACGGCGGAACCGGGGGATAAAACGGATTTCATCGACACCAAACTCGCCCACGGAACGACCTATTACTATAGGATGAAGGCCGTCGATGTGGATGGCCTGGAGAGTGAATTATCGGATACCGTATCGGCTGCTACGAAGGCACTACCCGAAAGCCCCAAAGGGATCAAGGCCGAGGGGGGGATGGGAAAGGTCACCATCTCTTGGGAGGCTCACCCCGAACCCGATATTACGCGATATCATATTTACAAGAAAATAGGCCTCGGATTCAAAAAAAGTGGCGCCACGCAGGGGCTCTCATATGAAGATGAAAACCTCAAGGATGGAAAAACTTATACGTACAAGATAACCGCTGTGGACAAGGACGGCCTGGAAAGCCCATTTTCGCAGGAAATATCCGCCACTACCACACCCAAATAATCACCTCCTCAGCTCGGAAAGCCTCCGCTTTACCTTCCTCCGCTCCAATTCCGTCAAATCGCCCAATTCCAAGCATTGCGTCCACTGTCGAAACGCGGACATTTCCTGGTCCAAGGCTCTATAGCAAGTAGCCAGGGCGTCGCGATATTGGTACGTATGAGGGGAAAGCTCCACCGCCGTTTCATATTCCAAAACGGCATCAGCCAATCTCCCCAGCCGCTCGAAGACCGTGCCTAGGAGAAAATAGACCTTTGGGTTCCCTTGATCCAGCTGGAGCGATTTTCTCAAAGCCTCGATTGCCTCTCGATACTTTCCTTGGTACTGTAAAATCTCTCCCATGTAGCCATAGGCGAACCCACTCGTGGGGGCAATACCCAAGATCTTCTTGACCACGGGAAAAGCATCCTCATATTTTCCATTTTCGATGAAAATCTTGGCAAGGAGACTACAAGCCTCGAGGTTATCACCTTCCAGTTCTATGGCATTTCTGAGGTATTTAATGGACTCCAGGTATGCTCCCTTCTTCTTGGTATATGCCTTAGCCAAAAGGATATGCGCATCTACAAAATTCGGATCTTCGTAAAGGGCTTTTGAAAGGCTATCGATGGCTAGGTCGTATTCTCCTCGCTCCATGCTGGCCTTTCCACGTCGGAAATGAATCTGTGGCCGGGAAAGTTCGCTGGTGGAAATTGGCCTCTTGGCCTTCATCGAGGCCCGAAACCCATCATGGTCTTCAAGGTGTCCAACGATGGTCACGTTGGAGAAGCGATCTTTTTCGCCAACCCGATAGACACCCACATACCTCCCTGGTGAAACCTCCTTCATCGGCAATTCCTTCTTAACAGTGCTCAGACCGAATGTTGCCATCTTTCCCGAATCACCCATCAACGTCACCTCTATCCTATCCCCTGTCAATAGAGGAGCGGTGACATCGTGACGAAAGGATGTGATGGCCGGCAACCTCACCTTGATGAGGGGACTCTTAACCTCCAGAAGGACCCTCTCCTCGATGGAAACCCTGTCCTTAAAAGATCGAAATCCATCCTTTTGAACCTCGATCTCATATTCCCCCGGTAAGATATCCTTCCTCTGTAAGGGCGTCTCGCCGATTAAGTCCCCGTTGAGAAAGACCTTGGCCCCGGATATGGGCTTCCGATCATCCGAGGTGGCCCGAACTTCAATCCCTCCGAAAGGCAAACAGTGCTCCTTAGCTTCCTGAAACACCGCCAGGATTTTCGGAGGGGTCATAATGGGATCCAGCTCGAATGTGGGATCCACCTTGAGGATATTACAGAATTGTTGCCTCGCCTCCTCCTTTTTAGGAAAAGCCATATAGGCGAATGCCATCGTCTTGAAAGCCTCAATCCTCTCCTTATCCCCCTTCAACAAGGTAATGGCTTTAGATAGCGTATCAATGGAGAGCTGATATTCCCCATTCTCGTAGGCCTTCATCCCCTGTTTGAAGAGATCACCCCCCGATTCGGCCCTTGCCGCCCCTCCCATGAAGAGAATGAGGGCCGTCGAAACAGCGATACCAATCCTCAAAAATATCACCTTCACCGTTAGCTTCCCTCCGTATATCCGTGTATGCTTTCTTATCACAAAGCCTCTTCCCTGTCCATAGAAAATCTTCCTCACGCCATCCTTGACATAATGCAACGATTCTGTTAATCAATGCTAAACCATGGCATCCGATGGGAGGGTGAGCGTCATGCAAAAGGGAACAATCATCTTGTTTATCTCATTGTCCTTGCTCATAGTCCCCGAAATGACCCTTGCCGGAAAGGCACCCCCTCCGGCCAAGGAATTCATGGTGAAATACGATAAGAGCCCTTTTGAGAAGGTAATGGCCGCGGATCGATATCGCAACGAATTGTTGAAAACGGGCAATGAGGAAAAGGCCCTCAAGGATATCTATTTCGACCGTGCAAGAGAGCTCTATGAAAGAGCGCTCCTCGAAGATGAGACGTTCATCTACGGCCACACAAGCCTTGGATTTCTCTACCTATGGGCTTCCATTGACCCCTACTTATCAAAGAGGGAGATTCTTAGGCAGGCGAAGGATCGATTCATCCAGGCCATCAGCATGAGAAGGTCCCACTATGAAGCGTATTACTATTTGGCCGTGGTAGATACCTTGGAAAAGAATTGGGATTCCGCATTGAACAACCTGAGGGAATATATCCGGTCGGAAAAAGATGATTCTTACTATCACCTTCTCTTGGGCTATATTTATGCTTCTGGGAAGGGCGAAATCACCAATAAGGCAACGGCGGAATTCGAACTGGCCAAGGAAAGAGCTACCGATCCCATCTCTGTTCAATGGGCCATCAACCAACTGAAACGGCCGCAAAAACCGGGAGGGATCCCCCCTATAAAGCCCCCTACCACTCCCAGAAAGGAGTATTTCCCCAGGTCCGTCTCCATGAGCATCTATGTTCCCAAATTCGTGGACAAGACGGGATATGAAGAGATCCAAAGGATCCCGCAACTCCTATCGTCGAGGATCAGTGAAACCATATTCAGAAATAACCGATTTACCTTGGTCGAAAAGAAGGCCGCGGAGCAAGAAGGCGACTATCCACTCGGGGTCGACTCCGTCCTCATTGGTTCTATCATCAACGTAAATTTGATGGGCAAGACATTACTCTGCCTTGTTAAGCTGGTCTACCCAGAAGGCGGAAATATCCTCTTTTCCAAGGACTTCGAGATTCCCTATGTTGATAAGCCGATGCTGACTATTGCCGATCGGGATATCAACAGGATTGTCGGGGAGATAGAGAAGAACTTCATCAAATGTGAGGGCAATATCATCCAGGTTTCGAAGAATTATGTGACGGTTAACCTGGGAAGCGAAAACGGGATAAGACCGGGTTTTAAGGGTTTGGTCATCGGGAAAATGGCCGAGATCGTCATACCCCGTACAAGGGAAATCATCACCAATGAGATCTACCTCGGGGAAATCCTCTTTGAGCAGATCGAGGAAAGGGTTTCGAAGGCAAGGATTCTTAACCCGGGTCGGGTGACCATCCAGGTTGGGGATTTGGCGAGGACCAAATAGAGGGGTATCTCTTCTTACTCCAAAGGATTATTTCTTTTTAATCCAAAGGGTTATTTCTTAATCCAAAGGGTTATTTCTCCTTTATCCAATCAACATCCTTTGAAACCACCTCTTTGACCTCATTGGCCTTTATTGTTACCTTAAAGGATCGTTCCATCTTAAGGGGTTCGTTCTTCAACTGTACTTCATGTTCCCCCACCGTTAGCTCAAGGGGTTTTAACGGTGTTGACCCCATTTTTTTCCCATCGACATAGACATCGGCCCAGGGGTTGACGTTAATCTTCAGCATCCCCTTTATTCCTTCCATGATATCTATGCTTATTCTCTCGGTTTTATCCGCCACGATTTTGACGGTTATCGTTTTCTCAATGTTCAGAAGGGGATTCCTCAGGACGAGCTTGTGGGTACCTTCCTGAAATGGAATCTCTGCCAGGGGAGTAGTCCCCAGTTCCCTCCCATTATAGTAGACATGTGCCCAGGGAGAACTCGAGAGGTTTAGCTTCCCAAAGGCCTCTTCCAACGTCACCTTTGGTAGATTCACAAGTGGCTCGGAATCCTTTAAACTCACCTCCCCTTCCCAAACCCTATATCCCTCCTTTTTCAGCCTCAGCTTATAGCGTTTTCCCAGGGAAAGGCCCGAAAGGCGAGTCGGGGTTTTTCGATCCAGGCCTTTGTCATTCAGGTAGACTATAGCGTCTGATGGATCTGAAGAGATTTGAATCTCGCCCAATAGGGGCGGTTTAGGTACAAATTTTTCCAATGTTGCCTGGATGCGCAAGGACTTGTCGGGTTCAGGCTCCACGGTCCTTGTCCAGGGCTTAAACCCTTCCTTCTCAAGCTTAATCTCATGCTTCTCCCCAACCGTAACGCTCTCAACCTCAGTGGGTGTGTTCTTATACTTCTTACCATCAACAAAGACCACAGCACCGGGGGGATCGGATTTCACCACAATGGTCCCCACCAGCCTCTCCAATTTGGCCTTGATAGGTAGGGATTTGTCAGCCTCTGGCTCTACGGTCCTCGTCCAGGCCTTAAACCCTTCCTTCTCAAGCTTAATCTCATGCTTCTCCCCAACTGTAACGCTCCCAATCTCAGTGGGTGTGTTCTTATACTCCTTACCATCAACAAAGACCACAGCACCAGGGGGATCGGATCTCACCACAATGGTCCCCATCAGCCTCTCCAACGGAACCTCAATTGCCAGAGTTTTGTTGGGTTTTGCCTCTACGGTGTCAACCCAGGGCTGAAACCCCTCCTTCTTTACCCTGATCTCGTATTGTTTCCCAACCGGAACCTCATTAATCGCCGTGGGAGTAAGCTCCTCGTGTTCCTCACCATCCAGAAAGACCGTGGCACCTGAGGGAATCGAACTCACCACCATGGTGCCCACCGGTGCAGGTGGGAGCATCGGCTTTACGGGCTCTTTCTTAACCGGTGTAGCTACCTGCTCCTCTACCTTTACTTCCGAAATACCTTCTTCTTCCGGGGGCACTGGCGTTCTATCGTACATCCAGTAGTATCCACCCACGACCAATGCCAAAAGGAGAACCGCGAATCCGGCTAATAGCCCGTATCTCTTCCGCTTTGGGTAGATCTCCCTGGTTACACCTTCGGCAACGGTCATGGTTTTTTCGATGCTCGGCACCTCCATCAAGGCCTCACCCTGAGAGGCCCTCCTTACGTCCTCGACGAAATCCCTCGCCGTTTGGTATCGGTTCTCCGGATTCTTTGCTAAAGCCTTGGCGAGTACCTCATCATAAATTGCGGGGATGGTGGAACCGATTTGGCTGGGAGGGGTCGGGTCCTTATTGACAATATTGTATAGCAGGGCGGGAATGGTATCCCCGACAAAGGGCCTCTCCCCGGTCAGAAGCTGATAGAGGATAATTCCCACGGAAAAGAGGTCGGACCGCCCGTCGATCTCCTTTCCTGTAATCTGTTCAGGCGACATATAGCTGGGAGTGCCGAGGAGGATTCCTTCCTGGGTAAGGGGAGATGATGCGGCGCCGACGGCCTTCGAAATCCCGAAATCGGTGATCTTTACCCTCTCTCCCTTGACCAGCATGATATTCGAAGGTTTGAGATCCCTGTGGACAATTCCCTGCCGATGGGTGTACTCCAATCCGTCGCATATTTTGTCAATGATATCGATGATCTTTTCCATGGGTAAGCGGATTCCCCTTTGAATCAGATTCTCCAGGGTATCACCTTCAATATACTCCATGGCGATGTAGGCCGTCTCCTCATCTTCCCCCGTATCGTAAATGATGATGATATTCGGGTGGACCAGTTTCCCCGTAGCCCGGACTTCCTTCTGAAAACGCGTTACCAGATCTTCCACATCCCTCGATTCCGCAAGTCGATCTTTCCGTATCGTCTTTAAGGCCACGATACGATCGATCTTAGGATCGTACCCCTGGTAAACAACCCCCATAGCCCCCCGACCGATTTCCTTTATAATCTTATATCTACCTAGGGTTTCTTTCATCTTCTTTGAAAACCAATGTATGGTTATTCAGAGGAGGACAATTGAATGCGAAACCATAATAAAATTTGGGTTTGGGAATGTCAAGGGCTATTCACATCGCCTCTTTTTAGCTTCTTCACCAATCCACACTTGGAGTGCAAAAGGAGAAATTTGGAGAGGAGGGTCTCCCATACTGTCCTGCGATCTTTTCAAGCGACATTTCGCCAAGATGACCGGGAGACGAGCGAGCGTTTACCATGGAGGATAAGTTTACCTTGACAGTTTCATACCCATGCAATATGGTTTGGACAGACGCCCTCGCAATGGAGGGCTTAATGGACAATCTCTGGATTCGAAAATGGACAAACGGGAGATGAGGACCAACCATTCGGCTTTCGTCATTATGGGAGGTGGATCGGGAACCCGGTTTTGGCCCTTGAGTCGGGAGACAAAACCGAAGCAGTTTTTGAATATCCTCGGTCAGCGCCCGTTGATCGAGGAGACCTCTTTGAGAATCTCACCTTTGGCGGACGAAGAACGAATTTACCTGGTGATAAATCGAGCTCACCGGGAATTGACGCATGAGATCTCCAAGGGCCGCCGCTTTCAAATCCTCGAGGAACCCTCCGGAAGAAATACGGCCCCCTGTATTGGATTGGCCGCGATCCACATAAAGAGGAAATGGGGGGATGTCCCCATGGCTGTCCTGCCAGCGGACCATTTCATCGGGGATGAAGAGCTTTTCAGAGCCATATTGCGGGCCGGTATCGAGCTGTCTCAAGGGGGAGGAATAGTTACCATTGGAATACCCCCAACTAAGCCTGAGACAGGCTATGGCTACATAAAGCGGGGGCGGAGATGCGATTCTATTGGTGGACAGGAAATATTCGAGGTGGACCGTTTCGTGGAAAAACCCGATGAGAAAAGGGCACGCCTCTACCTTAAGGAGGGAAATTACCTCTGGAATTAAATCGATGGGGTATTGGACGGAGATCGGTACCCGGCAATCCTAGAAAGGGTCTATTCCAACCTGGAAAGCATATCCATCGATTACGGGGTTATGGAAAAGACAGGGGGGCCCGTTTATTCCATTACGGGAAATTTCGCCTGGAGCGATGTGGGGAGTTGGCAGGCTCTCTTCGAATTGAAAGGCGATCAAAGGGATCCTAATGGAAATATCGTCGAGGGATTGGCAACTACAATTGATAGTCGGGACAGCTTCATCATCAATGAATCCGAAAAGTTGGTCGCTGTCCTCGGGGCAGATAAAATACTCGTGGTGAATACCCCTGATGCTGTGTTGGTGGGTGACCTCAATCGATCCCAAGAGGTCAAGGCCATCGTGGAAACCCTCAAACGGAAGGGTTTCATGGACTGGGTTTAAGGGATGGAGCTCAATCCGAACGTATTTCGGGAGTATGATATTCGAGGGATCGTCCATCGAGACTTGACCGAGGATTTCGTCTATCTCTTGGGAAAGGGTTGTGGAACCTATTTTAGCCACAAGGGGGTAAGGAAAACAGCCCTCGGCCGCGATTGTCGTCTGAGCTCTCCCTCTTTCCGCAATAGATTCCTGGAGGGAATTACAGAAACGGGATGTCATGTGATCGATGTGGGGGTTGTTCCCACCCCTCTGCTCTACTTCGCCCTCTTTAACCTGAAGGTGGAGGGTGGCATTCAGATCACGGGAAGCCATAACCCGCCGGATAACAATGGATTTAAAGTCTGCCTGGGCACCTCAACCATCTATGGAAAGGAGATCCAGGAGATTCGCCACATTATGGAGTCGGGGGAATTCGTCAAAGGAAAGGGACATATCGGGGAAAGGGACATCGCCTCCAGCTATCAGGAATATGTGCTGCATCTTCTTTCCCCTGGGAATGTGAAGCGAAAGGTAGTGGTCGATGCCGGAAATGGAACGGGTGGGGTAATAGCCGTTCCCCTCTATCGGGAAAGTGGTTTCGAGGTCATGCCCCTCTTCTGTGAGCCGGACGGGAATTTTCCGAACCCCCACCCCGATCCAACGGTCCCCGAAAATATGAACTCCCTCATCGAGAGGGTGGCCCTCGAGAAGGCTGATCTGGGGATCGCCTTCGATGGGGATGTCGACCGTATTGGAGTGGTCGATGAAT
>SMTZ1_10023822_pt1 | contig 18016 bp, 15 predicted proteins | sample DeeMarSWOR136_30_FD_25667 | JGI IMG/M metagenome (IMG submission 25667)
GAAGATGCTGAAAAGATTGCGGCAAAAGCCTCCACCAAATACGTCAAGCTGAATCGCGTCAAAGAGATTGAAAACGAAATCAGGCACGACGTCATGGCTCTGGTCAGAGCATTAGCCGAAGCATGCGGAGCAAGCGGCGCTTACGTCCACCTCGGAGCCACAAGCTCCGACATATTGGACACAGCAACCGCGCTGCAACTGAAGGAGGCAGTGAACTTGATCGAAGAACGACTAAACGATCTGGAGTCAGTTCTGCTAGCCAGAGCGGAACAACACAAGAAGAGCATCATGATGGGTAGAAGCCACGGTCAGCATGCTCTGCCAACCACGTTCGGCTTCAAGTTTGCTGTATGGACAAGGGAAGTTGCCAGAACCTTCCAGCGTATCCAAGATTGCAGAGATCGACTGTTGGTGGGGAAGATGAGTGGCGCAGTGGGAACTCAGGCGGGTTTAGGACCTGAAGCCCTCAAGATACAGGAGCTTGTTATGGAACGGCTCGGCATCGAAGCAGCAGATATTTCCACCCAGATTGTCCAGAGGGACAGATATGCCGAACTTACCTGCATACTAGCCATACTCGCCTCTACGCTAGATAATATTGCCAGTGAGATTCGGGAGTTGCAGAGACCAGAGATCGGCGAGGCTTTCGAGGCTTTCGAACAGAAGAGACAGGTTGGCAGCTCAACAATGCCCCATAAACGTAATCCCATGATCAGCGAGAGAATCTGTGGCTTGGCAAAGATTATGAGAAGCCTTGTATCGCCCGCATTAGAGAACATTCCCACTTGGCATGAACGTGACCTAACCCAGTCCTCATGTGAACGGTTCGTAATTCCGGAAGAATGTATTCTTATCGATTACATGCTGATTTTGATGATTCGGGTGCTGAGGGGGCTGGAGGTTGACGAGGAAAGGATGCGAAAGAACATGGAGTTGACGCAGGGAAGAATGATGTCCGAAGCAGTTATGCTTGCCCTAGCAAAAAAGGGGCTGGGACGCCAGAAAGCCCATGAACTCACCCGAGAACTGGCAATAAAAAGCCACAGTGAACAACGAGCCTTCAAGAATGTCCTCTCAGAAAACAGTACAGTCAAAGAGTTGCTGAGCCAAAAAGAAATCGAAGAAGTAATGGACCCCCGAAACTATCTGGGTACCGCAACAAAACAGATTGAGCTTGTTATAGAAAAGACTGGACAGGAAAGACGGGCTCGGGGCTTGCCAGACTAGTATTCGGTTAAAATTTGATATTGAAACTATCAAGATTCCGTGAAGATACAAAATTGTTTTTCGGTTATATTCGCTGTTTGCGCCAGTTTTTGCGTCCTAACACAATTACTAGCATCAATACTATCGGCGCTGCTACAATGCATACAGCAGCTACTAAAGTTAAGGGGTTTAAGGGGTTAACTTGTTTCTGTTCGTCTAAGGGCTGGTCATCAGGTGGTTGCTCTGTTGTGTCCTGCTCGTTGGTTGTCCCTGAAGAGCCTAGGTAGCCGAAACCGGAGCAGTAAATGATTTCGCCTGTGTCGCCCCAAACCCCAACCTGTATACCTGTGTTGCCTGCAATGCTCTCGTTGAAGTAGAAGTGAACTTGCCAATAGGGATACAGCGTGAATGGGTCTCGAGGAATTTCGCTAGGAATATCGCTTTCTTGATAGCGAAACGGTACCATGTTAAAGTTAACATTGTATGGTGCATTTGACAAGTCAGGGGGCTTGACAATTTCAGTCTCGCGATCCTCATGACCTATTCGTATTTCGCAGTTTTGGGCAGCCTCCAATGCTATCTGAACGGCTTCCTCAGAGGAAATCACGCTGAGTCCACTAACGCTGTAAAGACCCCATGTATCCCTGAACGATTCAAAAGTGCTGTTACAGAATTTTATGGACAGTCTTTTGTAATTCATTAAAACACCGTCTTCGGTGTAAATCCACTTGATACATGCCCTGTCCCCATTCTTCGAAACCTGAAAGTTTACGTTTCCGTCAGTAATCTCCGTAGGTGAAAGGTCACTAACGCTACTCAGAATGTTCAGCATAGTCACAACGTATGAGGCATCCGTGGCATAATTTTGTGAAGTGAATGTTTGGTATCTCTGGAGTATTCTCTTGGTCTGATTGAGAATGTCGGTTGGCGGTGACTCTGAGTAGACATAGTCGACTTGAGAATAGGAATCGATGCCCAAAAACGCCATATGCCCCTTGTAAAAGATGCTCATTATGTGGATTTTGCTTTCGTTGTATTCAAGGTCATAACTTAGAACTTCCTCTTCTACGAGACCGCCGAATTCTGGCGGATATATAGAATTCTTTTCTGGCATTTCCTCTTCTAAGAAATCAGTGAATTCTGACCAATTTTCAAAATCATAACCAGGGATAGAAGGTGGGACCAAAGCATATTTTGTAAGATCAAGCCCAACAACACTGGACAGAAAACCGAACAGCTTATCTTCAGAAGTAAATTCGGATGAATATGCGCTAGGCACCTGTAGAAGCGGAACCACCAGAACAAGCAATATAATGAAAAGTATCCTTCTGTCCCCCACCATGGACACCACTAAAACCATTGTCAACGGGCAAGAAAAGAGCTTATGTCAAGAAAAATTGATTATGAGCACGCGTTTTAGGTTATGCTAAAGTTTTAAGGAAAGAAACTTGTATATTTTTGGAGAGCTTATGTCAAACGGGAATTGGGGGAGATTTGTGAATTCTGAGAAAACTGAAGGGATTATGGTGGGTGTCGTAGCCTCATTTTTCCTTTTCTTTCCAGTGTTCTGGTATCTTAGTATGATCATAGCGCCACTCTCCTAAGAGGATATGCCGCCAATGGCTGGTCTACTAATTCTTTTGTTTCTTTTAGGAAGTAACCATTTTGGAGTAATCTTCGCGGTTTTAACCAAGGTGCTGCTGAAACGCTCCACGATATTTGGAGCAACATTCATTCTTTCAGCCATCCTCAACTTTTACGTTTTAATCAAAATGGGGTTTCGTGTTTCTTATGGATGGGGGATGATAACTCTTTTGATCTATGCACCACTACTTGCGACAAGTCTAGTTGGAATCTCTTTAATTTTGCCGTTTAGAAGACTGGGCAATGCGCGCGTAAATAAAATATAATTAAGTGTTAAGACTTGGTTCGAAAAGTATGCTAAATATTTTCTAGAACAGAAAATCCAGTAAGTAGAATTTTATTTGAGCAATTGTTGCATCGAATCAATAGACCCTCTAATGCATTGTTTTTGACTTTTGGCTCTAAAAGAGAATAAACCTCTTCGGTTTCATCATCAGGCGAAATCTTTGTCCCACAGTAAGGACACAAAAAATCGCCTTTCCCTTTTAGTTCTATTAAATTAATTTTATGCACCAAAAACTGTTTCACTTTCCATCCTCCATCATGGGCATCACTAATACCTTAGATAATTGATTCAAAAAAAGGGTTTTTGTCAAGAACCCTTGACCAAATGCGTCATTAGTTTAGTCAAGAAAATTTGACAAGAGAAGTGTACGCGCATCTACGCATTGAATGCCAGATTAGTATTCGGTTAAGGCTCGCTGCTGCTCAGTTTCTTTCTTCTTTAAGTTCTGCCAATCATCCGCTTTAACGAATCCGCCCACCTGCTCCTTAATCTTCTGGGCTAACCTAGGTCCAATCAAAGGCAATCCAGTTAATTTCGGCAGCGGCGCTCTCTTCAGATCATCCACGCTTCTGAGACCAGAGTTGTAGAGGACACGAGCTCGGGCTCTTCCGATTCCCTCCAGCTTAACCAGCGGAAGCAGTTCAGGCTTCACTCCCTTCTCGATTCTCACCGTAAGCTTAGCCAAATGAGGTAACAGGTCATTGTGCTTGAAAAGAGAAGCCAATTCATGGGAGGCATGAAGAAGCCACCTGGAGGTTGAGATTAGACGGTAAAGGTCCCCGGGCTGAACGTTGAACCGCTCAATCATCTCATCCTCGCTTGTTTCTTCCATCCAAGCCTTCAGCACCCAAGCTAGTTTGGCTTCTCCAAGAAACTCTTCGAAAGCTAGTCTGTCTTGGTATATGGCTGGAAGGTCAAACATGAACTCATCCTGATGATCTTCCACGAAGAATTGTAGTACATCCATTTCTTTGGAGTATGGGCGAAGCTTGGGAAACATGTCTGGTGTGCGGGCAATCATGTGAAGGAAACTGATGTCAGTGAGACTCTGCGCGCGGCTCGTAAGCGCGTCCCGAAGGATAACTCCGGTTAGTGGGTCAATGTAGAGTTCGGAGATTCTTCGTCCAAACTTGGTGGCATAAATCTTGTCGCCGCCAGCCTCAATCATCTTCTCGGTGAAAAGAAAACCCAAACTTTTCGCTATGACTCCCTTTATGGCCCGTGGGTCATACTGGTAAGCGTAGAAGGTTTTGCCGAAGAAATCGTAGATTCCCTGTTCTGTGTGAGCAAAATCCGAAGCAATTGTAGCTAAAACATGAGACCGGAGAATCCGTTCCACCGCCAGTTTGGACCAGATTTTCTCTGTGTCAGACAGGATGTAGCTTTCTATGAGGTAATCGCGTTCGTCTTCGGTCTTGGCTATCAGGAGGGCGTCTCCAACCTTGTCGTATCGGGGTCTTCCGGCTCTTCCAGCCATCTGCTTGTACTCAAGAACCGCTATGGGATAATAGCCGTAACCGGGCTCATATCTCCTATACTCGTTAACGATAACTACCCTCGCTGGAAGATTAACTCCAAAAGCTAATGTGGGAGTAGCTGTTAAGACCTTGATTTTTCCTTCCCTAAAAGAGTCTTCAATCAGTTTTCTGTGACCGCCGCCCAATCCAGCGTGATGAAAAGCTGCTCCGTTGCTTACGACCTCAGCCAGTTGCTCGCTGATTCGTGTCCTCGCTCCTGTCGCGAGAATCTGCTCAGATAACTGCGCCAAAGAACGTTTCAGGGGTTTAGATAGGAGCGGGTTAATTTTGGTTGCAATCTTCTTGGCTAGGCTTATCGAGTTTCTCCGGGTCCCAGCGAATGCCAATGCTTGACCCCCAGATTTTACGGTGTACAATGCCAATTTCAATGTAGGGTTTTTCTCAGGATTCTCTATTTTGAGGGCGCCGCCGTCCTTGAATAGAATCTCGTCGTGGAGGAATACGCCTTCCCTGAGGGTTACTGGCCTCCATTCTGTTGTAACTGAGATTGCTTTCAGCCATTCTGCGACTTCTTCCACATTTTTTATTGTTGCGCTTAGGACTACAAGTTGGACATCAGGGTTCACTTGCATGAGGCGAGCTAATACCACTTCAAGGGTTGGTCCCCTCTCAGGCTCGTTGAGAAGATGCACCTCATCCGCAACCACAAGGGAAACATCCGTTACCCAGCGGGCTCTGTGCCTCAGCAGAGAATCGGCTTTTTCGTTTGTAGTAACGATGATGTCATATTTTCCCATCCATGGATCGCTGCTGTCATAGTCGCCTGTGCTGATGCCCACACTGACTCGTCTTCCGTTTCTCTTCTTTATAGTCGTGTATTTTTTGAATTCTTCACATTTTTCGTTGGCTAAGGCTCGGAGAGGAGAAAGATACAAAACTTTTCCGTCTTTTTCTAGGACATGCTTGAGGGCGCAGATCTCGGCGATGAGGGTCTTACCTGAGGCTGTTGGACTCGCCAAAACAAGGTTTTTTCCATCTAAGGCTCCGGCTAAGACAGCTTCTTGTTGAGGGGGATAAAGTTCACTGATTCCTGAACTGAGTAGAACCTGTTTTACGGACTCGGATATTGGCAGTTCTTTGATCTTCAATGCGTACGCCCTTTAGGTTAAGTCTTTTTGATGTATCCGTCTCGGGGTGCGAAGAGTGTTCCTTCCTTCAGCATCTGTCCAATGAGCCGTTCTGCTTCTCCAGATAATATGTCATATTCGGCTTGAAGCCTCTCCAAATAGTCTTGCTTTATCTACCATCCCAGTTTCCTTCTCCATGCTTGAAATGAGCCCAAGAATAACAGAGAGTTTATCGCGGAGGCTCTTGGGTTTGCCGGTCATTATGATGTCTATGTCAAACTTGTGGGAGGAAATGTCGATTCCAACCTGCTCCAGTGACTTCGTCATTATGTCGATTGCCCTATCAGCGTCCTCTGCAAGAACTTCTTTCCGTAGGGACGCTCGAGCCCTAGCCTCAGAAACCCTCACCAAAGATTCCAGTTGCCGGGCAGTTATAGCTACAGGGGTTCCCTCTGTTTCGCTGGCTGATCGCATGAGCAAATAGAAGGCTTTCAGGCGTTCCAGAGCCTCTTGTGTCAGGACAGGTTTTAGGTTTTTGGCGTAGCTTATGTATTTTCGGAAAAGTTCAGGTTCTATGGGCGGCTCGATAGGAGATACGCCTGTTCTGTGGAGGTCGAGGATGTGCTCGGTCATCTTTGTGTCTTGGTTCTTTTCTGGCACGTCCCTTAGAACGAAAATCAGGTCGAATCTTGAAAGGATGGTGACTGGAAGGGAAATGTTCTCTGCCACTGTTCTGTAAGGGTCGTATCTGCCCAACGATGGGTTAGCTGCGGCTAGGATGGATGTCCGAGCGTTTAAGGTTGCAACGATTCCGCCTTTAGCCACTGAAACTGTATGCTGCTCCATGACTTCGTGAATGGCTACCCGGTCCTCAGTTCGCATCTTATCCATCTCGTCTATGGCTGCTATACCCTTGTCCGCCAGCACCAAAGCTCCGGCTTCAAGGGTCATTCCCCCAGCCTTGTCACGAAGCACCGCAGCTGTTAATCCCGCGGCTGTAGTTCCGCGTCCAGAAGTGTATAGGCCTCTAGGAGCTATTTTAGACACGTATTGTAGGAGCTGGGACTTGGCTGTTCCCGGATCTCCCACCAGAAGAACGTTCAGGTCTCCCCGGATTGTGATGTCAGGGAAGTGTTTCGCGGTTCCTCCGAAGAGGAGATACATTATTGCTTCTTTGATGTGCTCGTATCCGTACACAGAAGGCGCTAAAGAACGAAGAATCTTGCTGTGGATTTCAGGGTCTTTTGCCAGTTCAAGAATCTGTTTCTCTTCTTCCGGCGTGATAAGAACTTTTTCAGGCTCCTTACTTTCGACGTCGATAAAGTTGGTGTCCAGATGCAGAGTAAAGGATCGGAGACGCCCAACCCTCGGCACGGTTGGGGCAACGGCGCGGGTTATTCCGACTACAGAAACGTGGTCTCCGGGTCTCGCCATGTCAACAAGGTCTCTTTCTAGGAGTTTGATGTCTAGCCATCTTGGAAGCTGACCTGGAGGAAGGTCTTCTGGTCTCTCTTGGATGCGGACGTCTTGGGAGTCGATGAAGGTGGATTCTTCCTGAATGAATTCGAAGGAACTTTTTCTTCTGCATTCGGGGGCGCTACAGGCGAGGGGAGCTGTCAGGAAGGGACCAGATTGAGTAACATGAGACATTGCGCCGCACCATTTGCATTTGAAGGCAGCTTCCATAACCATGGGTCTGGCAGGACTGGCGCGTACAACGATGCCCTCCAACATAACGAGCTTTCCTATGTGCTTGGAACCCAAAATTCGCAGAGGTGTGGTTTCGGGTAATCCACGAAACCGGACTGTGACGTTTCCGATTTCTTCGGCGTATTCGGGTTCCTCTATTTGCAGCTGAGCCTTGGCGGCTCGGTTTGCGTGTTCTAGGTATTCGTCGGGTTTCTCCATGAATTGCTGGGCGAGTTTAGGTTCGGCTGCCAAGAGTTCGTCAAAATCTACAATGAATGATTTGTTTCCGGTGACAGCCATGCTTGAGAGGCGTTCGCGGTATTTGTCCATTTTGAAGAAGTCCAGAAAAAGCGCCTCGGGGTCCGCTGTTAACGTTTCTTCGGTCATGTTTTGTCGCCTCCTTTGGGTTTAAGAATTTCAGTTTTCCATTCACTAATAATCTTGTGTAAACAGTCATAGACATATTTCTCTTCTTTTGTTAGGCTTCGGAGGATTTGACCTGTTTGATCTCTTCCTGAGGATGCCAAAGAAACTATCTTTTTCAGTCTCATCTGGGTTATGTCGTCGGAGAGATTCCTCGTTTTTTCGTAATCGTTTCTATATTCCGGTTTCTTGATGGCTTCCTCGTTCAATTCTTCTAGGTAACGCCGCAGTTTAGGGTAAAAGTCTTCGGGCAGGGGCGTGACCCTTTGGGAAGCCTGAACTCTTTCTTTCCAGTGAATCTTGTTTAGAATCATCAAATCCAGAGGTTCATCCATGCGGATGCGGGCAATTCCAGCCTTCTTCAGTTCCGCGGCTATCCAGTATTTGACTTCGTATTCTTTTCCCTCTGTGAAGGGACCAACTTTCACGCCTGGAAGATCAATTTTGGGACTGTTTCTGTTTGCCACTATCTTGACGGACATGTTTTCGAAGACGAAATCAGCGTCTCTGATGGACTTTACAGGGTCAACTGACAATCCCAACTCTCCTATGGACAGAAACTCTGCCCTACAAACAATGTGACGGACAGATATAAAACTCTAATTAACCCACAAAAATCAAAAAAATCATGAATAAAAAACCGACCTTTTCCCTTTTGGGGGCTATCTTCGGCGATTTAATGGGCACAAATACTGATTCCTCAAAAATTGCGAACAGTTTTAACGGCGTTAAATTTTAACCACACACATTCAGCGGCAGTGAGTAATCGTTATCTGGAGGGCAGATAAATCTGCATTCAAATCGAATACGTGTCCCATGTCGGTTTCGTCAATACCCCAAGTGTAGTGGGCAGTTATTTGTTCATCGTCATAGGTTATAGTGTCTAATCGACGGAGAACCTCTTCTCCCATTGTTTGAATGAAAGCTGCCTCAGCAACCTTTTTTGCCTCTTCTTCAGTTAAGCCATTGCTCAGGTCCACTTGTGCAGTCAGGTCTGTGGCTTCATTCCCGTTGACAATTACTTCGAAGGTTGTTGAAGGAGTAGGGTCTTCTGTGTTACTGATCGTTAAGGTTTCTTTCCAAATAACGGGTGCGAATGTCATAATTGGGGTGTAATATGTGTTGCCTTCTTCGTCAATGTTTAGGATAAACTGCGTTATTTGGACTTCGATGTTGTATTCTCCGGGTGTAAGCTTACCGATTGGCACTAAAACAATGGGGTTGGTTAGGGCTTGTGTAACCATTAATCCTTCGCCTGGATCAGTGAAATTGACATGAAAACGGAACTTTACAGGGTATGATTCAAGCCAAGCAAAAGATTCAATGTTTATGGTGTAGCCGCCTGTTGGTCGATCTCCGCGGGAGAGGAGGATGCTTATGAAGTCTTGGTCTGAGGCTCGTGTGGTTTCGTGTTCTAGCAGCATCTTCCAGTAGTTGTTGATAATTGGGAAGTCTCCCGACATAGTGCGCGGGTCTTGGCTAGTTGCTATAACGTGAATGCCTTCATCAAATAAGCCGACTCCTCCAGAAGTATCATAAACATAATCAGCATCGTCTGGATCGCTCACGTCAGACGGGGGAGACTCAACAGTTACACTGCTATTTCCCGACTCGGGTGTTGCTTCAACAACCACTTGAATGTTACTGCCATTTATTAGGCTTCCAATATTGATACTCCAATGCTTGGTTTCACCTTTGAGGATAGTTGGATCCTCTTGGCTTCCATCCGACCATGAATAGCGTGTGTCATTCAAAAGAACTGCTTCCAAGGTTCCAGAATCGCCTTCGTTGAGGGAAACATTGAACGAAACTTGTCCGTCTGTTAAAGCCGTTATGTTGTTCACATCTAGTTGGAATTCTGGAATCTGAGAGGAAGATGGCGAGGGCGAAAAATAGTAAATTGCTCCTATTAACGCTACAATTGTGATTATGGACGACGCTACTACCCATATCGAATGTTTCATTCTATCCATACCACCTATATTTTGGTAACTTTAAGGCTATAAAGTTCTATGCACTAGAACAGCATGTTCTCTTTTTAGTACAAATGGCTTGTTGTTATGCGATTTTTTGTTCCTAGAAAAATGTTAATATTGATCGGGTCAGAAGCTAGTTTATGAAAATCAAAAAGAATCCGTATACTGCATTGTTTCCGTGTCCGGTGGTTCTTGTAACTTGTGTAGATTCCACGGGAAAACCTAACATAATCACTTTAGCGTGGGCTGGAACCGTATGCTCCGAGCCGCCCATGGTAGGGTTGGGTATCCGACCATCACGGTATTCTCATAAATTGATTGTAGCCAGCAAAGAATTTGTCGTGAACATCCCAACAGCCAAAATCATACGAGAAACAGATTACTGCGGAGTAACCTCAGGAAAAGACACTGACAAGTTCTCCGAAACAAAACTAACCCCAGAGCAGGCAGACAAAGTCAAAGCTCCGCTAATCCGCGAATGTCCAGTAAACATGGAATGCATCCTGAAAGATAGGATTCCATTAGGTGCCCACGATCTGTTCGTTGGAGAGATTGTTCAAGTCCACATCGACCAAGACATTCTGGATGAGAAGGAAAACATCGACTTCACAAAAGCAGACCCCTTTGTCTATAATCAAGATGAATACTGGAGCATACACAAAAAACTTGGAACCTACGGATTCTCAGAACAGTTGTAGGGATTGCTTATCTGCAAAAAATTCTGTACGAGTACTAATTTATAACAGTCTTTTTTCTATTAATCGTCACGGAGGCTAACGTTTGAGTTATGAGATGTGGACTGAGAAGTATCGCCCCAAGTCACTAGACGCGATCATTAACCAGAAAGAAATCGTGGATCGCCTGCAAAGCTTCGTCAAAGCAAAGAATGTTCCTCACTGCATTTTTGCTGGTCCACCCGGAACAGGAAAGACCACAGCGGCTCTCTGCTTAGCCAAGGACATGTACGGCAAAGGCTACAGGGAGCATCTGATGGAGTTGAATGCCAGCGACGAAAGAGGAATAAAAATCGTCAGAGAAACCGTGAAAACTTTTGCCAGAACCAGATCAATCGGAGAAATCCCCTTCAAGATACTGATTCTAGACGAGGCGGACAACATGACCTCCGATGCGCAACAGGCATTGAGGAGAACCATGGAACGATTCACCGAAACCTGCCGATTCATCATGATAGCCAACTACAGCGGAAAAATCATAGAGCCGCTCCAGTCCAGATGTGCGCCCTTCCGTTTCTCTTACATGTCACAGGAAGACCAAGACCGTTACTTACGGCACATCATCGAAGAAGAGAACGTGAAAATACTAGACGAGGGCTACGACGCCATCTTCGAAGTAAGCGAAGGAGACCTACGGAAAGCCACCAACGCACTGCAAGCCGCGGCATCCATGGGCAAAGTAATCGATGCAGAAATCGTCTATTCAGTGATCGGAAGAGCCAACCCAGCAGACGTCAACGAAATGATAAAAACTGCTATGAAAGGCGACTTTCTAGGCGCCAGAAAAAAGCTGAGAGAAATGATACTGAAGTATGGCGTGGCTGGAAGCGACATCATCAAACAAATTCACACAGAAATCTTCCGCTCCAAGAAATAGACTTCCGGCTGGTTCAAGGCGCTGACGTGGAGGTTCAGCTGAGCGCCCTCCTCGCCCGAATGACAGAAGCGGGTCAAGAGTTAAGCAGAGGCGGTTAACCGTTTGTCCACCACCTGGACCCAGAAACACAAGCCTCAAACTTTAAACGAAATTGTAGGCAACAAAGACGCGAAACAGCAGTTTATTACTTGGCTGAAATCTTGGAGCAAAGGAATCCCAAAGAAGAGAGCCGCATTTTTGCATGGGTCACCGGGCGTCGGCAAGACAGTAACCGTTGAAACTTTAGCTAAAGAATTGAAGATGGAATTGGTTGAAAAGAACGCCAGCGACTACAGAACCGCGGATGCCATCAAACGGTTCGCGGGTCTCGCTTCCCAGTATTCCACATTGTTTGGTGGAAACCGGTTGATTCTGTTGGATGAGGTTGATGGAATCGCAGGAAAAGAAGACAGAGGCGGAGTTAGAGAGCTCACAGAGGTTTTGAAGACCACCCGAAGCCCTGTTGTTCTCACAGCCAACGATGCCTATAATCCTCGTTTCAGCACCATCCGCAAGTATTGCCTAATTATTCCCTTCAAGAAGCCTACGGTCAGAGAAACGGTGTCACATCTGAAGCGAATCTGCATAAAAGAGGGAATCGCAGCTGACGAAGAGGCTTTGAAGTTCATTGCTGAAAGGTCTGGAAGAGACGTCAGATCAGCCGTCAACGACCTGCAAGCATTAGCTCAGGGCAAAAAACGTCTCGTCATCGAAGATGTTAAGTGGCTAGCTGGCAGGGACAGAAAAGAAATTATTTTCGACGTTATGCGAACAATACTGTACTCCAAAGATTCATGGGAAGCAAAAAAGGCAGTAAGCAACGCCGATGTGGACCCGGATATGCTTTTCAACTGGATATACGAGAACACGCCCTACCACATAACTGACCCCCATGACCTCGTTAAAGCCATGGACTATCTGGCTTTAGCGGACATATACAGAAAACGAATCAGGGACACCCAGTACTGGAGCCTGCTACGCTACGTTGTTGACTTCATGTCCTCAGGAGTAGCAGTGTCTAGGCAACGAACCAAATCGTCAGGATGGATTCCATTCAGGTTTCCAGAAAAGATTCGTTTATTGTCGAGAACTAAAGGAGAACGAGCGCTTCAGTTTGCTATAGGCATGAAGGTAAGAAGGAAGTGTCACATGTCCGCTACGAGAAGCGCGAAAGAGGTTCTGCCTTACCTGAAGATAATCTTTGAAAACAACCCTGAAATGGCAGCGGGATTATCGAATTGGCTTGACCTAGACGAAGACATGATAGAATACTTGGCTGGAAACAAGAAACAAACAAAAACAATCGTTGCAAAGTTAGCCTAAAATCACATTCAAAAACTCATGTTATGGTAAGGGTCTCTCTCCCAGAGTCACTTCCAAGCTTCTTTCCTGTCCGTCTCTAACGATTTCAAAAACCACAGAATCGCCGGGGCTAGTGTTCCGTTCCATATAAACAACGAGATCAGTCAATCTTCTCGTGGGTAAACCATCTATTCCAGTAATCACGTCTCCGCCAATAGGCGTCAGCTGCCCATCTAATGTGACATTCTGGTCTGCCCCTCTTAGTCCCACCTGTTCTGCAGGACTCCCCTCAGTCACATCCACGATAAGAACCCCCTGAGGTTTCTCCAAACCAATGGCGTCCGCAATAGCTATGTTCACGTCCAGTGCAGAGACACCTAACCACGGATGCTTGTAGTCTCCAGTTTCTATCAGGTCGTCAATTTCCCGTTTAACCGTGTCAGAGGGAATAGCGAAGCCTATACCCGTGAAGGTACCAGTCTCCGACTGTATAGCCGTGTTTACGCCCACTACCTGACCTTTGACGTTGACCAAGGGACCACCGGAGTTTCCAGGGTTTACGGCTGCGTCTATCTGGATTATGTCTATAATCACGTATCCTCCTGTTGCTTCCATGGTTCTCTCTAGAGAAGAGACTATGCCTGCGGTTAGGGTGTCGCTGAGACCGAAGGGGTTACCCATGGCTGCCACAGGGTCTCCAACAGTAAGGTCAGAGGAAGCTCCGAGAACAACCGGATGTAAGGTTGTGACTTGCGAATCGACTTTTATGACGGCTATGTCACTGTAGATGTCCATACCAACTACACTGGCTGAGGTTACGTTTCCGTCTAGGAAGCTAACCTCTATGGTGCTGGCTCCTTCGATTACATGATGGTTAGTTATGATGTGCCCCTTCATGTCATACACGAATCCGGAGCCTAAACCAAGGTTAGTTTGGATAAGAACCACGGCGTCTTTGAGTTGATTGTAAATCGTGGACCATGGCATTAGACCTGTTTGATTAATAGCGTCCAGAATTTCGATTCGGTTCTGCAGGTCTTGAATTTTTTGAAGGTTCAAGAAAGCTACAGCGAACACTGCCGTGTTGACAATAAGGAGGATGAGAATTGCTGCAAAAGCGTAAATCCACTTGCTGGAAACTGAAGACGAAGATTCTTCGGGCATCAAATTATTCACCCTTCCACGTTTCAGACAAGTATTGGTTCTTTTTAGAGTAACCGTCAGTTCTAAGTTTTTCGGGTCAAATGTACTCGCAAAACAATCAATTAGGCTGTGGTCTTAGATATAGGGATTGCCTTGTAGTATGGTTCTCGCCTTTTGACTGCTTCAATGAATGTTTCTGTCAGTTTTTTGTCATCGGCTCCGTTCCGGAGGGGTGTAAGAATGTCCACTAGGTTGTCTTTTCTCATTAGGCAGGGCTTCAGTTTTCCGTCACTTGTCACGCGGATGCGGGTGCAGTTGGCACAAAACTCAGTGTTTTCTATGGGACGAATAACTTCAACTTTGACTTTTGGTAGAACGTAAACCCGTCTTTTCTGCATGTACTTTCGGATTCTCGTCTCTGACGTCAACTTCTTTAACTTCTGCTCAATCTCATCCAAGCTAAGATGGTAGCGCTCGTAGTATGTTTTGCTGAGATTAATCGGCTCCAGTTCAATCAACTGCAAGATTGTCCCCGTCTGCGCCGCAAACTGGATCAACTTTTCTATTTCGCCGTCATTCACGTTTTTGAGCACCAGCATATTCAGTTTCACAGGATGTAACCCAGCTTCTACCGCGGCTTTGACTCCTTCAATTGCGTCTTGTAGGTCACCTCCCATGAGATTGTTATATACGTTAGGGTCTAGGGTGGGGAGGCTCACGTTCACCCGGTTTAATCCCGCTTTTTTCAGGTCTTTAGCTATACCTTTCAGGTAGGTTCCGTTAGTGGTTATTGATAGGTCTGTTAAGCCCTCGAGTCCATTGATGCCCCGGACGATCTCGACGATTTCCTTTCGAAGAAGCGGTTCTCCTCCGGTTAGTTTAACTCGGGAGATTCCGAGGCTAATGGCTATCCGAACTATGCGGACAATCTCCTTTACTGTCATGACCGTTGAGGGGTTGGTTTCGCCCTCCCTGTGACAGTAGGGGCAATGTTTGTCGCATTTTTGGGTAACGGAAACTCTTAGGTTGAGAACTGGGCGTTCATAATTGTCGCAGATCATCAGGGTCACATTTCTCAGCAGATGCGTTGTGTATGGGAAAACATATCTCAATCAAGATAAATCTTTCCTAAACAAGCCACAAATGAACAAAAGAGCAACATCAGAACAATGAAACTTGGAATGAACTTCTGCACGCAGGAACACAACCTACATAAACTTTAGTTCCTTAGAATACCAGAGACCCGTTAATGGTGAGTTGGATGTTGTCTTTCCAATTGGACTCTTTATCATCAAAGGAACTGTACAAGGATGTTCTTGTGAGGCTTATCCACGGAAACGAGTTGACGCTGAACTACTTTGAGCTGAAAAACCAAGCCGTGAATATTCCTTTCCATGAACATCCCGTAGAACATCTTGTCGTCGTTCTAGAGGGGGAGATGGAATTAATGTTTGAAGACCAAAAACTCATTCTGAAAAAGGAAGACTGCCTGTTTGTTCCCGCTAAAACACGGCACACAGCACGGGTAATCCATGGTCCCGTGAAGGCACTAGAAATATACACGGTTACAGAGGACGAATACTACAAAAGATAGGGAGCAGCATCCAGCACGCGTACTGAAGTTGATTTGAGGTCGTCTAGCCAGCAAGCATTTTCATCAACTGGTCTCCTGAATATTTTGCCTAGTTTCTTCCTGTTTTTTGCTTGATGATACTTGAAGTAGATTTCATCGTCGAAAATGCCCAATATCTCTATCTTGCCGGTTCTGTGTGACATGATGTACCTGAACCGTTTACTGTGACCATTACAGTGTCCCTTCGCCTTCTCGATAATCTCTATTCCCCTGCAGAGTGGCACTTGAAAATGCTGTTTAACTCTCTTGACTGGTCTGCATTGGAAAACATAGTATGGATTGACGCCGATACTCACCAGACTGTTCAGAAGATTAGCTAGTGTCATAGGGTTGTCATTGACGCCTTTTAGCAAGACTGTTTGATTGTTCACGATAACGCCTGATTTTATCAGATTATCTACAGCTTTGATGGACTGTTTGGTTATTTCCTTTGGATGGTTAAACTGGGTAACAACGTATATTCGTCTATCCGGAAGCGAATACCTTGAGAGGATTCTTAACAGCTCATCATCCTCAAACCGTGACGGAAACGTTACTGGCGCTCGGCTACCAAACCGTATAAACTTTAACTGCCGAATGTCGGATAGAATCGAAAGAAACCGTTCGATAACTTCGTTTTCGAGCACAAGGGGGTCACCACCAGTGACTAAAACATTGTTGATGTGTTCGTGTTGTTTTATGTAAGCTGCCGCATCTTCAAAACGCTCAATTATCTCCGTGGTCTGCAAGCCAACCAGCCTCTTCCTGAAGCAGTGCCTGCAATACATCGCACATTTGTTTGTGGCTAAAATCAAGGCTGTCTCTTGGTATTTGTATTGAAGCCCTGACAGTTTGGTGTTCTCTGCTTCGCCGCTTGTGTCGTAGGAACCTTGAATGTTAAATTCTTTCACTGACGGAATCGCCATCTTTCTTATGGGATCATCAGGGTCATCCCAGTCTATCAGCGACATGTAATATGCAGTAACACGCATTGGATGCCTTTTCGTGATTTGTTTCAGTTTTTTCTCTTCTTTAGGCGACAAATTAATGAAGTCTTTGAACTGTTCAATCGTACAAATACTATTTTTCATTTATTTCATCCTCTTCATCACTTGAATGTGAAAGCCGGTTTGCAACCGAGTTAGCCTTTTTTTCGGTAATTCTGTAGAAAGTTCGTCCAATATCATACACAAATAAGAGAATCAATCCTAAGGCAGCATATGTAGTAATTTTCTGCAACAATGGATCAAAATTTGATAGGTTACCAAAGAGAGGAAATATTGCAGCAGCCACCAAAAGGATAGCGACTATGTAAATAGTGTCCTTGAAGATCCGCTGTCTAGACCAGCCTTCCTTTATGCCCAAACGTCTCACAAATAACCCAGTTACTTTGTCGACAATCTTTAAGGCATCAAACAGGGTTCTAACTAGAAAAATTCCAGCTGCAAGCAGTAACCCTATCTGTAACAAAAATGCGATTTCGGTGCTAATGCTGTTTAGCGTCCATAGAACAATGTAGCTCATCCCTGCGAAAGCCAGAGCAATCGCCACATTAGCAATTAATCTTGGGAGTCTATACCTAATTTCCTCACTTACAGCATTCACACTTGTTCAACCCAGTTCTGCTAATACTATAGAGGTCGAAAGATGGTTAACTAGGAAAACTGTACATTCTGTCGGGAACTTATAAATTTACTGCACAGACAGCAACCATATTTTTGTGCTTCTCAAAACTGGTAAACTAGGAAGATTTGCAAAGTAGATAAGGTTTAAATTTTATGTTCTATGCTTAACCCTCTTCTAATCAAAACTGAGATGATGCCTTTTGGAAGCTGTTGGCGTTGTTGTGGGAATAGTTGTTAGGGGAAACAAGTTTTTGGTTGAGCGCCGCAGATTGGACGAAACGGTTGATCCGGGGATCGTGTGTTTGCTTGCGGGACACGTTAAACCCAACGAAAGTTTGGAGGATGCGTTGAAGAGGGAGATGATGGAGGAGCTGGGCATCCAAGTTAATGAGACAAAGTTTGTATGCAAAAACTTCTATGTGGCAAGCAACGGAGAGAAACAGAATGCCTACTGTTATCTTATAACTGACTATGAGGGCGAGCCTGTCTGCAAGGCGGCTCAAGAGATTTTCTGGGAGGACAACATCGAAAACTTGAGCTTAGAGGTTGACAGGAAGACGATTAGGAAAATGAGAGAAATAAATGATCAACATAAATAGCTTGTTTAAAATATATGCATGAGTCCAAAAGAGCCACTGGGGAAGGACAGAAATGGGTTATATTGGGAATGCCGAAAGACTAACCGAGATGCTGAAGCAAACATCCGAAAATCTGGATGCGAACGCCGCCGTCGTTGTACTGCTGAAATCAACTGATCAGGACTTTCAGGTTTTGCTTGTGAAGAGAGCAGAGAAAATTAGTGATCCTTGGTCAGGACAAACAGCGTTTCCCGGTGGAAAACGTAACCCTGAAGAC
>SMTZ1_10003511_pt1 | contig 18010 bp, 11 predicted proteins | sample DeeMarSWOR136_30_FD_25667 | JGI IMG/M metagenome (IMG submission 25667)
GACGATACGACTCCTCCAGAGATTACTATTGTTCACTCTGGTGGCGGAGCTGGAACCGATGGCGATCCAGGATATTGGACGGTGTCGGCCGTAGATCCCGAGAGCGGAATTGGCCAGGTCCTAATCGAAATAGATGGTGTCCCAGTAGGAACTACATTAGGAGACTACAACGCCCCTAATAATATAGGAACTCACTCGATTCGTGCAGTTGTAACAAACGCGGACGGCGAATGGATCGGTGATCAGGAAACAAGTGAAGAAGACGAAATTGCGACCATAACGGACGACGATATTACACCTCCAGATATCACCATTATTCATTCAGGAGGTGGAGCTGGAACCGATGGCGATCCAGGATATTGGACCGTGTCGGCCGTAGACTATGAGAGTGGAATTGGCGAGGTTCTTGTCGAAATTGATGGTATCCCCGCAGGGACCGCTTTAGGAGACTATAATGTGCCGAATTCTCTAGGAAGTCACACAATTCATGCAGTCGTAAAAAACGCGGACGACGAGTGGATCGGTGATCAGGAAGCAGGTGCAAAGGATGATATTGCAAGCATCATGGATGACGACACTGATCCTCCAGAAGTATCGTGGTGGATTGGAATTATACAAAAAATGGGAGATAATGTGGAATTTTCTTTCGACATCGACGCAACCGATAGCAGTGGCATTGGAAGCGTTTGTATTGAGATTGAAGGATTTATATTTAACGATTTAAATCCACACAGCTTGATACTACCTTCCGGAATTTACTTAATGACTGTAAGCGTAACAGATAACGACAACGATAGACCAAACGATGATTTAACGACTTACGCAGAGATTGTCGTAGATTTGATACCACCAAACACCGAATTAAGTATAGATCCATATTACGACGGCGGATTAGGCAACATTTATGTCAGTTCTACTTCAGGGTTTGAACTTACAGCAACCGACGATGTATCAGGAGTCGCACACACTTACCTCAACATCAACGGAGAACCATGGATTGAGGATATTTTGTTATTTGATCTTGCGGGTCGTCCTGACGGGGTTTACATTATCGAGTATTATAGCGTGGACAACATGGGCAATGTCGAAGATACTAAATCAACAACAGTAATTCTGGTAAGTCTGAAAGTCAATTCATATTTATCAAACGGCGATTCTGGTGAAATTTCATATTTCGATGTTATTTTCACGAAGGATAAATCAGGAGGATTGCAGCTTGTAGCAACGAACCCGGGTCAGATCTTCTATTACATTGAGGTTATAAACGATTGGCCGATAAACATCGATACTCTAACTATTGATGTGAGCATTCCAGGCGATTTTGTGTTAAAGGGTGCTAATCCAATACATGTTTCCCTAGATGCAGCGGACATTACTGGATCCTGCGTAATCGACGGAACAACACTCACTGTTTCCGATGTGCCAGCTGGACGCGTGGTTTCCGTGAAACTACATTTAGATTACGGGTTGAAACAAACCGTTTTTGGGTCGATCGACGAATTCGGAATGAAAAATTACAATTTTCAGGTGAATGTGATGGGAACTAGTGGCTCTCCATCGGAACCTGGAGAAGGTATCGTTGAATCGTCTTCATCTTCCGATAGTTTATGCACGCATCAAAAGAAAACCACAGCTATCGCCGGTTATGTGTATGATAGCGAGGGAAGTCCAATTGTGGGTGCTTTAGTAGAGATATGGGACTCCGAAGGCAATTATAGAACCGCAATAACGGACGAAAATGGTTTCTATTACTTCTTAAGCGTTGCAGAAGGAGAATGTACCGTTACAGCGACTTACAGCACGATTGACGATACCCAAATAACGATCGCGTACAAAGACCAATTAACGCAGATAGACTTCTATTTGCTATGGTAAATCAAATTTAAAACCAGTATTATTTTCTTTTTTTTTATTTTTATCGTAGTAAAATAAAAAAAAGAGTATATTTTCTGTTCAAGAAAAGCGGATTTAGTTAGTGATTTATGACTTGTCTTTTAGAACTGTGCTTATTGCTAAATAATATGTAAGAATTACAGACGCAATCAGAACAATAAATCCAATTAGAAGCGTCGGGGTCGGAGGTTCTAATATAAACAGAATCGTAGAGATAATTAGCGTGGGAATAATCCATATTATTAACGCTCTATAATATTTCAATTCAATTTTCAACGGATTTTCTCCTCTTTTTTCACTGAATAATTAATATTTTTGATTATGTTATTGTTCATCGAAAATGTATATTAAGGTATTGAACTAAGGTATAATAACAAATCTCAAAACTTATTGAATATATAGAAAAAAAATTTAAAGAACATTTTATTTTAATTTCATAAGTTAGATTTTTCAATAAAAACTCGCAGAACTTCAAGAAATAGTGAAAAAAAATGGCACAAAGAGAAATAATAGTTCCGGGATGATCGAAGGGCAACTTGGGGATACACAGTCACGAATAAATCGACTAAGAAAGTATTTCCTTTATCTGATCACATAGGGATTTCTTGTTACGGTTTAATTGGAGATTTCCAGATTTTGGTCAAGATTATGCAAGCGCGGGCGAGATTATACGAATTTGATTTTGGTTCGAGAATCACCACGAAAGCAATGGGAAAAGTCGTCTCAAATTACTTGTATTCTCGTAAAATGTTTCCTTTATACACTAATGTCGTTATTGCAGGCGTAGATCCCGACGGTACTAAGCTTTACACTTTAGACGCAATAGGATCCTTGATGCCAGACGATTATGGTGCAGGAGGTACGAGCATGCTAATGATGATTGGAATGCTTGAAGCGGAATATAAAGAAAACATGACAGTTTCGGCGGGAGAGAAATTAGTGGAAAAGGCTATTAATGCTGCTTTACAAAGAGACGCGATGAGTGGAAATGGGATGGACATTCTCACTATAACAGACGCGGGTTATACGGAGAAATTCGTTGAAATACAAGGGATCGGATAGTAAAAAACCTCAATTTTTTTTTAAGTAATTAATTCTTATTTTTATGCTATTTCGCAATAACGATTTCATTGTTGATGGAGTAAAAGGTTTCTCAAAGGAGAAACTTGAAGAGATTAAAGGCGATTTAGCGGATTTTGAGAAAATAAAAGCGAAAGAATCTGAGATTAAAGACTATATTTACTCAAAACTGGAACTTTCTCGATTGAATATAATTCTCGAATACTTAACGTATATAAATCAATTTCTAGACGACTATTTCGAAGGAGGAGAATTAAATAAACTTTTTAACTTCTGTAGTGATATAACAGAAGAGTTGAAGAACGCCGAGCAGAATCTCGAAATATATTCGCTGAATGCGAGGAATTTAAAGTCATTTACTAAAGAATATAATTTTATTGATAATATCTTTGAGGACATAAAGAAGTCAAGCGATTTGTGTAATAAGCTAATCGAATTTCTTACAATTAACAAAGTTGAGTTAAAACAAGATTATAAGAATAAAATCCTAATGCTTATTGAAACTGCAAAAATAAAAAAAAACTCTTTTGTATATAACAAATTACCAAAGAACCTTGAAGACTGGGAACATATTAAAAAGATATATGAAATCGCTATAAACAAAAGTGTTGAGTCTAAAGTTATTCTTTCTCACGAAAAAATTACCGTATTCAATTTACCTAATTTAATTAATTCGCTTCAAGAGGGAAGCGATTTAAAACTCGAATTGGTTTACGATTACATTTATTTCTTAATTTCAATTGGTGTGTTCTCTGTAAATATTAAAGAAACTGTTGAAGACATGGTTTCAGTGGAGGTAGTTAAAAAAAATCTTCGAGGTTTCTACACAAAACTCTTTAAAAGTTTTCTTAACGACTTTCTTTTGGGTATTGATGAGTATTTTAAGGACGAAAAAATCGTTACTTTGGAAGATATTAAAGAAAATTTGCTTAACATTAACGATATGGACATTAATTTGAGCGTATCCACAATTTTTTTAAAATTATACGAAAAAATTGAATTTTATTTTCAGGAAATTTTCGAAGATCCAAAATGCGTCGAAAATTATGGAATTAATGTAAAAAAAATACACGATTTTTTAAGCCAAATCGAAGATTGGGTTTTAAAATTCGAAAGTTATTTAAAACCATACGACGATATTACAGCACCCATTAAGAAGACTCTTTATAATTTAAAATCCGAGATTACAAGAAAGGAAGAAGAGTTTGAAACTTACATCGAATCGATAAACGAAGAAAAAATTCGGACCGAAGGTAAAACCGTTATCGACAAGGACATAAAAAGAATTTCCGAGATGCTATCCTATTATCAACAAGAAATATCGAAAACGCTAAGCGAAGAATTTCCGGAATTAAAGAGCGTTAGAAAATTATTAAAACAATACAAACAAGAAACGCTCGAAATTGAGAAAGAAGTCGCGCAAATCATTGAAGATATGAAGAGTAAGGGAGTGAGTCCTTATAGCGTAATGAAAGAATGGGAAGAGATTTTTTACGAAAAGACGAATCAAATGAAATTTGCGTTATCTTTAATGGTTTCTAAACTATTCAACTCGTTTAAAGATGTTATTAAGGAAGAAGAACTCTTCTTTGAAACAGTGAAAAACATTCAATTAATGGAAGACGATATTCCGTTAAATTTTCGCTTCTCTTTCGTTTTACCTGAAAAATTAACTGAAGAGAAATTAAAAGAAAGAATTATGGCTATTAGATCTCAAATAAGTCTTCTAGATAAGTTAAGAGAGCTTTATGCCGTTGAATTAGATAAGTTTGAGAATTATGTAATTAGTAAAATCAAGGATAGAGATAAAATATCCAGTGAGACTTGCGTAGTATGTCATAAAAAGCTCAATTTCTCTATGGACAAATTCATAAAATGTCCTTTTTGTAATAGCGTCATGCATTACTTGTGTATCGCGTGGTGGCTTGAATCTCACGGTACTTGTCCGGTATGCAACAATAATTATTTAGACCCAACTTCAAATATGTATAGCGATTAATACAGAACTACTTGAACATCGCTTTAAGAAAGAGCGGTGAAAGGATTATTTTTTTCAATAGAGGTAAATTAGCGAGTAACCTTTCCCCTACATATCGATCTCGACTATTATCGTAATTAGCAATTTCTTCGATGCTATTATGCTGATACGCGTCATAAATATAACTTCGTAGGGTTTTATCCCTCGTGATTATTTTACAGTAAGTATTCCAAATAAGGCTCATGTTTGAACCAGAATTGTAGAAAATATATTCTGAGCCAGATCCATTTTTAAAATAATTTTTTAGTACACGAACTACTTCTTTGTCGTATTGATGTAGATTTTCTCGAGTGAACTCCCTTTCACTTTCTATTAAGTTTTTAATCGTTTGAGACGCGAGTTCTGCCGAAATCATTCCACACATAATTCCCTCGTAAAAAAAAGCCGTAACTAGCCCAGCGGCTTCTCCCAATACGAGCATTCTGTCTTGAGAAAAATTTTTAATGGGATGTTTTGAGATTTTTGAGATTATCGGCTTAAATTCTAATTGTAAGCCATTAATGAATGGTTGAATTCGTTGATAATTATCAATCACGGCGCGGAGTTTGGAGGTTAGCTCCGGAATAGGTTGAAAATCACCCAAAAATCCCAGAGATATTCGGTCTAATCCTCTATTTATAAAGAAAGGTCCGCTTTTACTAATTTTTGTGTTAATGTGGTAAATATAATTTACATCTAAGATTTCATTTAGCTTATCTTCGTTGCCATAGAGATGCGTGTAAAGACCAACAAATTCGTCTGGAATCTCAAATCCTACAGATTTCTGCAACTCTAAAGCTCGAGAACCAGTCGCGAAAATTAACAATTTACAGGAAAAAGATTGTCCCTTATAAGTAATTACTTCAACATGATCGCTATATTTGTTTACCTTCATCACTTTCTGATTGTCTTGGAGTTCTCCTCCCTGCTCCTCGAATTTTTGAGCAAGTCTGTTTAATAGTTTCTCTGTATAGCACACTTTTCCCAGTGGTCTGCCAAATTCCTTGGAATTAATAAACCCGTTTATGTCGCTACCCATATAGTTGGTTCTGAGATGAGGAATGGGAAAAATATCGGGATTGTCCCATTCAGAGTCGTCAAGGAACGGTTTATTATGAAACGGAAAAATATTCGTAGACTTTGGTCGCTCTTTTAGTATTTGCGAATCAAGAAGTAGGATTTTTGCGAACTTTACTATCTTATTAGCAAAACACACACCAGTAATACCCGCTCCGATTACGATTATATCGTACATTATTCTTTCTTGAAAGATATTCTAATAATCTATAAAAATTGGTCAATAATATTTAAGCAATTTCATAATTATCAGATTATTAATTAACAAGCAAGTAAGTTTTTTTAAGTAGGAATACGAAATATTTCTATTAATTCATTAGAATTTTAAAAATAAAACGAGTTTAAGGGTGAAAAAATGGCTGAGAAGTCGAAATTATATCTAGTTGACGGAGCAAAAGGGCACACCGGTACTTTTCTCGTAAAGGAACTATTAGATACCGAGCCAAATTGCAAGATTGTTGCAACAGATTTACCTACTGACGAGCGAGCAGAATTAATGAAGAAAGAAACGGTTTTTAGCAGTGCGTACGCGTACAATTTGGAAATGATCGAAGACAAAAGAGTGGAATTTATTCCTGCAAATTTAATAGAACCAGATTCGTTAAAAGCGTTATTTGAAGGTAAAAAATACGATGTGATTTTCCATCCAGCAAGCCTGTACGATTATTTTGCCAAACTTGACATTTTGAGAAAAATTAATGTGGAAGGAACGAGAAACTTATTAGAAATAGTCTGCAGCACTCAAGATTTGAAGAAACTGAGATTTATTCACTGGTCTACTTGCGGCGTATACGGGCAGCCGAAATACGAGCACAATAAAAAAACAAAATATACGATTCCATCAGACGAAACGGCTCCTTACAATCCTCCAAACAACTATAGCATAAGCAAAATGGAACAAGAAGGAGTAGTGAACGAATTCGCCGAAAAAAAGAAATTGAAGGTGACGATAATTCGTCCCGGTCCGATATACGGGCCATATCAGACCTATGGTACTTATCATGTCTTGATATTATTACGAATTATGGCTCATGGCATTGTCCCGTTTATCCATCCCAAGAAACACAGGTTGTGGATGCCCAGCATACATGTAGAAGACCTCGCGAGATCTGCAGTTTTCCTTGCAAACCAGCCTGAAAAGAAAGTTATAGGAGAAGCGTACAATGTCGTTCAAGATTTAGATTGGATGGACGAGTGGTTAGAGTGGGCTTATCAAATCTTGGAAATTCCTTATTCGGTCATACCAATCTGGTATCAGTTGTTTAAATTTTTCGCGTGGTTAGCTCACGGTCTTAGTAAATTGCGCGAGAATAAAGCGAGAAAGCTCGGGATACGGCCAATTACAGATTCTCCCATGATCGGATATGTTACGCATCAATACGCATTTTCAAACGAAAAAATTAAATCGCTTGGCTTTGAGTTCAAACACAAAGGTCATAAGGCGCTCAAGGATACGATCGATTGGTACATGGAAAACGGGTGGCTTCCCACCGAATATAACGAGATGGGAAAGGAGGTGTTTTAAATATGAGTTTTATTGGGAGTATAATTGTCTGTTTCTGGTTTGGTTGGTTTGATTCGTTCTTATACAGAAAATACCTAAGAAAGCGCAATAAAGGCTGGCACTTCTATTTCGGATGCTTAACTCTCGGTGGTATGATGGTGCTGGATGTGTTAATATATACTAATGTTTTCCCTTTGCCTCAATATCTATTTCCTTGGGTACAATTACCCGCAGGAATCACGAATTTTGGGAAGTACTGGATGTTCAATCCAGGCATAATGTGGGGCTCTCAATGGGGAAATCCGATATAACCTTACGATCTCGAAGCGCACATCTATATGATCGCGATGCTGTTCTGCTATTTCGTTAGCTTTAGAGAAGGAATGAACTTAGGGCGCATCATGTACGGGCGATTGTCGTACGAGCGAGGGTATTGGTACTTAATCAGGTCAACCAATATGATCGTGAGAAGTAAGAAAAAAGTAGAAAAGCGATTACAAAAAGAACGCTCTAAATCTTAATTTTATTTATTTTTCTTTTCTTTTTATTAGATTTTTAAGATACTTTGAAAGTTGTGGTTAAGAGGTCTTCGTTTCGGGACGATCCTCCAACATATAATACATGCTCAATCTTCTCGACCACCCAGCCCCCTTTATCTGGATCGTAGTACGCTAAGTCTTTTACATTTAAATTAATCTCCACCGTTTTTGTCTTAGCAGCATCAAGAGAGATTTTCTTAAATCCTTTGAGTTCTTTGGGAGGACGCTCTACTGAAGGTTTTTTGTATCCAATGTACAATTGCACGATTTCCTCACCGGCTACTTTTCCTTTATTTGAAATGTCCACGCTAACTTTAATTGCTTCGCCTTCTTTTGCGCTCGTTTTATCGATTTGAAGATTGGAATAAGCGAACGAAGTATAACTCAAACCAAAGCCAAATGGAAAGGTGGGTTCCACTCCATTCTTTTCTAACAACCTATACCCGTGGTAATATCCGTATTCAATTGCTCTTGCCTTAATATCGAAATATGGAAGATGATCTGCAGATTTAGGAACGATAAACGGAAGCTTTCCACTTGGATTCACATCGCCAAAAAGAATCTCGCCTAATGCGGTACCCCCTTCCATACCAGAATACCACGCCATTAGAATCGTTGGAATTTTGTCCTTCCACGACTCTAAGATTATCGCGCTTCCACCCACGAGAACGACGACGCAATTTTTATTCACCGATGCAATTGCAGAGATGAGTTGCTCGTCCTGAGGTCTCAATTCGAGAGACGACCTATCGCCACCCTTAGAAAACACATATTCTCCTTCGTCCCTATGGGTATATCCTACTACTATTATCGCCACATCGGCGTTTTTTGCCACATCCAGCGCGCTCTCAAGTTCGGTAACATCGTTATAACTAACATCTATCGAGTCACCGGCGATTTTTTTAATTCCTTCTAAAGGGGTTACTACATAAGGAGCGTAAACTCTGCTGCTTCCCTTATCTCCCGTGTTTTCCATATTCGCGAGCTTTCCAATAACTGCGATTTTTTTTACATCGCTTCGCTTAAGCGGCAGTAAATTATTATCGTTTTTTAGGAGAACCATGCTCTTTCTCGCTGCTTCTAACGCAACTTGAACATGTTCTTTACACGCGATTTTATCCAAGTTATATAATTTAGGATCTTGCTTCTTCGCAAACCGAATCTGTTGCCTCAAACTTCTTAGCGCTGCCTCGTTAATATATTCTTCCGGAACTCTTCCCTTTTTAACTAATTTTTCCAACTTCTTAGGTTTCATGCGCCATTTCAACGGCATTTCTATGTCCACTCCCGCATTCGCTCCCATTTCGCCGTTTCTCACTCCAAATACGAAATCGGTGATAACAATCCCCTTGAAGCCCCAGTCTTCTTTCAAAATATCGCGTAATAAATGCTTGTTGTGGCCGCAATAATGCCCGTTTACTTGGTTATACGCGCTCATAATCGATGCTACCCCCGCTTCGACGCACTTCCTAAAGTGGTACAAATAGATCTCTCTTAATGTTCTTTCGTCAACGGAAACATCAATCTTGAACCTCGCGTTCTCCATGCTGTTGCAAGCGTAATGCTTCGCGCACGCCATGACATGGTTCTGCGTGCCCTTTGTGAGCGCCGCGCCCATAATTCCAAGGTGGTAAGGGTCTTCGCCGTAGGTTTCTTGTGCTCTACCCCACGCTGGATGCCTGAGCAAGTTGATGCAGACGCCTCCAAAGAAATTAGCACCTTGCGTTCTGGCTTCAATTCCAATTATATTACCAATCTTCTCTTCCAATTCTGGATCCCAAGACGCGCCTCTCGCCATGGAGACTGGGAAACAAGTGGAATTACCCATTACGCACCCTCGAGGTCCATCGGCGAACCGAATTCCAGGATTGCCAAGACGCTTCACTTCGCCCGCTACATAAGGTTTCTTATTGTATCTTATAAGCATCGGAATAACGCTTGGAATAAACGGTTTATCGCCGGACATTAATCGCGCTTTTTCTCTCAAAGTCATTAGCGAAAGTATTTCTTGGGCTTTCTTTTCGATTTCGTTTTCTTTCAAACCAGCAAATTCGTCCCAATTTATCTTAGGGGTTTTAGATTTCGACATTTTTAACTCACTTTTAGATTTTACTACGAAGAAATTCGGTAAGTTAATGTTTATTTACACTTAAGACTTTATTAATGTTTCTCAGTAAATTAAATCTAATTTTTCTAGTCAAATAGAACATAAATGTTTTTAAAAATAACTTGATTAATTTTTTGTATATCCAGGGTTGCAATCTACAATATATTTAATGATTAATCTTATGAGTACCAAAAGGCGAGGATCATGAAAAATAAGAACGGTTATCCAATTGTTTTTACGAGTTCTGCTACTGAAATGAGCGATTTTAGGGACGACCCTTTTAGAGCGTTTATGGGCGGTTTCCCCCAATTTTTCACAGTCATTCAAGGCTACCCCCCGATCAAACACGACGAGCGAGGTGCAAAGTTTGCGCCATACGGACTGCGGAAAATTCAAGCAATTCTTCTAAAAAATGGTTTTAAAGATGAAGACATGATTGCGGTCCATCCGAAATACATTAAAAAAGTTGTTGGGACCGATACGAAAATAATTGCTATTTCCGCGATGGACCCGCTTGCTCTCGCGTATGTTGACCTAACCTATTCAGGTTTTTTAGGGATGGGTGAAGCTACCAACGCGCTTGAGTTCCGGAAAATGTGTTTTAAAATTAAATCACTAAAGAATAGGCACATAAAATTAATTGTTGGAGGAGCTGGTACGTGGCAAATTGCAAACAATAAAGCGATGAACTATCTCGGAGTAGATCATGTGATTATGGGAGAATCCGAAATGGGCGTGGCGGACACTTTCAGAAAAATCGGAAAAAACGAGCAATTACCTCCGGTTATTAAATTTACTTCTCCAACAGAGGAGTCCATTATCCCAATACAGCACGGGGTAATTCACGGTGGAGTTGAATTATCGCGCGGTTGTGGTCGGAATTGTCAATTCTGTTCTCCTACGATGAGAAATCGTCGCGACATCCCCGTTGACCAAGTTTTAAATGAAGTAGAAGTGAACGTTCGCGCTGGGAATCGAATGATAACTTTAATTAGCGAAGACATTCTGATATACGGGTGTAAAAGTCCTAAATTTATCCCCAACGAGGATGCTATTTGTAATTTAGCCAAAGGTATTGCTAAATTTGGAGAAATAAAATACATTCAACCAGTGCACATCTCTCTCGCGTGCGTGAGCGCAGCCCCAACAATAATACCGAAATTAACCGAAATATTTTGGGATAAGTCAATCAACCAGATTAAGGGAAGATATAGGATTCACAAAAGACAGATTATGTCCGCAGAAACGGGAATAGAAACTGGAAGCCCTCGAATCATGGAAAAATATATGCGGGGTAAATGCTTGCCTTTTACGCCAAAAGAATGGCCAGACATCGTACTTCAATCGATGGGAATTTTGAACGACAACGATTGGTTACCCCTTGCGTCTTTCTTATTGGATATGCCCGAGGAAACCGAAGACGACACTTTGAAAACCATCGAACTTGTCGACGATTTGAAAGGTTACGAAGTGTTTCTAATGCCCGTTTTATTTGTACCATTGGGAGATTGCATATTAAGAAATGAAAGAAAGGCGGATTGGAGTAAAGTCACAGACGCTTCTCGCGAGCTCTTTCTTAGGTGTTGGGAAAACAACGTATATACCTATAAAGACGATTACATAAAGGGTATTTACAAAACAATAATTAGACTCCTTGCGGGAGGAATATATCTTTATTATTATCGTTGGAGAGAACAGAGAAAATCGTACAAAAGGTTAATAAAATATATTTCGGGATTAACTGCGTAATATAATTACTCAAAAAATAGAGTTAGAGTTGCGCTTCTTTCTTTTTTTTCCCCGCGTACAAGTAAATCAAGGCACCCATAACGCCCCAGAATGTAATAGCAACGACCCAACCCCAAATATAATCGATAGAAAAGGCCATATACATGAAGCTAAAAAGCGCAGCGTATTCCAGAATTATATATGGAACATGCGTCTTCCATTTGCTCCTAAAATCGTACTTAAACACATAATCGAGCAAAATTTCCACAGCGTAGTACGAGAGAATAAGCACCATGCGGATAATAGTCATCGCATCCCGACCCCAGAGCAAATAAAACGCGAAAGCGATAATCACAGGGATTACAGTAGACATACACGCAGCTCCAAAAATCTTCACCCATTTCATATTCTCCTTTTTGGACGCAACAAAAATGCAAATTATTAAGCAATTAAACAAAACGGCAACGATTAAAAACATTAAATCGATGGGATTATCAATCAAAATTATCGCTCAAAAATTTTTAGTTCTTAAGGTATAATTTGATGAAGAAGTTTATAAAAACGATTTTTATTCTGATTTTTTAATAAGAGAAAAAGGTAGAGGGAGTATGATATGTGCGTACAGTAAATCTATCAATCCCGAGAGATTTTAAGACTTTGGATCCGCCCGTACACACACTCACACTATATGGGTCGTGTGATATGTGTAATAGATTTTTGTACTTTTCTCCAAGAGGATTAAAATACTTTGAATCCTTGAACCCGCCTACACTTGCACCATGCTCGTACAGAAAATATTTCTTTCCCAAGGGATTGAAACATTTTAGGCCTTTCGACCCGACCTGTATTTGCTCAGTGCTTATATAGAAAGTACTTATTTCTCCGCGAGAGCCGAATACTTTGAGTCTTTGGGACTCGTTTATGCTTACACCGTGCTTGTATTGAAATGTTTATTTTCCGTCGAATCTAAACATTTTGGACCTTTCGGCCCGCCTATACTTACACAATGCTTGCATAGTTAATACTTCTTTCCCGTAGGATTGAAATATTGTAAGTCTTTGGACCCGTTTATACTCACACCGCGTTTATATAAAAAATGTTTCAATCCTTGCGGAAAAAAACATTTGGGTTTTGCAACTCGATTATACTCGCGCAATGTTCGTATATTTTAGTACTTTTTTCTCATAGAGAGCAAAATACTACGAGTTTTTGGACTCGCCTATACACACACATTCACACTAATCTTAATTTTTGTTTTTTTTATATTTAAAGGTTTTTGTCGGCGAAAATCAAATTTAGTCGAAGTTCTATTTAAATTATTTACGAGTCAATAAGGAGTTAATATGCTCCCATTATGATTTACCGAAAATGCCATTTTTTCAAAATTTTATTATTTGGTTTTTATTTGCGTTTTAACTTATCGAAAAGTTAGAAATAAGACCAAACTAAAGCTTAACATTTTTATTTTTTTATATGCAACTAATATCACCTAAAAAAATATTATTAAGAGATTAAATTGTCATTAATCGAAGATTTGGATGCGGAGGTCATTGTTGTAGGTGGAAGTGTCTCTGGTGTTCATGTTGCTAAGACGTTATCGGAGAAAGGAGTCGATGTTTTGGTGCTTGATAAGGCAGAGTTTCCTAGGCCAAAATCTTGTGCTGGGGGAATTACGAGAAAAGCCCTTGTACAATTTCCATATGTTAAGGAATTCATTGACACAAATATTTATACCTGGGTAATTATGTCCCCAAATCTCGATGAAGGAGTTACTTTTCATTCGGACGATCTCGATAAACCTTTAACAGGTATAACTTTGAATAGAACAGATTTTGACAATAAAATGATAAATCATCTCATGTCGACAACGAACTGTAAGGTTAAAATGAAGACTGAGGTTGTTGATGTCGAAATCAAGGACGATAGAGCGATTGTTCACGCGAAGGACGGCAAGAGATATTTGAGTTTGGTAGTTATAGGAGCAGATTCAACAATATCTACGGTATCAAAAAGTCTTGGTATTGGACTGTTCGATCCGAAGCTTAAATCGAAAAGAAGAGAATTACTAAGCGTTTCGATTGAAAAAGAGATCCTTTTTGATAATTCAGAAAAAGCAAAAAAAAACGAGCTGGAAGTTTTATCGATTAATTCTTACGAAGGATTAGATGGGTATGTTTGGTATTTTCCAAGAAGCATAGGAGCAAATGTTGGCGTTATAGCTGGGGATGGAAAAAACCAAAAAAAAGTTCTTGAGAAATTCATACATTACTTGATAGAAATAGGTAAGATTCCTAAGAATACGCGGATAGTAGATAAGTTTAATGGAGCATTACTTCCAGGAAAGATACTCTATAAGAAGAGAATTCACGACAGAGTCTTACTTGTTGGCGATGCAGGGGGCTTTTGCTACCCTGGTACTGGAGAAGGAATATTTCCCTGCCTTGTTTCTGGAGAGCTCGCGGGTGAAGTGATAGCTCCTTTAATTAAAAAGTATCGATTGAATAAAGAGAGAAATGGAATTTCTAATGGACTCTTCTCAAAAAAAAACCTGAAGAAATACGTTAAATTAACGGATACGGCGATGAAAAACGAATTTAGATTATTTCGTATCGCATATAAAATCATGGCTAATCGTAGATTTAACGTTGAATTAATAAAGTGGTGTCAAAACGACGAAAAATTAACGCAAAACATATATAAATCTTTATTTGGAGAAAAAACGAGCATATCCTTTCAATTATTGATATTATCGAAATATATAAAATTTAAATTAAAAAGAAAGAGGTAAAATATAATACCTTTATTCTATTTTTCTTGAAACACCTTTTAATTGGGCAAGGGCAAATTATCGAGTTTAATTTGTTAATCTCGGAATTTGCAATTCGCTTAGTTTCTAATTCGCTTTTCAACTATCACTACCTCCTAAATATTTAATATTTTCAAGCATTAAGTAGAATTCATCCAGATATAAGTCTGAGTTTAACCGCGAGTGAAAAAATCATCACTTTACCAGACCTTGAATGATAATTTTTTATCCTTAGCAATTAAGAAAAGATAAATAATACCTCCCTCTTTTTTATGAAGTCAAAAATTTTCAAACCGTAATATTTAAATATTCTACGATCATAATATTCTATATCGGGAATATTCTATGGTCAGAATATTTAAAAAATATTCAAATGATTTTTGTCGGTAGTTGATTAGAAAAAATGCCAGAAAAGCTAATAATTGAAGATTATACCCACCATTCAGGTCATCACTGTTGGACTACTTCTTTAAAAAACGCTTTTGCGTTTCACGGAATCGATTTATCAGAAGAGATGTTTTTTGGGTTACAAGCAGGTGCAGGGTTTATGTATTGGTACATGAAGATGATGCTCTCACCGTTTATTGGTACCAGGACAGGCAAAACTGAGTCGTTAATAAAAGTGTGCGAACGAATTGGCGGTGGTGCAACGCTTTTTGAGACTTCAAGTGCAAAGAGGGGGTACGATGAGCTTAAAAAAATATTACGAGATGGAGAACCTGCCTTCGTGTTCACAGACATGGCGCTCCTTCCTTACTTAGCTCTTCCAGGAGAGGCACATTTTGGGGCACACAGCATCATTGTGTACGGAATAGACGAGGAAAAAGATATCGTCTATGTTTCAGACGCAGCGAGGAAACCTCTCATGATCACGATTGACGACTTAAACAAGGCGCGAAACTCAAAACATCCACCATACGCACCAAAAAACAAACTACTTAAAATAAAATATCCTCCTAAGATAAAAAATTTAAATGCGGGAATAATTGAGGCGATTAAAGAGTGTTGCGACAACTACTTAGATCCCCCTATCAGTAATATGGGATATAAAGGTATAATGAAGTGGGCGGACCTCGTGATGGACTGGCCTAAGCAGTTCAGAGGCTTGCATTTATTTGGGTGTCTTATGAGCACTTACATTTACATAGAAGAGAGCGGTTCTAACGGAGGCGGTTATCGCAACACTTACGCTCAATTTCTAAAGGAAGCGAGCGAAATAATCCAAAAACCTGAACTTAACGATATAGCAAAATTATTTGAGGAAGTTGCAGAATATTGGAGCAATCTTGCGTTATCTAGTCTTCCAGATTCGTGGCCTACTCTCAAAAAATTTAGAGAATTAGCAAAAGAAAAAAATAAGATCTTCGAAGAATTACCAACCGGGGCTTTGAAAAAAATGCAAGAGATTATGGAGGAATCCGATAAGGTGATGAGAGAAGCTGCGAAAGAGTTAGATAGCGCTAAAAAAGCAGATATCGACGCTCTAATGAAAGGAATAAAGGATAATATATTAATAGTGTACGAAAAAGACAAACTCGCGTTTGAGAAATTAAAGGAAATTGTGGGGTAAGAAGATGAGCGAAATAGAAGAAACAGGATACAAGTTAAACCATCGAGCGTTTGTAATCTTGGGCTTGATTTCAGAAACCTCACAAGAAGGGGGTTGCCACGCGTACAGCATTAATCAAAGAATTGAAGAAAGAGGGATGAGGAACTGGACTGAAATTGGTCAATCGTCTATTTACGATATCGCAAAAAAGCTAGAGGAGGATGGACTAGTGGAGTCTTACACGAAGGAAGTAGACGGGCGTATTAGAAAAATGTACCAACTTACTCATTTCGGCTTTAAGGTACTTCAAGAAAAGGTTTATAAAACGATAAAGGAGTTTGGGGGTCGTAGGAGTCCAGATTACGATGTTGCGCTTTCTATGTACACTATGATACCAAAAGAAGAGCGCATTGAAGCGTTTAAGAATTCTCTTGAAATAATCAAAAACGACCTTGAGTTTTTGAAAAAAAACGAGAAAAGGACCAAGAAAATCTCAATGGATAGTATGGGATTATATCCGCTTAGCATTGAGGCGCTCTTCGTTAGGCCTTATATGATTATGCAATGTCACATAAAATTTATCGAATGGATGATCGAAAAAATTCCGGAGGACGAAGCACCGTGGGCAAAGTAATGGTTGAAGGTTTCAAGCACATCGATAACGGGAGGCACTGCGAGTCGACCAGTATGCGGGACCTACTTGCGTTTTATGGCCGGGATTACACAGAGTCTATGATATTTGGTCTCGACGCGACAATGGGATTCGCGTTCTGGGAAATGGGCGTGGAAGACGATGTCTGGGGTGAAGCGTGGGGGGGATTACTTCCGTATTTTATCGGTGGAAAATCCAGCTCGATCTCTGAGAATAGTCTAGCGTGCAGGATCTTAGGAATAATTATGAAACAAGAGACATCGGATAGCACCGATAAAGCATGGGATGTTTCGAAGGAATTACTCAACAATAATACCCCCCATATTATTAAAGTGGATATGTTTTACTTACCGTATAGCGAAACATACAAGAAGTTCCATTTTGGTGGGCATACGATTTCGCTCGTTGGTTACGACGACGATAAAGATGTGGCATTTGTGTACGATACCGGTTTAGCCAATGTTCTAGAAGTCCCAATAGATTTAATAAAGAAAGCGAGGGGTTCGACCGATTGCGGTAGGTATATGAATCCGAGGAACATGTGGTTTACGATGACACCTCGACCAGATGGAAAGCGTCCACCCCTTGCCGCTGGATTGAAGCTTGCAATTCAACAAATAGTAAAAAACATGTTACAATCGTCCTTGGGAAGCCAAGGAATCGGGGGCATAAGAAGGTTCGGGAAATCAATAAGTGATTGGAAAGATAGGCTCAGCACAACGAAGATGCATAGTTCACCGGAAGGATCAGCGTCTCAAGCGTATCTCCAATTCGAGAGTATATTTGGTTTCATCGAAGAATACGGCACCGGTGGGTCGAATTTTAGGAACCTATTTGTAGAATTTTTGCAAGAGATCAGTCATTTTGCCAAAGAAGGCCCACGAGCGTGGAGTTCAGAAGAGATTGAAATCGTTGAAAACCACATTCCAATTGCGAATCGATCGGCAATGCTATGGAGTAAGTTTTCTGGCGAATTGAAAGCAGCGATGGACGCAGGTGGAAACGAATGCCTTAATCATGTTAATCTCGAAGATTTGCAAGACATCATTTGGGAGATT
>SMTZ1_10005404_pt1 | contig 18009 bp, 7 predicted proteins | sample DeeMarSWOR136_30_FD_25667 | JGI IMG/M metagenome (IMG submission 25667)
AAGCCGATACTTTGTAATTCATCTATCTTTAGTTGGGTTTTTTCTACACATTCAAGTGCCTGCTTCTTGTCCTCTGTGATAACAATAATAATTATCTTCTTGCTGAACTCTTTCCACGCATTTCCTGCAAGAGTTTTTACATCAAGGATGGTCTCGTGTTTTCCACCTCCAAAGTATTCAGGCACATTAAGGAACAATGTAAATAACTGGGTATCATTTACTTTTAGTTTGTCAATAATACTAGGTTTTATGTTGTAATGTATTATTGGAAATCCACTAAGGATAATACTTAAATTTTCTAAATCATATTCACCAATATTTTTTAGAGTTCCAGTCAGGGTGTAATTGGTACCCCTTTCAATCTCTATTTCCTCCAAAATTCTAATGTCTAGTTTACTTATTTCTGCAGAAATAATACCTCCACCACCTCCACCCCCGCCTGGGGTGATGATGCCTGGAGTTTGTCCCCCACTACTGCTCACGCTCACGCTCTTGGAATCAGTACTGTTTTTTCCTTCTGAACAATTTATATCTATTCTAATGGTCTGTGTGCCTGTGCTTGCACTTGAACCAATATCAACATATCTTGTAAAGCTTACTTGTTGGCCAACTCCAAGAGATGAATAATTGGCTGTAAAATTAGTCTTAGCATTCCATCCTATTGGCAAGGTCCAGTGCGCATTAACATTATTTGCACTTTCATTACCTACATTTATGATAGTTGCTGTTAATTTCACTCTTTTTTGTCCTTGGATTACTGTGGAGTCGTATTCAGTGATATCAATATCAAGGTAGGGTCCTGATACATACGATATAAAAGTAAAGTTAGTTAGTAAGTAATCTGGTGTTGCACTAGGCTGGCTTGGATCGATTCTTATCCCTACTTCTTGTTCTGATTCAATACTCTGACCCGTGGCTGTCACGCTAATAGTGGCTGTGCTACCAGAATCCACATTAAATACCAGACTTCCTTTTGTGTTGTTAAAGTATAAGCAGGGCACTGTTGAAATTGTTTTTGAAATGTTAATAGTCAGGTTAATGTCTGCCGTGTTATTAATGGTTATATTGCCAACAGTCGTGTTGGTGTTAAGGAAAGATGATATTGTGTTAAAACTTGAAGGAGTTCGGTTCCAAGAGTACTCATATAAAACCCCTATTATATTTGCACTTGAATAAGCTGTATTGTTGGAACTGTCTTTTGCATAGATTCTAAAAGTCCAATTATTCTCAAAGTTGGGTGTAAAATTCCCTTTATATACTCCGCTTATATTCTGCATACTATTATTCAGATAAGCGCTTTCATTGCTCTCCTTATATTGAAGCAGTACTTGTACAATTCCTACTTCATCACTCACATTCACGCTTACATTTATCATTATACTTGGATCCATATCTGCTGTTGTGTTTGGCACATATGTTACTGCTCCTATGCTAGGTGATCTATTGTCAACTTCAAACTGGATAAGTTGGGATTTTATTGAGCTCATGTTTGTACTATTAGCATAGATCAATATCTTATGTGTTCCTTTTGAAACATTTGTAAGAGTTGTATTATATTTGTATCTGTCATACACTCTGAACAGCAAGTCAAGACTGTTGTTATTACTGTAATTACCATTTGCATATAAGCCGTCATTGCTTTTCTCCCAAGTATAAAAATTAGTTGCTGAACCATTTGGAGTCAGAAACAACCAGTAAGTTGTATTTATAGCAAGATTAATCGTGGTGTTAAGGGTTATATTTACAAAGGAGTAGTTTGCTGTAACAGAGGTGTTAGTAATACTACCCGTAGCAAGAATTGTATTTGAAGGACTGCCTCCACTGTCAGTTCTTACCTGTAGTTGAGAATTAGGAGTTCCTGAGTCGTTCCTTTTAATACTAATAGCCACTAACTCAATGCTCATATTTTCGGTTGGTATGAAAGACATTGAAAGATTGTCATATACATTATCAGCTTCTCCAATTGTAGCATTCTGGTCTGATTGGATAAAGCTTACTCTTAATTTGTCATTTGCATTTAAAGTTATGTTTGCTCCAGCATCTATAGAGTACCTTGCTTTATCTGTGTTATAACCAGAGTCAATTGTGAATCTGAGGTTTATGTCTCCATAAGGAAGCACCTGCCTGTTGCTAGGTGAAACAATAGTAATGTTAGTTGTAGAGTTTATTGTAAAATAAGTGGTTTCAGTATTGTTCATGTTATTAGAGCTATCATTTGCTATTATGGTCACATTGTAAAGGGTCACTTCAGTAATATTGGTGAAGTTTCCTGAATAAAGGTTTCCACTAATATGTCCGAGATTGATACTATGAGTATATGAATCCCATTCCACAAGAGTCTGTACAATACTAATATTTCTATCATCAGTAATATTAGCAGATATTGGTATAATTAAACCATAGTTCTGATTATAAGAAGTTCCTGGGCTTGGACTAACACCACTTACTTTTGGGTTCTCAGTATCTGGTCCTTGAATTACATAAAAAGTAACATCATCAGTGTCAGAAAAAGTAGTATCATAGTTATATCCACAAATCATGTTGGTACCGCCGTTATAAACTATTACTGCCCTAATTGTGTGGTTTCCTCCATTTTCATCCAGGACAAAGCTATATGATTTGTTTACCAAAGCACCAACAGAGCAAGTGTCATCTTGTATTACCCTGAAACTGGTTCCATTATGATACGAAATAGTTATTGTATCACCGTCACTGTCACAGTCAAACTCTACGGTTACATTTACTGTGTGGCCTCCTATAAAGTTGGTATCATTAAGGTCTGTTACGAATATGTTGTTAACAAATTCAAATCCATCATTAGTTCCATCTCTACAAGTGTCTATTGTGTTGTAGCATTCAACAGGATTGTTGTAACAGTAAGTTGCGTTATGACCAGAAAGCTCATACCCCAAATTACAATTAGCTCCACAGCTAAAAGGAGATGTTGTTGAGTAGTTACCTGTTAATGCATTTATCAGAGGAAAAAGAAGAGGTATTCCTAAAACTAAAATAATGATGTGATAACATATATTTTTGTTTAAAAACTTTTTATTTAACATTTGACTGATTAAGTAAAAACCTCTTCCTGTGGGTAAACAACTATTCCTTGATTTGAGATTATCTTAAATGGAACTATTTTTTTCTGATGAAGGGTTCCTCTTATTTTGAGGATTTCCAAGGCATTAAGTCTTACATTCTTTTTTCTAATGTTGTAGAAAACAAAAACAGCATCTGCTAGGAATTCCTCAATACCACTCCTGCTATACCTAGATGTTTCTTGTTCTATTTCTGTTATAAGAAAAGAGGTTGCTCCTATACTCTTAAAAAGAGTGAATAACTGCTCAATATAAATCCTGTAACCTTCTTCTCTGCCAATAAAAGCAGCAGCGACTGATGATAATGAGTCAAGAACAATCCTGTCAGGCTTAAAATCCTTTGGAATGACTCCTTCTATTTCATCGAGTTCAATTGTGAGCTCGCCACTAGCCTTGGCCAGCAGTGCCTCGACAGACCTGCTTAGGTCAAAGGGCCGCATCTTTTTTATTATCAATGAGCCTTCTTTTTCAAGCTGGATAGGATCCCAGCCATAACTCTTCATGTGCTGCTTAAGCTTTAATGGGGCTTCTTCAAAGGTTAAGTATAGGCATTTTTCTCCTTTTTCAGTTGCTTCTTTTATTATTTGTAAACAAAAGGTTGTCTTGCCAGTTCCTGGGCCTCCGCTTATGAGTACAGAACTTCCTTTTGGGATGCCCTCAGTTATTAGTTGGTCAAAGCCAGGCACTCCAATTCTGATTCGTTCTACCTCAGGTATTTCTTCTTCTCTTAACTCTGACTCTGGGTTCTCAAGTTCTTGCTTGGTCAAGAAGTAATCAATTATCTGGACAGTCTCTTCTCTGGTTTTCTTTTTTCTTACAAGGTCTGCAAGTTCCTGATTTTTTAAAGAGTGTCTTATCCAACTCTCAAAATCATTCTTTTCTTCATTAACATAACGAGTAAAAATTTCATCAGACGTTTTGCTAAGAAAATCCCTTAATTCCCAGAGATTGCTTATCTTATTCTCATCTTTTGTGATGAACACATTCTCTTCTTTATCTTTTGCATCCTCTCCCATTTTTCACACCTCTTTTCATCTTATCTCCTTGATTTCTATCTATTTAAATATTGTTATCAAATTATCAACAGTTTAAATTTAGGATAAAATCATAACTTTCTGGATAATTTCCATTTTTGAGTTTATTGTTATTTTTATAATTCTTAACAACTGGTATTTTAATTATTATTCTTTTAATCATCATTTTATCTCAGTGTAAAACACCACACTTGAACCTGGAGCATTATAATTCCTTAGCAGAGCAGGCACTTTTATCTCAAAATCATACACTCCTTGGCTTCCTTGCTTGCTCTTGTTAATCTCTGTTATAAACAACAAGTCCTGGGTTCCATTATACTGATTATTTCCATCCCCTTTATCCCAAAGTATGCCTGTCTGGAAACTACGCGTAGTTGTGCTATTGACTATTGGAACATTGTTTATGGTCATGGTAAATACTTTGTAACTCTTGGTTGCTCTTGGATTTCCATTCAAAGTATAGGTGTAATTAATTGAATCAGAATAATTGGTTGAGCCAAAAGCAGCGTCTATCTCTTCAAAGTCATTGCCTACTGAGTTGTTGCCTGTGTCCCTGCTTATGGCCTGCAGATTTGTAAAGTCAGGATTAGCCTCTATATCAGTTACAAATATATTGCTACCAGTTGCATTACTAACATTCCATTGAAACAAGGATATATTTATACTCTGCTTTTCCATATCTATTACTTCTGTGGTATTTCCTGCATATACATGATATAGGCTTACACTAAAAGAATTATTTGCCTTGTTATTACTCTCATTCTCCTCTATAATACTTCCATTGGTTGCTAAGGGCGGGTCAACAACTACAAAGATATTATTGCCTCCTATGCTTGTGTTATAAGTAATATTAAGAGTGAAATTCTCTCCATTAACAAGAGTGCTTATTGTTTGGTTACCATTAATCTGGGTTCCTCCCAGGTCAGGGTCTCCTTGCCAGAACTGCACAGTTACATTATAAGCAGGGCTTCCTCCGTTGTTGTATATATTTGCAAATATGGTGATATTCTTGCCTTCTTCTGGCGAGGTGTCATTAAAGGATATATTTCCGCTTGTTATTATAAGGTCAGGCGCTAGTACTGTGAAGTTCCAGGTTGGGCTTGTGTTTCTGTTGCCAGCAAGATCTATACAAGTCACATTCCAATAGTAGAGTCCTGACTCAAACCCTGACTTATTCACAGTTTGCATTGTACTGTTTGTGGGAATTGTTAGGTTGATGCTTGGTCTCTCAGTATCAACATAGATTATTATGCTTGTGCTATTAGCAGAGTTACCTACTTCGTCGGTTGCCTGGAGTACTATTCTAAAGCTTGCATTGTCATTTAAGTCTTGGAGGTTGGCACTGCTTGGGGTATTATTACCAATAGTACCACTAGCATTTGCGCTTCCATTCACATAGAAAGTATAATTAATTGGATTTGCAAAGTTATCTGTTATTATGAAGTCTATAGATGGATTGGTTGTGTTAAACCATGAATAATTAGCAGTTGTTATGTTTGGGTAAGGAGGATAAAGATCTATGGTTATATTCCAGGTCTCAGAATCACCTTGAACTTTGAATGATGTATTATCATAACACCTTACGCTCCAGTTATAGAAACCATCAAGGTTGTTGACTGTGAAGTTGTTTATGTTGTTGTTTATTATTTGGCTTCCTGGTTTGGTGGTGTTGATTGCTCCGTTTAATATGAGTGAGCAGTTAAAGATGCCTGTTTCATCGCTCACGTTGAAGTAGAAGGTTTGGTTGGGGTTGTTGGTTACATTCCCATTAGGAGGAAAGGTTAAGTTTACTATTGGAGCATTGAATATATTAAAGCTTCTTGTTTCACTATAATTCCTGTTACTTGCATTGTCCCAGCAAGTAACATTCCAGTAATGGGTTCCTTCACTCAAGCCATTTACTAGGGTTGCTGTTTCTTCTCCATTATTAGCTTCAAACCTGGTTCTATTAACCTGACCATCAAGAGTCAGATTACACGTCAAGGAGGGATCCATGTTGTCTGTTGCTGTGAAGTTAAGATAAACACTATTGGTTGTAAAGTTAGCTCCATCCACAGGATAGGTTAGGTTTATTACTGGTGCTTTTGTATCAACATAGATTATTATTGAGTAATTCTGAGAGTTATTTGCATTATCTGTTGCTTGTATGGTTATGGTGTAGTTAGCGTCAGCTAAAGGCCCTATGGTTTCATTGGTTGTGGTCGCATTTGATATGTTACTGGCTTTCTGAAAGGTTCCATTTACATATAATGAGTAGTTGATATTACTATCTACCTGGTCTGTTATATTGAAATATATATTTGGGTTGCTGGTGTTAAACCAGGTTAGGTTCTGGGTTTCAAAGTTAACCACAGGCGCCAGAGAATCAATTATGAGCACAAGGATGCTTGAGTTCTTATCTCTACCAAGCTCATCTGTGGCTTGAACAGTAATGTTATGATAACCATCACTGAGCACGCTTAGGTTTATGGCTACGCTCACATTATCTGTTGAGCTTCCTGTTTGACCATTAGGGATTCCATCAACATAGATGGTATAATTTATGGTTCCTCCTGTAAAGTCTTGCATTGTAAAGTTAATCTCTGGCGTTGTATCATTGGTCATTGTTTGGTTTGGAGGAGAATTAAAGAATACTCTTAGAATACTGATGTTTCTGGTAGCATTATTATTACTCTCATTTAACTCATCAAGAACATCATTTGGGTCTATAACAATCCAGATTGTGTGCAAGCCTAAGCTTATGTTCCAGGTTGCATTAACCCATCTGCTAGTGTTGCCGGGGATATCTCTTGTTCTATTAGCTATCCATACTCCTCCACTGCCTGGCTCTCCATCCCAAAATTGTATTAAAGTATCATTTGCATCTGCTCCGCCAAGATTATAAATTGTAGCATTTATTAGTATAGTATCATTTTCATCAGGATTTGTGTTGTTAAAGGTGATATTACCAGTATTGATGGTAAGATCAGGCCTTGTAATAGTAAAGTTTCTGGTTTCACTGCTCTGGTTATTCCACAGATCATCAAAACAAGTTACATTCCAGTAATGGTCCCCCCAAGGAAGCCCGTTTATTGTTGTAATAAACTTTGAACCACTTAGATTAGTAACAGTGGCTACTGTTCCATTAGTGTCAAGGGTTAGATTACATGTTATGTTGGTGTTGTTAAAGTCTGTTGCTGTCCAGTTAAAGGTTATATCATCATAACCAAAGATTTGTTCTGGCTCTGGGAAGTACAAAGTGATGTTAGGTCCTGTTAAATCTACATAAAAGGTTTTAACACTGGTATTCGTACCTATATTTCCATTTGGGTCTGTACAATTAACAGTCCAGTTATATGTGCCATCATTCAGATTATGCACTGTTATGTTGTTCTGTGCTCCTTCTGTCACATTATCCAGAGTCTCGTTAGCCTGTCCATTAAGAATCAAGGTACAGTTGCTGATGTTTCCTGAATTGTCTGTGGGAGTAAAGTAAAAGTTAATACTTGTATTATCGGTTCTGTAATTCTGAGGAGGATTTCCAAGCGCTATTGTTGGAGGTGACTCTACAGTAAAGTTCCTGGTCTCTGAATAGTTCTTGTTCTCTGCAGTGTCCCAGCAAGTTACATTCCAGAGATAAAACCCGTCTTTCAGATTATTAATAGTGGTGTTGTAGTAAGAGTTATTGCTTAGCGGGATGTTGCTCTCATTAACACTTCCATTAAGAGTTAAGTTGCAGTATATATCAAGGTCAAGGTTGTCTGTTACTGAGAAATTAAATACTACATCCTCTGTGGTGAGCAGGGCTCCGGGAACTGGTAAGAGTAAGGTAAGACCGGGCGGTGTTCTATCTATTGTGAAGTTCCATTCAGGAGGTGCATAAACATTATTATCTTGGTCTCTACAGTAAACAGTCCAGTTATAGTATCCCTCTGCTAGGCCATTAAGGACAAATGAATTGTTTTGATTAGTGTTTATACTGTCATCATTTGTATAATAGCTTCCGTTCAGATGCAGGGAACAGTTGGGTATTACATAATCATCCTGAGGCCAGTAAGTAAGAGTTACAATGGTCTCATTAGTGAAGTTGCCAGTTGCTGGTTTTATCAGGGTTACGTTTGGCGGCGCTATTATTGTGAAGTTCCATGTCTCACTAACATTGTAGTTCCCTGCAATATCATAGCAGGTGACATACCATGAGTAGTTTCCGTCTGGAAAGGTTTTGTTAAAGAGTCTTGGAGTGCTATTTGTTGCATTAAGGTTGGTTCCTTCAGGCACACCACTAACAGTCACATTACATATTGTATAATTTGAAAAGCTGTCTGTTGCTGTAAAGTTAAATACAACCCTGTTTCTTGTTACTGTAGTGTTATCACCTGGGTCGTTAAGCTGTATGTTTGGCTCTGTAAAGTCTAGATAGAAGTCACGTGTGGTTCCCCATCCTTCTAAGTCGTCAGCATCTATGCATCTGACTGTCCAGTTATGCTTTCCTTCCCAGCTGGATGTGAAGTTCACCCAGATATAATTATAAGTGTCAAGGGTGATACTTGAGTTGGTTGCATTCTCCACTCCATCTATGAATAAGGTACAATTGGTTATGTTGGTATTTGCACTGGGTATGTACTCAAATAATAGGTCATCATAGTTAAAGTGTTCATTAGGGTCAGGATAGGTTAGGTTAACACTTGGGGGGACACTTACATTGAACCATCTGGTTGCGCTTGCATTATAGTTGTTTGCATCATCATAGCAGATAACACTCCAGTTATACCTGCCATTGGTGAAATTCAGACTTACAATTGTATAGTTGCCTGCATCTGATAGCACTGTCTGATTATAACTTTCTTGTATGTATAAGTCGCAGTCTAGTTGGTTGTCAAGGGTATCATTTGCTGTCCAGTTAAAGTCAACCTGAGCGCTGGGTATCAGTTCATCAGGGTCTGGAGAGTTAAGCACTAGGGTTGGGTTTGTGGTGTCAACTGTGAAGTTTCTTATTGTTGAAATTTGATAATTATTATATGTTCCATTATCATAGCAGCCTATGTACCAGGTGTGGTTTCCTTCTGGAATGTTCTTTATTGTGAAATTATTAAGCACTCCATTATTAATCGAGGTGTTGGTCGCGTTTGGACTGCCATCAAGATAGATAGTACAGTTAATAAATCCGTCATTATCACTTGGAGTGTAGGTGAAAGTAATGTTTTCATTGTTAATACTCCAGGGACCTGGTACTCCCAGGTTTACTATTGGAGTTTCATTAATAGTAAAATTTCTTATTTCACTATTATTTATGCGTCCGGCATAGTCAGTACAAGTAACATTCCAATCGTGTAGCCCATCTGCTATGTTATTTATGTTTACCAGCTCTGGTGTTGCATTGTTTGCTGTGTCATTACTCTCAGAATTACTGTCAATAAATAACTCGCAGCTCAGGGTTAGGGCCATGTTATCTGTGGATGTATAATTAAACTGCACATCACCGCTTGTCAAGGTCTGGTCAGGATTTGGATAGTTTAGGAAAGTTTTTGGGTTTGTTAGATCTACTGTGAAGTTTCTCCAGGCTGCCATGTCACTAAGATTACCTGTATCTAGGCAAGACACTGTCCAGTTATGCAGGCCTTCTGCAAGGTTGCTCACAGTGAAATTGTTAATCTGATTGTTATAAATAGTAGAGTTGGTATAATTCTCAAGGCCATCAAGATAAAGAGTACAGTTTTGAAAGCCATTATTATCAGAGGCATTGTACTTGAATATTATTGTGCTTGAATCATTATAGTGATTAGGAGGTGGGAAGGCAAGGGTTACTGTTGGCGAGGTATCAACTATAGTGAAGTTTCTGGTCACGCTCCAGTTCCAGTTGCCTGCTTGGTCAGAGCAGTTCACATACCAGGTATGATTTCCAATAGGGAAATTAGTGACTGTCCAGTTAGTTGGGACTCCTTCTGGAGATTGGATTCCGGACTGATTAAGAGCACCATTTACATATAAATCACATGTTAGGTTAATATTATTATAATTATCATTTGCTGTCCAGTTAAAGTTAACAGTCTCATAAGCAACCACATCCCATTGCCCTGGATAGTTAAGATTAATCCAGGGATAGGCTTGGTCTACGTACAAAGTTCTTTGAGGTGTGGCTCTTCCTGTGTTGTTCCACACATCTGTACAGTTAACAGTCCAGTTATAAATCCCTGTGGTAAAGCCACTTATGGTGAAGTTGTTGACAGCATTATTAGTTATTTCGCTTGAATTCTTGGTATCATTTACTGTTCCGTTAAGGATGAACTGACAGTTCTTTATGTCCGAGGGGTCAGATACATTGAAGTAGAATATTATGGTGCTGTTCTTAGTATAGTTGTTGTCTGAGGGAGTTAAAATATTTATTTCCGGTGGCTCTGTATCTATTACCATTATCTTCTTATAATCAGTGCTGCTAGCACTTGAGTACTTTGACTCTGCATAGCACCTTACATAATTTGTTGAGGGTTGGTCTCCTTTAATAATAAAGGTTGTATTGGTGCTTGTCTGGTTAATATTTCCTATGTTATGAGGATTAGTTTCACTACCATTAAGCACAAGGTTGCCTGTTGAGCTTATGTTGGTCCAGGATATGCTGGACGGACTGGTTGAGTTGTACTGAGCCCACACACTTACATTCAGGCAAGTTCCTCCGACGCAGGTGATGTTACAAGTATGATTATAAGTCTGGTTCTGGCTTATATTGAGGTCCACACCAGGAGCAATCAAGTTTGCTTCTAGATGTCCTAGGCTAATAAAGTTTTCAATATTAACATATGAGTTAACATGGTCAAAAAGATGTGTTACAGCTCTGTTCTGAGTTGGATGTGAATTATAAACATAGATTTTAAGTTCTAGCCTGTCTGTCCCTAGTAATTTATGGTCAGAAGAGGTAATGCAGGTTTCTTCTGTGATAACAGCTACTTGGGAACCGCCTGAAGAGTTGTCTCCAAAACTACATATCTGAGTTTGAGAACCATTAGCATGTTGTGAATAAAGATACCAGGTTACATAACCATTATTTTGAGCTGCTGCAAAAGCTGCTCTGAACGTGACTGTTGAGCCACTGCCAATATATGCTCCGTCTCCACCTATATATGGTGAGAAAGCACTTACAAGAGTTATTGTTGATGAACCAGGAATACTATAATAAGCTTGGTTCTGGACTCCATCTGTTTGATTTGCAAGGGATATATCTGCTGTTGTTCCTGAATAATTAGCAGTTCCTGTCTCATACCACCTATCTTTCCATATCATTCTTGGAGCACTAACATTTATGGTTCTGTTCTCTGATTTCCCAAGATTGTTTGCTAAATCATAACACCACACTGCCCATGCGTGCTCCCCGTTATCAAGTGAAGCTGCAAAGTTCTGGCTTGTATCTCTTGTTACACTAGTATCTGTCTGGTCTATTGCTCCATCTATTATTAATGAACAGTTTTTTATGTTGTTTGTATCAGAGACATTGTAGTAGAAAGTTACAATACTCTTATCAGTATAATTGCCGTCTTCTGGTTTTTCAAGATTAACAGTTGGATCTGCTGTGTCTATTGTAAATGTATAATTATTTGGTGCCCACACAGAGTTGTTATCGCTATCATAACAAAGCACATTCCACTTGTAATTGCCATCGCTTCCAAAGCTAAGATTAAAGTAGTTTGATTGATTGTTATCTGGAGAGCTATCTGTGCTCTCATTTATAAAGCTCCCTGTTCTGTTAGTATACAAAGTACAATTGGTAAGATTGACCGTGCTTACAGGGGTATAGTTGAATGTAATGTTATTATAATTTATGTAATCCCCGTCAGGCCAGTTAAGAGTGATTGATAGATTTCCTGGTTCTGTATAATTCCATGTATAACTCATGTTTATTAAGCTTATATTTGTGGTTAGAGTTTTCTGTGATGCTCCAGGAGGGTCAAAAGCTACTGTGCTGCTTAAATAGACATACCAGGTACAGTTATCAGCCCAGTTATCACAAGTTAATTCAGTAAAAGAAGCGCTTCCTGATGTGTGTAAGGAATTATTAATCCAAGTTGTTGTAATCGAACCTTGCGATGTTGAAGAGCCTACAGTAGCTTCATTTCCATTTCCATAGGTCTGGTCTCTGTCAAATCTACCTCTATGGCTAGCACTTGTAACATCATTCACACCCCCTCCAGTGATACTTATGCTTACTCCATAGCTCATGTTAATCAAATATCCTGTTTGTGCACCAGCAGGCACATCAATTGTTACTGGACAAGAAACATTACATGAGGCTCTTCCCATTTCTCTTGGGGGGTTTGTATCTGTGTCTTGACAACTGCATGTAACATCTGTCCTGGTCTCTGTGAATAAGGGGTCTTCTGGTGTTAGTATGAACGTATAGTTCTGTCCTGGGATTATGGTCATTACTTTTTCCCATGTTCCATAACAAGTCTGGGTTTCAAAATTATACTCCTTGCATTTCCAGAGCTCTGTTCCTGTTGCTGTCTGGGTTACTGTGGCATTGGTGAAGTTCATGCCTGTAGGGTCAATTGCATACGATTTTACGGGTATTTTTCCACGAATTGAGTTTTTTAGTGGATGTACTTTTTCTAGGCCAAGATTTATATTCCCACCTCTTAGTCCTTTTATCTCTATCTTTTCAATAGTATTATCTGTGGGAGAAATCTCTACGCTTTCTACAAATCGTGGGATGTCAAAAGTGGTTAATGTGCTGACGGTTGTAACTTGCATGTTGGGTTTATCAAAGAAGGACAGGATTGCATCTTTGATTCTTCCTGTGCTATCCTTTATGCTTACAGATTTATTTGTTTCTTTTAGTTCTTCTATTTCCCTTAATTCTTCTATTGTACCTAGTTCTTCTATTATATCTTTTACTTTTTCCTTTAAGTTTTTAGTTTGCTCTATATCTTCTTCTCCAATAACCTTAAACTCATATCTCTCGATTTCATTGTTATTCTTGTCTTTTAGAACAAGATAATGGGTTCCTAGATCTATTGGCACAAACTTGATGTGGGTAATGTCTTCCATGTATCTATGAATAAATTCTTTGTACTCATAGTAGAGCTTATAGTTTTCAGAGTCAGGGACATTGACAACTACTGTTACAGTTTCTCCTTTTACATATTCTTGTTTGTCTGTTATGATAATGTTGGACGTGCTGGGTTTACTGGTTTCTTTTGTTTGTGCAACCATGAAGCTTAGAGAGTCTGCTATCTCTTGACTTGCTTTGCTGATTAGTTCAACAGTGTGCTCTCCTGGTTCTTTGGGGTAAAAGTCTATATTATTTTGTAGTTCTCCGCTGTATTTGTATAGGTTATTTTCTGAGTTAATACTGAGTTCATATGCATCAAGAGGGTCCGCTGTTATTATCAGGGTTACTTTTTCTCCTATTTCATAGGCTGATTTTTCAATTGAGAGATAGAGGAGTTTGGGGGGTGTTTGGTTTTGACTAAGGGCTAAGGTTAGACCTGTTAGAACTAGCACTAATACTACTAACAAAACCATGCTTCTCTTTATTTTGTTGTTGGAGTCAGGTTTCATGGTACTAGCTTTGAATACCTTAGTTTTAGTTCGTCCTCTATCTCTCTGATATAATCATAATATCTTTCATAACCATACAGAATGATGTGTTTTTCTTGTAGTTCCTTGTTTTTCAAGAGTTCTTTTAGAAAGTCTTCTTTAATGTATATCTCTGTTTTGTATCCTCTCATCACATCTTTTACTATGGCTTTTTCAAACTGTTCTTGGTCACCTTTGCTTTCAAGTACAAATAGGATTCTTTCTTTGCTTTTTAACACTACTTGGAGGTTTAATATTCTTCTTGCTTTATTGATATATTCCAGTATATTTGGTAGCTGCGGATTTAATTCGAGCTCAGTCTTTTTTTTCCTTATCTCATTAAGTATAAGTAAATAGATGGTTTCATCATTCTCAAGATTTAGTGAGCACAAATAGGATCTTCCGATTATTGTTTTTTTGAAAATATTGTGTTTTATTAGTAAGGTCACTTTTTTATTGATATATGGATATTTTTTTCCTAGCTTATGAGCTATCTGGTTTATGCTGTAGAGAGAACTAATATCTTTGGAGTACAGGCTAATTATTTCTTGCTCTAATTCGTTGCCAATCACTATAAAAACCCTTAACCCTCACTACTTATAATATCTATTATATCTTTTTAGATATAATAATATAATCTTTTTAGAAGAGATTATTTATAAATTTTTCGATTTATGTTTATATTATATCTTTTAGAATATAATGTGGTGGTGTGTTTGATTGTTTTTAATGGACATTGATCTTTTTAAGAGAAATGTTCTTGCCATGTAGTACTCTTGGTATTTTCTTACACCTCGGGCATTCAAACAAAGTGAAATCATGTTCTCGAAACATTATTTTTGGTGCTCCTTTATACCCACACCTGCACTTAACCCTTGCTTTGACAGGTTTGATAATAACCTTAAAATTAACTATTCTCTTCATTAAGGCGCCTAATCTTTTAGCTGATATAGGAGCTAGTTGTCCAACCTCTATGGTAGCTGATTTAACATCTTTGTCCTTGGCTTTCTTTACTATTTGCTTAAGAATATCTTTTATTATTTTTGTTTCATGCATTTTCAGCCCTTTTTGAATTTTTAGTGTTATTTTCTTATTCTTTTGTTTCCTTGGGTTCTTGCTTTTTTTCTTGTTTGGTTCCGTAGGAACCCTCAGAAATCTTTGATTTCTGTTGTACTTCTTTTTTATCATCCTTTTTTTCTTCTTTAGGTTCAGCTTCCTCTTCATCACTAAGCCTTTTAGTTATTATCCTTCTTCTTTTTAACACATCCCTTAGACCTGTTTTTTCTTTTTTTACTTGCTTATCTTGAGCCACCCCATCTGCTTTTCCTGAAGCTTCAGATTTTACCTCTTGTTTTCTTTCTATGCTTTTTTCTTCTGGTTTACTTGTTTGCTTTGCATCAGGTTTTGATTCAGGCTTTGTTGCTTCTTCTTTTTTTGCTTCACCACCACTTGCCTTTTCAAGGTATTTCTTTTCTTCTTCAGGCAGTCTGTCAACTCTTACACTGCCCTCATCAAGCACAATGCCATGCCTTCTTTTTAGTTGCTCCTTCATTTTCTTCAAGGTTTCTTTTAATTCTAGTTTCATGTGTCTTGAACGTTCATCCAACAACTTTAATATATTTCCTGTGTGCTTCTCAAACTCTGTGAACTTATCCATTAAGCTACCAAACTCCTTTTTTTCTGCTTTATTGCTTAGCTTGAGCTTCATCTTATCAAAGTCTCCTTGTATTGCATGGAAAGTCTTATCAAGGTCTTCAACTATTTTCTCGAACTTTTCAAACTCTGCAAACTTCTTTTCTAAATCAAGGAAAATGGATTCTGCCTTATCAGCATGTCTCTCAATAGTAGCCTCTACTTTCTTTATTTCAAGGATTTCCTGCTTGACCTCCTCATTCAATTTAGCTACTTGTTCTATACCCTTGTAAAAGTTCATCTGTTGCCTCATCTTTTTCAACTCATCCATAATATCCCGCATTATGGCCTCATTGCTCTCAATATTGGCTTTAAGGGCTTCTGCTTTACCTTCCTGCTTTCTTATTTCTATCATGAGCTTTTCAGGATGCACACTCTCGACTAAATCTATGGCTTTGGTAGCACTCACCTCTATCTTGGACATGGTCTTATTACTGTCCATTATCATGCCTCTTAACTCTCCCATCTGCTCGCTTATCCTTGAGAATCTCTCAGAATTAGCCTTTCTAATCTCATTATAGGATTCTAACTGAGCATGTATTTTAGTTATCTCCATGTCAAGCTTAGGGTTGCCTGAGTTAAAGGTTTCATCTTTTTTTCCCTGATCAGCTGTTGCTGCTTCTGCCTCTGCCTGGGCTATACCCTCAGCTATTATCTCATCCCTGCTCTTCTTTTTGGCTCCAAATAAACCCAATTAAACACACCTCTTTTTTGTACTTGTTTTACTATTACTATTTTGCTATACAATCATTAAAATTTAAAACCTAACTTGCTTCTTCCTCAATATTCGCAGCCCTCCCTGTTTCCTTTGCAACTTCCTTTCTGAGCTTAATTTCAATCTCTTTTTTAATATTTAACTCTTCTTGTTTTAGGGCTTCTTCTAATTCTAATTCAGTATTCTTTAAAATGTTTTCTACTACTTTATAATCTTTTTCCTCATGGGTTACTTCTGCCATCTTAATCTTTGCATTAACATTTCTGAGCATCAGGGCTGCTATAAAAGGGTCTTTACCCTCTTTTCTTGCTTCGCTAATCCTGCTCCTTATTTCCTCAAGTTTTTCTTTCAGAGCACCTATTTTTGCCTGCTGCATTTCTTCTTCTTCATCAGGCACTAGTTTCTTTTTTTCCTCAAGCCTTTTTAGTTTTTCATCATAATCATCATCTATTTTTTTGTTTGTTTCTGTTACTTGTTCTACAAGCTCTTTTTTTACATCTAACTCTTCTTCTTTTTCTTCTTTCTTTTTATTCTCTAGTTTAGGTTGAGCTTCAGGCATTCTCCAACGCCTCTAACAACTTGTTCTTATTCTTAATATCGCCTATTTTTTCTGCTAGTTCCCTGTTATGCAAAGCATCTCTTATCCAAGTAGCAAAATGATTATAATCATCACCAACATAGTGCTTGAAAGTAGCATCATCCATGTGTCTTAATTTTTCTTTTAGCTCATCAACATTTTTTATTTCTTCTCCATTTTCCAGTTTAAAGGTATGCACGATTTCTGGTTCTTCTTCTACACTTGCCTCTATCCCTATAGATGGTTTTTCATCTTTTTTTACTTTTTTCTCAAGATCAGGCTTTTCTTCTGTTGTGTCACCAACTGCGCTTGGTTCCTTTTCAACTTCTTTATCTTCTTGTTTAACTTCAGCTTCTTCTTTTTTAAGCTCTTGTTCAGGTTTTGCTTCTTGTTTGGTTCCGGAGGAACCCTCAGAAATCTCTGATTTCTGTTGTTTTTCTTCTTCCCTACCTCCCTCTTTTTTCTTTGCTTCCCCAGGCTCTTTTGATAATTCTTCAACAGCCTTGGCCTCTTTTATTTTCTTAGCTTTCTCCTTGTCTAGTTTTGGGAGTGGTTTATTATCTCTTCTTAGGTCAAGCAAGTCTAGTATCTCTTGCTTTGCAGTTGCAAGTTCCAGGTGTTGGGCAAGTTCTTTATCACTCACAGCATCCCTCACCCATTTGGCAAAGTCATTTTTTTGTAGGTTTACATGCTTCTCAAAGTCATCGTCTTTCATTGCAGCTATCTCATCATAAAGACTTGCCATGTTTATTACTAACATACCATTGACCAGCTTCAGGATTTTGTCAGGGCTAACATCTTTTTTGAAAAGATCAGAGCCTTCTACTTTTTTCTCCTCTCCTTCTCCTTTCATAGCAGCCTCTTTTTTAGCTTCTGCTTCTGCTTTTTCTCTCTCTGCCCTTGCTTTTTTAAAAGCCTCCTGAAGCTCTTCTTCTGAAACCAGTTTTTTCACTAGTTTCTTGGGTTGCTTACCCAGCTTGTCCCAGTGCTTTTTAATTCTTGGTCCCAAGCCATACAGATATATCTGCACCATGTTGAAGTTGCCTGTTTTTACCTTGTCAGTTGCTAGCTTTAATTCAAGTTTAAGGTCAAACACATCAATTTTTTCTTTTTCTAGCTGTTCTAGCTCAAACTGCAGCTGGTCTATCCTCTCATTATACTCATTATACTTCTCAATCTCCTCATCACTAAGCCTTTGCACACTGTGCTTTAAGGGTCTGAAAGCTACGAAGTAAGGTTTACCTCGGTTATAGTGAGGGTTTTCTACCATTCCACTACCTACTGTTGCTTTAACCAAAGACCTAAGCACATCTTCACCATACTTTACTCTTATTCTCTCAAGATCTCCTT
>SMTZ1_10018799_pt1 | contig 18009 bp, 16 predicted proteins | sample DeeMarSWOR136_30_FD_25667 | JGI IMG/M metagenome (IMG submission 25667)
TTATCAAGGTCATAGCCGGATTAATTGTTGGTTATCTTCTTCTCAGGTTCGGTCTCAGATGACGTTGGCTCACAGTTGACATTTTGTTGGGTTGTGGAGAGATAAATGGGGTCAAAACTTGAATTTTGAATTTGATGCAAAAACAGTGGAGTCAGTTCTTCATTCTTGACAGATTGCGCCTGCGCTGTGAGATAAAATGTTATGTTGAAGGGAGCATAAAATCATACATTTTATCCAAGCCGGTCATATTTTGATACGTTTTTCATTGGAATATTATACAGTAACTTTACAATTACTAGTTAGGGACAAGAAAGGAATCAATCATGCAAGCACGTGGTCCGCTGATGATAGAGCACCGTTTGATTGAGCGAATGATCGCCCTCATCAAAGATGCTCTGGCGCAGATCCAGTCATCTGGCAAGGTCGATCCCCTATTCGTGGATACGGCGGTTGATTTCATACGCATGTATGCGGACCGTACGCACCACGGGAAGGAAGAGGACATACTGTTTAGGGAATTAGACAAGCGATCGCTATCTGCTGAAGACCGGAGGGTCATGAAGGAACTGATACAAGAGCATGTGTTTGGACGGCAGACGACCAAAGCTCTCGTTGATGCTAACACCCGCTACCGGAACGGCGACGCAGCGGCGCTATCCGAAATTGCCGAGAAACTCGAAATCCTTGTCGAGTTCTATCCGAAGCATATCGAGAAGGAAGACAAGGTGTTCTTCCCGGCATCCAGAGCGTACTTCACCGATGACGAGGACCAAGCCATGCTGTTGGAGTTCTGGGAGTTTGATCGGAAGATGATTCACGAGAAGTACAAGGCCGTTGTTGAAAGAATAGAGAAACGCGAATGAGTCCAGAGTGAGGGATAGCAAAGATTTGGTGCCAGGTCTTGACATGTGACACATGGAAGGAATGGGGGACATTGGCGAAAGGTTCAAAGGTCTCTCCTGGCGGAGCATGTGTCACTATTGTATGTGTGACTTTGGGGACATTCTATATTCCTCCTGTCAAGCGAAAAATGGCAAAGAGTAAAGTGCCATAAATTCAACAGGATAGCCGGTGCCGTGTTTTGAGGGCACACGGGTGCTGTTGTTCTTTGACATAGTTTTCGGCGAATCTCTCACTACAGCGAACCACACGATCTGATCGTTACGATTATCCGGTGTCACCCACAAGGATGGGCACCCATCATTCCTTATCCAGATTCTGAAGTTCAGTGAGAGGCCCGGTATTGTCCCTCACGAGGTCTAAGCCCCAACGCCCTTAAACGGGCTCTCTCGCCGAAAATGACAAAGCTCTTTAGTCTATATTGAGAAAAGCTGGATTAAAGGACTCCTTTTTCTTCATAAGGGTCCAGGCAATAACAAGCATCTTGGCAGCCAGTTTGACTCTCATTTTGGTTCTGATGCCACGTTCACGTTCTCTGCCGCGAAGCAGCTTATTGAAGTAGAGGATGAAATACCTGTTCCGAGTAGGAATTTGGGGACGCCCTTGACTAGTCGGACTTGTATGTGAAGGGGTCTGCTCTTGACTCTTATTCATTTCTAGCAAGAGTCAAGAGCAGACTTGACCAGTTAATAAAGATCCCGTGCCAGGTCTTGACATGTGACATAATGAGAGAGGGGGCTGTCCATAAATAAACAACTCGGCTGGAGAATGGAGGTACTTATTTAAAAAAGATCGCTTGGTCAAATATCCTTTTCGGTATCATTCGGACATAAAGTCATGTTTTTTATCGTGCAAAATCTAAGGGGTAGGGGGCGGTGATGAAATTATGTGTTTCTTTATTAACATTTGTAAGATAGTGGTCAAATCATTAATCTTGACACTTGGAGCTTTAACAGTTGAGTGATGATAGGGGCGTCCAAAAAATCACAAGTTTCATCATTAGGCATCCTAGCCAAACGGAAATTTACGACCGATAAATAATACCAGGTTGCTTCTGGATAACATTACAAAATGCATGTTATTGAGATCTTATTAACGGTAATAGCCAAGAAAAAAACTATATAAACACTTGTTATGTTTTAAGGAAAAATTACAATGAGACTTTTATTAGTTATTTTTGCTTCTTTGTTGTTATTTATTTTCCCAATATTTCTAATCGCGGGCGAATATTCAGCAGAAGATGAACAATATAAAAAAGCAAATATTGATAAATTAAAACCTTATGGCCCAGGATTTAATGAAGATCAAAGACCTATTTGGCAAAAAATGATAAAAATAGCTGTAAAATATGAAGATTATGAAATTGTTGAAAAAATATTTATAATTCGTAATGAGGCTGATGGTGTGATGGCAACACAATACAGTCTGGATTTATTTGAGATATACAAACTAAGCCCATTGTTTTTTATCAACTCTGCAGATCGATTCTTTGAAGGAGAATTTAGTAAGTTTCTACCAATTTGGATAAATGAAACATATGATATCCATATTAACGATTTAAAAAAATACTCAAGAGGTCATACCGAAAATAAATTAATGAAGAAATTTTTATCAGAAGCAGAAGAAATAAACAACCGAATCAAATGAAAGTATTAACATAACCTTGCCTTTCAGTCCGACTTGCTTCACTCGAAAGGTGAATGGGGTCAAACCTTGAATTGTGAATTTGTTGTGACAAAGTCGATTTGATTCCCAAAAAAGGGGGGGCAGGTCTTCATTCTTAACAGATTGAGGCGTAGGGTCAGATCTTTTGATTTGACAAATTGTGCCTGCGCTCTGTCGGAAAACGGTCGGGGTTTTGATTCAGACATGACATCGTGACTTCTTGAAATGTACAGTGGCAAGATAGCTGTAAGTCCAGATGGGGGACAGGAGGGTCGCCCATTAAATATTCACTATTCGTCTCCTGGCAGGACTGGGAGCGTCCATGATTTTATGCTTTGCGTTGGAGGAAGCCCGGGAATACTACGCTGGTGAAAGGTTGACGTGTGAGGCGAGTTTCTTGATGAATATGTTTATAGGTCCAAGAGGAAGCCGGAAAAGTGCCCCGAGTGCGAGGAGCCTTCGGTACGTCCGTTTATAACTTGGTAACGTTAGACATATTGATGAGTCTAGGAAAGACTAAGGAGACCGATCCGATAGGCTCCGTCCTCCCATAGGTGGAACGGGCAAAGGAGAAGATAAAGGATGGATCCAGTCACCCTCATCGTGGTCATCGCATTTGCCGGTCCCATCGTCGGCTCGATGATCGGGGTCATGGGCAGGCCATCGTTTGTCTATGTCTGCTGCATGCTCTGTTTCGCCGCCGGAGTGATGCTGGCCATTTCCTTTATGGAGCTCATTCCGGAAAGCATTCATCTTTCTTCCATCCCCGGCAGCGTCATGGGACTGTTGTCCGGTTCCCTGGTCATGTACGGGCTGGACCGGCTCCTGCCCCACCTCCATCCCAGTCTGTGCAACCAGGAGCAGGGGTGCAACCTGGAGCGGTCCTCGGTCTATCTGCTCATCGGGATTTTTCTGCACAACTTTCCAGAGGGCATGGCCATCGCCAGCGGGGCCGTGGCCAATATCAAGGCCTCCATCATTATCGCCCTGGCCATTGCCATCCACAACATTCCGGAGGGAATCTGCACATCGGCCTCTTATTTTCACGCCTCCGGAAATCGGACTCGCGCCTTTTTGCTTTCTTGCTTGACGGCGGTTCCCATTGTGGTGGGCTTCTTCATTGCCCGTTACGTCTTCAAGAACATCTCCGCCCAGGTGGTGGGGGTTCTCATCGCGGCCACGGCCGGGCTCATGATATACATCACGGTGGATGAACTGATCCCCAATTCCTGCGCCGGAGATAACCACCAGACCATATTCTCCTTTATCATGGGAGTGGTGCTGGTGATTCTGCTACAACTTGTATGAACACTCCAAGTAAAACTATAGGGACGTTCTCAAGTTTTAAAGTTAACGTCGCTCAATCAAAGATTTGGTGCCAGGTCTTGACATGTGACACATGGAAGAAATGGGGGGCATTGGCGAAAGGTTCAAAGGTCTGTCCTGAGAGAAATAGGGGACGAGAGAAATAGGGGAGTACATAGGATTATAAGTTGGCAGAGGAAGCTGATTAATTCGAGCAGATGGTTGCAGAGATAATAATGAGAACACTGCCCCGGGTAATGAGCTATTCGTTGCATAGGATGGGAATCTTATAAACTTATGTACGTTCCTGAAGACTAAAGACTGACGGCTGAGCTCTTCGTTATCATTAGAAAAAGTGGGGAGTCAATGAGCTATGATGAAAAGACTGACCGAATGGATTGGAAAGATGAATTCGATTGGATTGGTATCTCCTTGATTTCAGGGTTGTTGCTTGCGTTCATATTTTTTTATTTTGAAAGGTTTCCAGATGCCAGTCATATCACGGTTATTGCTCAGCAGCTAATGAAAAGAAATTGAAATTTATTTTTCCACTATTTGGCTTTGCACTTGGCGTCGCTCTTATATTTTTATCACCATAAGAAAAAAGCAAAATGTGGGAGACAAGAGGGTCGCACCTTATTCATTATTCGCCTTTCGAATAGGTGAAGGGGGGAATCTAACGGCAGGTTGTGCCCGCATGAATAGAGTGAGAATTGTGATATGAACGGAGACGCCCTTAAATTTCTAAGTTGACAGTGCGATAATACACAATGGGGACGGTCATGAAAATAAAACTTTCCTTTGGGCGTGCCAATGGGGGCTGCGCCAGCAAGGCGGTGCAATGCGGCGAAAAGCCAGCCCTGGCGGTGCAATGCGGCGAAAAGCCAGCCCTGGATAACAATTTTAAGCTTATCAAGGAAGGAATCTTATAATTTCATGACCGTCCCCCTGTTTCCACCACGCGGTTCGAGACAGACACGCCCGCCGGGCGTGCTCCTCACCCGCACCCCGTTAAGTGCCGAAAAGGAGAAGCTGGAATTTAATGATTGGGCCATTTGTTCATAACATCGACCCTATATTTGGTAATATTGGAGGTTTTTACCTCTGGTGGTATGGACTGAGCTATACGTTTGGATTCGTAGGCGTTTTTTTCTGGCTCCGTAGAAATCGTGCGACCCTAGTCATGAATATGAATGAGGTATATAATTTAACTATTTTCATGGCCATCGGTGTTCTTGTCGGAGGCCGGATGATTGAAGTGATCTTTTATGAATGGGCCTACTATGGGTCACATCTCTGGCACATCCCGGCTGTTTGGCTAGGGGGGATGTCAACTCACGGAATCCTACTCGGCGCGATCATTGGAATAGTTCTGTTTTGTAAACTGTACCAAAGGAGCTTTTTCGAGATTGCTGATATACTTGCAGTTGCCGGTGCTTATATTATGGGCGTCGGTCGAATAGGTATTAATCGGGGCATAAAATAGATTGCATGTATTTGTGCGTTTATTTGACTCTAAAAGACCGAACATTCACCGCCCGTTCGTTTCACTCACTTGAGACACAGAGTGCGCAGAGAAGTCCGTTTTTTCATTTGCCGGGAGATGACGGCAAATGAAAACCAGCAGTCCCGCCTTTGGCGAGATGTAAATTGCCCGCAGGGCTGAGCTTTTTTTCCTGATCGTCATCTCCCGATCAGGAAAAAGTAATCTCCCTCTGCGTACTCAGCGGCTCGAACGAGCGCAGCGAGTGGGCGGTTAATCAACCTGTCGGCTGGAGAGCCCGAAGAAATGCAAACAATAATATGCTCTCCTTAGTAACTTCATAGATGGTCAAATTGTTGGAAGTGTTACAGAGGTATTCTGGGGGGTCAAATTTCCTGATGCAGAGGGATTCCGCCATCCAGTCGTCCTTTACGATGGTGTAAAGAACCTACTGCTGATTCCTTTCCTGCTTATGATCAGAAGAACAAGGCCCCCTCGTGGAGTCATCGTCTCACATTTTTTACTGTGGTATGGTTTCCTGAGAATCTTTGTAGATTTTTTCCGTGAATACAGAACAAGTTTTTACGGTTTCCCTCCAGGGCAAGAATTCAATATTTTAATGACAGTACTTGGTTCGTGCCTTCTTTTTTGGTTTTATAGGAAAAGAAAGGATACAAGTATTACCTCTACTGCTTCTGACATGCCTCCAGCTGAGCTTGAACGTCTTATCTGGTTCAAAAGATTTGTTTTCGCTTCGCTTTTAATGTTGCCAATTGTGATTCCGAGCGATTGGACCCAGGATGTTCCAGCGCGTTACGGTAAACGGCATCCTGGTTTAAGCTACTCAGTCATATATCCCAAAATAGATTTTCCAAATAAAACACAAGCATCAGACAAAACTGTTAAGCAACAGAAAGTAACTCAAAAGAATACTGATCTATCAAATTGAAATCCAAAGGTACTTAACGATTGCATGCACAAGGACGGGAGTTGGCTCGTGTGGATAGCGGGGACATTCTATAGTGCCTCCTGTTAAGGAGAAAAAGGAACCAGGTTTAAAGAAAGGGGGAAAGATGAAAATCAGAATTGAAAAGAATCTAGTCGAGTTCGAGCCGGAAAGCGACGCGGAGACAGCCATGATAGAAGACCTATGGAAACTGATGGTTGACTGCGCGAAGTTTAATAAGAAGCTTGTGCCCGTGGGAGAATTTTTACCACAGAAGAGAAACCTTGCACGGTTTGCCATTGAGGACTGATCCTCATTTTTCATCTCCGTTAGTTTTATTGAGTGAATTTTTCCAATGGTTCTGCTTAGATTCATCGGCCTCGTAGTTTTATCGTCCGTCCACTGAGGGCCTCGACAAAGGGGTTTTTTGAGCTTCTTGTTTCCTTTCCATTTAACTGGTCCGAATTCTTTCTCATAGAAAGAGAAATCCGCTTTCTTTCCAGGTCAACACCAAGTACAGTCACAGTCACCCTCTGGTTGACTTTGACTACCTTACGGGGATCTTTGACAAAGCGGTCAGCTAGCTGGCTTACGTGGACTAAGCCGTCTTGGTGAACTCCGATATCCACGAAAGCACCAAAGGCCGTGACGTTTGTGACCACTCCAGGCAGCTTCATGCCAGACCTGAGGTCTTCAATTGTTTCTATGCCCTCTGTAAAGTGAAAGCCTTCAAACTGCTTTCGGGGGTCACGACCGGGCTTGGCAAGCTCAGCAAGGATATCAGTTAGAGTGGGTACCCCCACCTTGTCTGTTACATATCTTTGCAAATCGATTCTTTGTCTGAGTTCCTCATCTTCAAGCAAACCTCTCACTTCACAGCCGAGATCAGCAGCCATGGCCTCCACAATGTGATAGGATTCAGGATGAACTGCGCTGGCATCAAGAGGGTTTTTACCATTTTTGACGCGAAGGAAGCCTGCCGCCTGCTCAAATGCCTTAGGGCCAAGGCGTGGCACTTTCTTCAAATCCTTCCTGGATGTCAGCGGACCATTCTCATTCCGGTAGGCGATTATATTCTTTGCCAGCTGAGGACCAAGACCTGAGACGTAGGTGAGAAGCTGTTCGCTCGCCGTGTTGACTTCCACACCCACAGCATTGACGCAGCTTATGACCACATCATCCAGACTCTGCTTCAGTGCCTGCTGGTTCACGTCATGCTGATATTGCCCAACGCCAATGGACTTAGGGTCTATCTTTACCAGCTCCGCCAAAGGATCCACGAGGCGTCTCCCTATGGAAATCGCTCCTCGAAACGAGACGTCCAAATCAGGAAACTCAGCCCTCGCTACTTCAGAAGCTGAGTAGACTGAAGCACCACTCTCATTAACCATAACCACGGGAACATTGTGGGGAAGACTTAGGCTCTTGACAAACGCTTCGGTCTCTCTTCCCCCAGTTCCGTTTCCTACGGCTATGGCTTCGACTTCGTAAGTGTTAAACAATTCCCTGAGCTTTGCAGCCGCGTCCTTCTTGGCATGTTCGGACTGGAAGAGATACAAGGTGGCCGTCTGGAGTAATATGCCTTGGCGATCCAAAGACGCCACCTTACACCCTGTCCGAATACCTGGGTCAATGGCCATGACATTCTTTTGGCCAAGCGGCGGCGCAAGGAGAAGTTCCCGAAGATTATCAGCAAATATCTTTATCGCCTCCGAATCGGCGCGCTGTTTTGTTTCCACGCGGATCTCTGTTTCCATGGAACGACAGAGAAGCCTCTTGTAGCAGTCGTGTACAGCGGCCTTTACTTCTTGTGAGGCAGGCCCTGTGTCCTTAACGAACATGGACTCCAAAAGAGCCAATGCTTCCCCCTCTGGGGGCTCCGCCCGCAAAGTCAGAAACCCTTCCTTCTCTCCCCGCCGCATAGCCAGTATTCTGTGAGATGGTGCCTTAGTTACGGATTCTTCCCAATCGAAGTAGTCCCTGAATTTGGCGCCCTCTGTCTCCTTGTCCGCGGTGACTTTCGAGCGGAAAGAACCCTTCTTCATAAACAGAGCTCTCATCTTTTCTCGGGCTTCCTGGTTTTCGTTCACCCACTCCGCAATGATATCCCGGCTGCCGGCCAGAGCATCCTCCAGTGTTTCAACTCCTTTTTCAGGGTCAATGTAGATACGTGCCTCGGCAACAGGGTCAGTGTCCTCTTTTTGTTCGAAAATGAGTTCTGCGAGAGGTTCCAGTCCCTTTTCCTTGGCGATGGTTGCGCGTGTGCGCCGTTTTGGCCTATAGGGCAGGTAGATATCCTCCAAAGTGCTTAAGGTATCCGCAGCCAGAATCTTTTCTTTCAATTCGTCTGTGAGCAACTCCCTTTCTTGGAGCGATTTCAGGATGCTCTCTCGCCGTCTGTCCAATTCCTCTAATTGAGCTGTTCTGTCACGGATTGCGGTTATAGCCACCTCGTCTAAGGATCCGGTGGCCTCTTTTCTATATCGAGCAATAAAGGGCACCGTGGCGCCGTCTTCGAGCAGGCTTGCTGTTGCCATGATCTGTTGTGGGCTGAGGTTCAGTTCGTCAGCGATCTTTACAGCATGTTTTTCGTTCATCGTCCCTCCAATTTCCATTCGTGTTCCTTCCGTATCATGACTCTCCGATAATTACACCCCATAATAAACCCTATCCTCACAAGCGTTTCCACACGTAGGGCAAGGAGGAGCGAGGACTTGTGGACGTCAGATTGTCAGAAAAGAGGGACGCTGATAAGAAAATAAGTTGACCACGTTAGCCAATTCAATGGGGGTCGGACCATGCCAAGTAGCAGATATCACAACTGAAACCGTCAGAATTTGTGTCAAATAAGGCCTTAAAACGGCATTTTTAGGGCCAAAATCATCCTTCTAAGCACAGTGAAGCACTTCTCGTTCACATCTTTCCGGAAAACCAGCCTCAAACTCCGCAAAAATAAGTATTCCCGTTTTTCCCCTAACCGTGACCGGATCTGTCACACTTCTCTGGTATAATAATCTCAAAATACCATTGAAAGGAATAGTCATGAAAGAACAGAACATACCATATACTGCAAAAAGGACCAGGCCCATTATTGACTGGGACTGGATGCGTTTTCAGGATGAAGTCGAATCAGTTGACGTGGCGGTTATGGGAACTGTTGCGGCAGGGGAACTGATCGAGCCTCTTCCTTACCATCAGACTATCTCCATCCCCAAGAACATGGTGGGTCGATATGAGGCTTATGCCCTGCGTGTGGAAGGACACTCCATGGTGGATGATAATATCCAGCACGGGGACTATATCATCATCGAAGTCAGAGAAAGCGCTGAAAATGGGGAGACTGTGGTGGCTATGGTGAACAACGAGAAGGTGACTCTCAAAAAGCTATACATCGAGCCGGATCACATACGCCTGCAACCTGCCAATAACAGCATGAAGCCGATTATTCTCCACAACCACGAGATCAGGATTCTGGGTGTGGTAGGAGCCGTGATCCGGAAATATCAATACCATTGAAACTCTGGCTTCATCGGGAACGCTGTTTCCGACTTGAGGAATCGGAGGGAAAAAAGATGAAACGACACAACATATTGGTGTGGCTGTTCTGTTGTGGCTTCTGGCTGCTTGCCTCATCCGAATACCATGTCTACCAGAACCGTTTCTTAAACCGCACTGAGATTAGGGACCGGTCGGGGAGAACAAAGTGTTATCTGTATGAAAACCGATTCACCGGTAGGACTGAGATTAGAACCAAAGGCGGACGAAAAACTGGTGAGATCGACTACAACAGATTCCTGGATCGGGTAGAAGTCAGGGACAAGAGCGGCCAAGAGCGCTGGTATCTCAAGAAGAATCGGTTCCTGGACCGTGTCGACATTTTTAGGAGCACTGATGGACGAAGAACAGGGGAGATACGGTACAATAAATTCCTGGATCGAAGCGAGGTGACAATAGAGGAAGTGAAATAGGGCTACGGATGATTCGCCATGGCCGAGCGGTAAGACTCAATGTGTGGACGCGGACTGGTCAAAATTGGCGTGATAGCGTGCCCAAAACTCTTCCTGGGAAAAGCGATGCTCTTGAGTGCCGTGGCATTCTACGGCATAGCTGGCACAGACTGCCCCCATCCGTGCGGCGTCTTCAAGGTCTTTTCCCATGACCATGCCCTTGATCAGACCTGCTCGATAGGCATCTCCCGCGCCGGTGGGATCCAGAACCTGAGAAGCTCGGGCAGCAGGGATCTTGACTTCCTGATCGCGGGTACAAATGCGAGAACCAATTTCTCCCAGAGTCGTGATAATGCCGCCAGTGCGCTGGAGGAGTTGAGCTCTTTCGAACCCGGTGGCTCGCATAATCATCTCCAACTCGTAGTCATTGGAGATCATCAGGCTGGAACCCGTGAGCATTTCCGTCAACTGGTCTCCCAAGAAGGCTGTGATGGACTGGCCTGGATCAAAGATATACGGGACCTTTTTCTCTCTACACATGCGGGCGTAGGTGCGCATGTCTTCGAGGTTGCCCGGGGCGACAATGGCCAGTGCTTTTTGAGGGTTTACTCCATCGAATTTGAACAAGGAGGGGTACTTCATAGTCCCTGGATTGAATCCGGTAATTTGATTGTCGGCCTGATCGGTCGTAATGTAAGCGCCGCCGGTCAATTCCTCTGAGATCCGACGGATCCCTTGCAGGGAGAGTTGATGCTTGAGCAGCCAGGTTTCATACCTGTCAAAGTCTTTGCCGGCTGTAGCCAGAATCAGGGGCCGTTCCCCCAGGAGCGCGAGGCTGTACGCGATGTTGCCGGCTGTGCCGCCAAATTTTTCGTTCAGACCATTTACTGTGAAACAAACATTGAGAACATGGATCTTATCAGGTAGGATATGATCAGCAAACTTTCCAGGAAAGTCCATGATCCGGTCATAGGCCAAAGATCCGGATACAAAAATCTGCATATGCACCCTCTTTGCTGTAAGGCATGGAACCAGAGTTCTTGTAACCGCTGCAAGAAACACACCATCCCGTGAACGGTTACGGGAAGGGAATATAGCGTTAAAAGGTCTATGAGTCAATGGAAAACGGTTCGGTTAAGGAAATGCAACGGCAAGCAGAAATCTTTCGGGCCATGGAAAGGCCTGATACAGGCACCTACGTCTATAAAATCAAAAAACCAGTCAACCTGGAGTTTCTGGACTTCACCACGCTGGCAAAACGGCTACATTTTTGCCACCAAGAAGTGATCCTCAATCGTCGCCTAACCCGCAACGTGTACCTTGACGTCATCCCTATTACCTTAAAAGAGGGTCGGTATCACCTGGCGGGGTTGGGCAGCCCTGTTGAATATGCGGTGAAGATGCGTCAACTCCCTGAGGACTCTTCCATGGTTCGCTTGTTGCGAAGAGGAAGGATTGACACGGGAGCTCTGCAGGAGCTAGCGCGCTTTCTTGCCAGGTTTTATGGCCAGGCCCCCACTGGCGGACACATCAACACCTTTGGGTCATGGGAATCGGTTCGGGCCAATTGCGAGGAGAACTTCAGACAAACGGAAATGTTTGCAGGAAGTATGCTTGACGAGCGAATGTTTCAAATTGTTCGGGCCGCCACGCGATCCTTTTTGCGCAGATGGCAGGAGCTCTTTGAGCATCGCATTGAAAAGGATAAGATTCGTGATTGCCACGGGGACCTGAGATCCGGGCACGTCTATTTTACCGATGAGATTCAGATCCTTGATTGCATCGAATTCAATGAGCGCTTTAGATACGGAGATATCACGTCTGATCTGGCCTTTCTGGCCATGGACCTTGATTACGAAGGCTACCCGAAAATCGCCCACTCTCTGCTCAAGGCTTACGTTGAGCATACAAAAGACCAGGATGTGTTTGTCCTGCTCGATTTCTACAAATGCTATAGAGCCTTTGTGCGGGTCAAGGTCAATTGCTTCCGTCTCCAGGAAGGGGGTCTTGTCGAGCAGGAAAGGAACAGTCTTCTCAGGGAAACCCGCCAATACATGGACCTTGCCTACCGGTATGCCGTGCAGTTCACCCGCCCCACCCTCTGGGTGGTCTGCGGCATGCCGGCTTCGGGTAAGAGTACCATTGCCAAAGAACTGGCCAACATACTTGGTGTCAAAGTATTTCGTTCGGATGTGATCCGCAAGGAGTTGTTTGGCGTACAACCCCACCAGCAGATCGACGTTCCATTTGAAGAAGGCATCTATTCAAGGGGGGCCAGTTCGCTCACCTATGGAAAACTCCTCCTGCTGGCACAGGAAGAGATTGAGAGGGGTTATTCCGTCATCCTGGATGCAACATACGGCAGCCGGCACCAGCGTAATGAAGTCCTTCGTCTGGCAAAGGATATGGACACAAACCTAATGTTTGTAGAGTGCGTATGCTCCGAAGCCGCACTTAAAGAACGTCTGATAAGGCGGGAGGCGACATCTTCAGTTTCCGATGCACGTCTTCGCCACCTTGAACACATGAAGGCGAGGTTTCAGTCCCTGAATGAGGTGCGTAATGAGATGCACATCGGCGTGGACACCGAAATGCCCCTGGAGGAAAGTATGGAGCACATCCTTTCCCGGGATTATGTCCTCGAATGCCTGCAAACCGGAGAGGCCATGAAAAGGTAACATTTGGAGGAAAGCTACGATATATTCTTTCAGAGAAGATTTTGGGGTAATCCATTCTGGTAAACGGATACTGGATGCTTGATACTGGATACTGAATTTTTGGTTCTTGATTTTTCATCCAGCATCCAGAGACCAGTATCGAGTATCCACTTGTTGATGCAAAAAAAATTTTCTGATGGATATACGATCATCTACCCCAAAAAGATTTTCTGAAAATTTATAGATGGCATCACTCAAATGGGAGAGAAATAGTAATTGTTACAACGTTGTTGTTTTCCTTGCTGACATTAATGATTCCGCCGTGCTTGTGGATGATGACTTTACACATGGGGACATCCATAATGTCTGTATCTGGCTTGTCCTTGGCAAATGGGTAGTCCACCACAAAGGGATAAAAAAAGTGGTCAATGTCGTCATCTGCCATATAAGGCACTTTGTAGGCCAGTGTTACTTTTGCATATTCACCGTTCTTGTGAGTCGCAACTTGAATCTCGCCCTTTTCTTTCATTCTAAAGAAGGCGTTTTCCATCAGATTGGTCAGGACCTTTTCAAAGAGGTCACAGTCAAGTTTTATCTTTCCAAGGATAGGACCCAGGCGCAATTTGACAGCAAAAGCTTCATCTGGGAACTTAGATCTTATAGTTTCAACAGCGTTGTTCACCACCGTGTTGAGGTCACATGACCTCAACCGAAGCGACTTGGGTTCAATGTAGGCGGTCATCATCTTCAATATCTTTTCGAGCCTTTCCACCTCCTCCACAACCAGTTCGGCCTTTTCCCTTCTTGGGTCTGAGGGATCAAAGGATTTGAGCAAACGTCGGGTCAATCCGCCTACGGAAGTCAGGGGGTTTCTGATCTCGTGGGCCAGACGGGCTGAGATCTCACTCAGCGTCTGAAGTTCTTCGGCTTGCATGATTCTTCGGGCGGTCACGTCCACAACAATCCCGTCCAGCCTAACAAACTCATTATTATCATCAAATACAGGAATGGCGTGATCAATCACGTAGAGGACACGTCCGTCTTTATGAATCATCCTGTATTCGGCAAAAAACTCCTTGCCCTGGGTCGAACATTCATCAAAATGGTCAAGAAATCGTGCCCTGTCATTCGGATGGATGTGCTCGGCCCACAGCTCGCGATGCCCTGTTAACTCGCGAGGCGCAATCCCAATGGTCTGTTCAACAAATCTGTTCAAGAAGATTGCCATTCCGTCGGGCATGACCAGGTAGACAATCAAGGGCACATTTTCAACTAAGCTTCGATAGGTTTTTTCAGAGATAGGTTTTTTCAGATTCCTTTAATGCATGGGTCCGGTGCTCCACCATTAGCTCTAAATTCTGAGCATAATCCCTCACCTTTCTGCGCGATTCTTCTAAGGACGTTAACATCTCATTGATCGCCCTTGCCATGGTGCCAAGCTCATCAGCGCTCTTTACCGCAATCCTTGCATCACGGTGCCCGGCCGCAATCTGGTCCGCGGCCTGTACAACCTCTTCTATACGCCTGGTGAACATTACAGATATGAACCAGACAAAAGATATGGACAAGGCAAGGCCCGCGAGACCGATGACAACAGCGATCGTGCCATATCGCTTAAGAAGGGCCAGCGTGGGGCTTCGATCCACGCTGATTTCCACCACAGCCACGACCTTTGAAGAAAAGTCGCGAACCGGCCCTGCAATGATGGCCATATCCCTGCCGTCTAACTTGGCTGTGTGAAATACGACTTCTCCCGTGTTAAAGGCTTGGTTGAAAAGCTCAATTGGAAGAAGCGCCTTGTCAAGAGTTGAGGAAAAAACTTTCGGTCTGTTTACACCAAGTTCTTCCTGCACATAGAGGGTCAAATCTGAGCCGTAGTTTTTCTTAAAATCTTCGAGCAAGGGCTCTTCAAAGGAAAGCCCGAACTCGACTGTTCCAACTTGCTTCTCGTCATAAAACACAGGGACCACGCTTCGGATACCAAAACCGAAGACTCCCCGCTCCAGGCCGCCGACACCGCTGCCGGTTTCTCTTGCTTTATTGATAGTATGCCTGTACGCCTCCATCCTTTCCCCGTATTCGTCCAAGGCATGGAGGCGCAAGAAAGATGTGGCGGGAGGCACATGAAAGTGAAACTGCTTGACCCCAAGGTCTTGGTTTAACCTCTGGTAAGCCGGATGAAGGAGGTCTATCAATCGTTTGCGGTCTCTTTTGGCAAAAGCCTCGGCAACATCAGGGTTCCCGGCCACCAGATAGGCAAGACTCATAGCCATATTCGTCTTGAAGTCAATGTCGTTTAAAAAATACTGGTATTGATTTCTCAGGCGTTCTGCTTCGTTGACATGAATCAGACTAGCCTGGAAACGGTAGGAAACCGCGAAAAGAGCGGTAGCTCCCATAGATGCAAGGAAAAGGAATGGAATGAGAAGCTTCCATTTAAGGCTGATGTTGTGCAACCGAGCTAGCTTCAATGACGACTCCTACCTGCATTGCCGCTCTGATCTTTGGATGGTGAATAAAATAACTGAAGCTTTTTGTCGAGTTAAAATTGTTTCATGATTTTATACTTGTTTTTGCTTGACTCGTGCTCTTTTCTTATCATAGTTTCAAAGTAACAGTTCTGAAGGGTTACCTGAAATCTTTGTAAAGGAGGAAAACACCATGGCTAAAGCAACGAAAGCCAAGCAACTGACCTTTTATAAGGCCAATAAGGTTGGCCTGCTGGCTCAGATCAGCGCCGTCCTGGCAGCGGCTGATGTCAACATTACGGGCCTTTGCGCGTACCAGATGAACAAAAGGGCGTATTTCATGATGATAACAGATAACAATGCCAAGGCCAAACGCACTCTGAAGAAGATTAAGACGACGGCCAAAGAAGAGCCCGTCATCATCGTCGAAATGCCCAACAAGGTAGGCGAGATCGAAAAAGTATCTGCTATTCTCTCGGAAGCAGGCATTGACATACAGTATACTTACGGGACCGCTGGGTCTAAGCGTTCCACCTTTTGCGTAGTCAAGACAGATAAAGACGCAAAGGCCATTAAAGTGATAAATAAGTAAATCCTATTCCTGCGCGAGAAGCAATGTCATTAAGGCCGAAGCCATTTCTCTCAAACAGATTAGCTCAGCCAACTTGCTAACGGACCAGTATCGCCCAACTGTCAAAGAGCCGGTTGTAGCGGATAATATAGGTGCCCCCGTCATCAGCCTGCACCTTGAAATAATCTGCGACCTCGGTTCGGGCGTCTACGCTGCTATCATACCACCGGTCAACGATCCTGGTGATGTTATAGATCCGCTCGCCCCACACAAATGAGCGGGGAGATTCATTCGATTTGTAGCCCGCGTAACAGGTCACCCGTATAGGTTCAAAGATGATCGAGCGGCTAGACAGAAACTCAATGAGACCTGAAACTGCGTCCTCAATATCAAGAAAACAAAATCGGTATGCGTCGTATTCAAGACCGTAAGGGTCAGCAATGCCCCGCCTCCTTGAACCAAAACGGGCAAAATACCTGAGTAATAGAACCTTGCCTGCTGCTTGCGGAAAGGCAGTCAGGAGCCCATCCTCGTGGGATTTCTCCATGACTAGGATAAGATCGGACCAGGTCACAAGGTCTTTGGACACGGATTTGGCCTCGTGCTCAGCCAGGTCCACACCGTATTCAGCAGCAACCTGTTGCGCCAGGTAGGTGGCCGCATTGCCTGGAAGTGCAAGTAATCCCGCAGAGTCTGCTGTAAGACCTTTGAGACCATTTTGGGGCACAATCTTTGTGAAAAGGCCCTGAGCAAAAGGACTGCGACAAATGTTGCCTTTGCACACAAACAAGATATTTGCTATCTGTCTGGCCATGTTGCCAATCAATCAATCTGCCTTACAGGGCGGTACCCTTTCCTGCAGGGTGGCTTGCTTTTCCTTTGTAAGTGCCCGTGGAAGAGTCCACTTGGCCAGGCTGTAAGCGTCTTTCTTCTTGATCAGAAGCCAATTGTTTTCGCCCCGCCCTTTCATCTTTACCAGGGTAAAACCCCCTTTGAGTATTTTCCCGCGAAGTTCAATGATGATCTTTCCACCTTCAAGGACCTCCAGGGGATCATCTCCTTCAAGGAGGTTGTACTCACCATGGTCCCACACCACCACGATACCGGCTCCGTACTGGCCGGCAGGGATGATTCCCTCAAAGCCAAAGTAGTCAATGGGATGGTCATCCACCATAACCGCCAGCCTCTTATCAGCCGGGTTTAACGACGGCCCCTTGGGCAAGGCCCAAGACTTCAATACGCCGGCCATCTCCAGACGAAAATCGTAGTGGAGCCGCCGCGCATGATGCTCCTGCACCAAGAAGCGCATCCGCATAGAACGATCCTGTGAATTGAATATTGACGATTGAAGAAAATATCAACCCCAACCTCTAATCTTCAATAGTCAATAGTCAACGGGCTGTTGCCCGAATCCCTTTTCGCTTTGTCTAAAACGTTTTTTGATAAATCTAAGGCTCGCTCCAGGCGATTTGGCACGTAGTGAACCTTTGCGCTATACTCGCCCTCCGGGCTCAAACAGTTCAAATCGCTCATCTTCCGCTTCGCCAAGATTTGTTAGCAAAAAACGTTTTAATGACCGCTCAAAGTCATTTTTGTTTGGGCAACAGCCTGTCAATAGTCAATCTTCAATTTTCAATAGTCAATCGTCAATCCCCCTTGGTTCGAGGATCAAGCAAGCCAGAGGAGGCAAGGTCAGAGAGATCGATTGTGACAAACCGTGAGACGGAATTGCCTCCACCTGAAGATAGCCTTTGTTGCCCATGTTGCTTCCTCCATAGTAATCCGAGTCGCTGTTGATACGTTCACGGTAGCCTCTCTTTCCGGGTATACCGATTCTATAGTCGTGTCTGGGCACAGGGGTGAAGTTCAGGACACAGACCAAATGATCTTTTCTACCAAAACGGATGTACGAGACCACACTGTTTTCGGAGTCGTTACAATCGATCCATGAGAAGCCTTCCGGGAATGGATCGAGCTCCCACAGGGCAGGTTGTTGAAGATACAATCTGCCAAGATCCAGCATAAATTGCTGGAAGGCTTGACGCAGGGGGTCTGACACGATGTGCC
>SMTZ1_10002641_pt1 | contig 18008 bp, 16 predicted proteins | sample DeeMarSWOR136_30_FD_25667 | JGI IMG/M metagenome (IMG submission 25667)
ATAATTAGTTTAATGATTAATGATATTATAAGATTTTTTTCTTTTCAATTTTAATTATTCTTTAATAAAAATCCTTTTTTAAAACTTAGAATAATAAGATGTGATACAAATGAGTCATAAAAGAAAAAAATCAACCGCAAATACTACTAACCTCTCTATTCCCTTTAAAAAGATAAAGAAAGAAGCTATTCTTCCTTATCCTTCAAAACAAGGAGATGCAGGTGCTGATGCACGCATATTTGGATTTAAAAAGATTATTCAAAAAGAAGGAAAAAGGGAATTGGCAGAAATTGAATCAGATACTTATATATTAAAGCCTTTGGAGAGGATTGGATGCCCTTTAGGCTTCTCAACGGCGATTCCCGAAGGATACTATTTCAAAGTAGTACCTCGAAGCGGATTAGCTTTATGGGAAGGCTTATCGATCTTAAATAGCCCAGGTACAATAGATGCAGGGTATAGAGATGAATGGATGGCTATTGTAGTAAATCTCTCAAATAGAGATGTCACGTTAAAAAAAGGGGAACGTATATGTCAAATAATTTTAGGAAAATTGTATGATTACGAAGTTATTGAGACTGAAATTTTGCCAGATTCGGACCGAGGTTTAGGGGGTTTTGGTTCTACCGGAAAAAAATAGGTAACTAATGTTATATTTAAAATTAAATTTAAACAAAATTCAAATGGTTTGCTTAATTAAAATATCTCATTCTTTTCATAAATTATTAATTTAAAATATTTCGGTTGAAGATTTGACCAATATTGATAATAAAATCCCATTTAAAGATCACTTTCTATACTCAATTTTGAATCCAAAAAGTATTGCTGTTTTTGGTGCGAATAATAACTTATTAACTACTATGGGATCCATGCAACTTCGTAATATTATTGCGGGTGGTGGATTTACTAATAATATATATCCTATTCATCCTCGTTTGGAGGAAGTACAAGGATTGAAAGCATATAAATCTGTTTTAAATTTACCTGTTACTCCTGATTTAGCTTTTTTGATCTTACCAACTAAAGCGATTCCACAAGTAATGGAAGAATGTGGCCAAAAGGGAATTAAAAATCTTTTAATTACTTCTGGTGGATTCCGGGAAAGTGGATCTGATGGAATTAATTTATCAAATAAGATTGATCATATAGCAAAGAGCTATAATATACGCTTTATTGGACCGAATTGTTTGGGGATTTATAATGGTTGGTATGGCTATCCTGAAAAAAAATCAGCCTTTTTCAATACTTTTTGGCCGTATGCTATTCCAGAAAGAGGAAATATATCAATTATTAGTCAATCTGGAACTGTAGCAGCTCAAACTTTTTGGCATGCGAAAGATATGGGGGTAAAGATCAGTAAATCTGTTTCGGTGGGAAATGAAAGGAATATAGATATAGTAAATTTATTAGAGTATTTTAAGGAAGATCCTCAAACAGAAGTAATTGGACTTTATATAGAAGAAATTAAACGAGGAAAGGAATTTATTAACATTGTTAAAAAGATTATACCAGAGAAACCAATAGTGGCAATTTACGCAGGTGGCACAAGAGCAGCAACAAGATCGATAATGAGTCATACTGGATCAATCGGTGGTAACCAAAAAATCTATGATGCTGTATTCAAAGAAACTGGGATTATTTCTACTGATTCAATTATGGACTTTTTATATTATCTTAGAACATTCTCATTTGCTCAAAAATACAATGTTTTCCCTAAAGGAAAGAGGGTTGCTATTGTCACAGACTCTGGAGGAAGTGGGAGTATGATGGCGAAAACGTCAGAATTATACGGATTAGAAGTACCAGAATTTTCTGAAGAATTATCTGTACAAATTTCAGATTTAATCCCCCCTACAGCAAGTGCGGTCAATCCGATTGATGTGACGTTCGATGTGAATTTTATCAATCTATTTTACAAATTTCCAAAAATATTAATGAAATCGGGAGAAGTTAATTCTATAATCGTTTATGGTGTTTTTGATTTTGATGATGTCCTTAAGACTATGGAACTATCCGGAATGCGTATCGATGATTCAATGAAAAGTATTAAAGTTATGATTGATAATGCGGTACTAAAACCAATTAAACGTTTAATGAGAAAATATTCTGTTCCTGTATTTTATGCAGGACCTTTTCCTTATAGATATCCTTGGTTCCAAAAATTTAACTCATATAATGTTCCTATTTTTGAATTATGGGATCATCCCACTAAATGTTTATCAATTCTTAGCCAATATTCAGATTTTCGTAAAAAATTGACTAATTAAAACTAAATGCTATATTATAGAGTAAAAAAAAATTCATATTAGCTAATTAATTTACCAAATCAATTATACATAATTTTTTGATTTTTAGAAAATTGACTGAAATTAATGAATCTCGGTTAAAAAATCATTTTTTATATCCGTTTTTAAACCCAAGAAGCATTGCTGTTTTTGGGGCAAATAATGAATTTTTATCTACAATGGGTGCGATGCAACTACGGAATATTATTTTTGGGGGATTTTTTACAGATAAAATTTATCCTCTTCATCCAAGACTAGATGAAATTCAGGGTTTAAAAGCATATAAAAGTGTGTTGGACTTGCCTGAAATTCCGGATTTAGCTCTACTTATCTTGCCTACTAAAGTAGTACCTGAAGTTATGGAAAATTGTGGTCAGAAAGGTATAAAAAATTTGATCATAACTTCAGGAGGCTTTAAAGAAATAGGAGAAGAAGGGAAAATTCTTTCTGACAAAATTAATGGAATCGCTAAAAACTATGAAATGAGATTTATTGGTCCTAATTGCCTTGGGATATATAATGGATGGTTCCAAGGTGAAAAAGAAAATTCGAATTTTAACACTATGTGGATTTATGAAACTCCAGAAAGAGGAACTATTTCAATTATCGCTCAATCAGGAACCGTAGCATCGCATTTATTTTGGTATTGTAATAAAATAGGTGTGAAAATAGGTAAATCATTTTCAACTGGTAATGAAAATAATATTGATGTTGTAGACATATTGGAATATCTTAAAGAAGATCCACAAACTTCCGTTATAGGATTATATATAGAAGAAATCAAAAGAGGGAAAGAATTTTTAGATGTTGTAAAAAAAATAGTGCCAAATAAACCTATAATAGCGATTTATGCAGGTGGAACAGATGCAGCAACTAGATCAATTATGGGACATACGGGATCTATCTCAGGTGATGATAAAATTTATGAAACAGTATTTAAAGAAACCGGGATTATTTCTACTTTCCAAATTAAAGAATTTCTTTATTATTTAAGAGTGTTTTCATATGATATTATCCCAAAGGGAAGAAGAATGGGTATAATTACTGACTCGGGGGGATGTGGTGCTATGATGGCTAAAGCTGCTGAGAAGCTTGGATTAATTATTCCAGAATTTTCAGAGCAACTTAAGATAAAGTTAAAAAAATACATCCCTTCTATCGCTAATATCGATAATCCACTGGATTTAACTTTTCAATTTAATCAATATAACTTATATATAAAAATCCCTAAATTATTAATTAATTCCGGAGAAATAGATGGAATTATAATTTATGCTGTTTTTGGATTTGAGGAAATATTGAATGTTATAAAAGCCTCTGGTGGTAAATCATATGAAGAGTTTGATATTTCAAATGAAATAATGAGGGGAATTTATCTAAAACCAATTCAAAAACTTGTAAAAAAAACAAGAATCCCCGTTTTTTATATTGGTCCTCAGGGATATTCAAATCCATGGATTAAAGAATTTATCAAAGCTAATATCCCTATATTCGACTTATGGGATATGCCTATTAAATGTTTTTCAGTCTTAGCTCAATATTCAGAATATAAAAAAAAATAATTAAAGCAGATTTAAAAATTTTCTAAAAAGAAAAATTTAAAATTTTAAACTTTATAATATTTTAAGACAATAGAACGAACATATAGAATAAAATAAATAATATTTTATTGACAATCATTTACTCTTAATAGAATATGAATTATTTAAAAAGTCAAATCTTAATAATAATTTTTGAGAAAAAAATAGAAATTTGAAAATCGAGAACAAGAACACCAAGGAAAAAGAAAATTCAAATGATTATTTTAAACAACTCTTTGAAGAATCACCAATTTCAATAACTCTCTTAGATTTAGAGGGCCAAATTGTTGAAGTTAATTCAGCAACAGTAGAATTTTCTGGAATAAAGAGAGAAGACTTAATTGGTAAAAATTTTTCCAATCTTTTTGTAATTCCCCAGGATAATATGGAAGAGATGAATAAGATATTTAAAACGATACTTAAAGGGGATATTTATGGGCCCAAAGATATTCAGATTTATAATAGAAATAAAAAACTAACTTGGATAAATGTTGTAGGATCTTTAGTTAAAGTAGAGAAAGAGTTGCTAATTCAGGTATTAAGTCAAGATGTTAGTTCAAGAAAAAAATTGGAGGAAAAATTAGAAAAATCTGAAGTAAAGTATCGTCTTATCACAGAAAACGTGAATGATTTAATTACTGTTGTCGATAGTAAACTGAAGATTGAATATATCAATCAGGAAGTACATAAAAAAATAATGGGATACGAAAATTCCGATGTTTTAGGTACCAAAGCTATGGAGTTAATCCATCCCGAAGATCAAGAAAAAGTCTTAAAGGCTTTTAAGGAATCTCTTGAGAAAGGTGAAGGTTTTGTCGATGCAAGAGTTAAGCATAAAGATGGACATTATGTGTGGACTGAAACAAGTGGAAAAACGTTTATTGATATCGATAAAAAACCCAAATATCTCTTAGTTTCTAGAGATATTACAGAACGTATGAAAGCTGCTCAAAAACTTAAAGAAACAAAAGAGAAATATAGAAATTTAGCAGACTCATTACCCGAAGTTATATTTGAAGTCGATTTAGATTACAATTTAACTTATACAAATTCAATCGCAACAAAAAAATTTGGATATACTCATGAAGATTTTAAGAAAGGGTTAAAAGTATATGATTTTTTAGCCCCAGAGGATAAAGAATTTGTTTTAGAAAGGTTGAACCTTTTATTTAAAGGAAAATACGTAGATCCCTTAATTGTACAGCTAAAGAGAAAAGATGGAACATTTTTTTATGCTAGCATTTATGCAACTCGAATTTTTAAAGCGGGAAAAGTTGTGGGAGTAAGAAGCATTATTCATGATATCTCAGAAATGAAAAATGCTCAAGAAAAGATAAAAGAATCAGAAGAAAAATTTCGAACTATAGCCGAACAATCATTAATGGGTATTTGTATAATTCAAGATGAAATTATAAAATATATTAATCATACTCTTGCTAAACTACTAGGATATACCGAAGATGAGATTTTAAAATGGAAACCAGGTGAATTTTTTAAAACTATACATCCAGAAGATAAAAGAAAAATAATTGAACTTGCTACTAAAAAAGAGGAGGAATTTGAAGATGGAATACGATATTACGAAGCTCGGGGCTTAAGTAAAAAGGGTGAATTAATTTGGTTTGATGTTTATTATAAATCGATTATTTTTCAAAACAAACCTGCTTTTCTTATCTCTTTCATAGACATAAGTCAAAGAAAAAGTGCTGAAGAAAAACTAATAGAATCGGAAAAAAAATATCGATTTTTATTTGAGAAATCACCTTCTCCAATTCTTCTAATTGATTCTAGCGGTAGAATAGTTGATTGTAATCCCTCTATAGAACAACTACTTGGTTATTCAAAAAATGATTTAATAGGTAAAAAATATAGTAAACTTCCTATAGTTCCCAAACCATATCTTCCTATTTTATTAGAACGACTAGGAAAGATTATTCAGGGAGAAATTATCCCCTCTATCGATATTGAATTGCATAAAAAAGATGGGGCTCTAATTTGGGTAAATGTAGAATCAAATTTAGTGAAATTAGGAGGTAAACCTTTTATAATTGTCATGGGACACGATATATCGCAGAAAAAAGAAGTTGAGACTAAATTAAAAGAATTAGATTTAATGAGAAAAGACTTTATAGATAAGGCATCACACGAACTAAAGACACCGATTACAACTATATATGGTGCTTATCAGTTATTAGATAGTAGTTATAAAGAAAGATTTAGCGCCGATGAAAGAGAAATATTTGAGATGGCATTCAATGGTACCAGAAGATTAAAAAAACTTGTTGATGATTTACTTGATGTTTCAAGATTAGAATCCGATATGTTTAAACTCGAAAAGGAAAAAGTAGATCTTAGTAATTTAATAAAGAATTGTGTCAATGAAATGAAATATTTAATGAAAGTAAGAGACCAAACTTACAATTTAATTCTTCCTAATTCATTTTATATAGACATCGATACTTCTCGAATTGAGCTAGTGATTATAAATCTTATATCGAATGCAATAAAATATACTCCTTCAAAAGGTTCTATTACTTTGAAATTAGAAAAAAAAGATAATTTTGCTTTAATTTCAATAAGAGATACTGGTATCGGATTAACATCTAAAGATTTTAACAACCTTTTTAAAAAATTTAGCAAGATTTCCAAACCAATCCATACTGAACTTGAGATTGATTTAGAAAGTACAGGCCTAGGCCTTCATATTGCGAAAGCAATAGTTGAACTTCATGGAGGAGAAATCTGGGCAGAATCTGAGGGGGAAAATAAAGGTTCAACGTTTTTTTTTAAATTACCATTAGTATAATAATCCGATTCTCAATTATTTTCTGGTTATGTTTTCCACTAGTTTTTTATATGAATTTTAACCTAATATTATTAGATTTCTTGTAAGTCTTAAAAAAAATATATCTCAAATAAAATAACAAATGTGAAGGTATTTTTGTCACTCGATTTTTATAATCCCCCCTCTGCAATATTAGCATCAGGAACTAAAAAAGGAGTTGAAATAGGAGGTTCTAAATTAATTGTGAGTATAGATGAAGATCATAATTTTTATAATGAGGGAACCATCTATACTGAAATGTCTTGGGCAGCATTTTATGAAGAAAAGGGACTGGAGGATCAAATTGACACCTTCACAACTACGGAATATAATTCTATTAGAGAAGACCCAGATGCACTTGTTGACGTAATTGTTAAAATTATTTATCAAATTATAAATAACCAAAAAATCTTTTATGGAGTTGCTGACTTCGAAGTAGATGCTTTTCTGAATACCAAAACTACGGTTATCCCTGGTCTTGAGTTAGATTATGAAATTATTAATAAACTGATGAAAGCACATGAAAAAACCAGAGAGAAAGACCTCTTTCCAAAAATTATTTTTGTTGATTATCAAAAAGGTATAAAAAAAATTAAAATTGAATTTCAAGGAACCAAAAAAAATAATATTCACATTAAAGGCTCTAAATTAGAAGACTTAATTAACAAATTAAGATTGGCTAAGGGTTTTGCTGTCGGACTTGTTTGTACCTCTCAAAATGCCGCTAATCTCTATATAATGAGTGATAATATTGTTTTCAGTAAAGAGGAAATAGCGGAATTTTATATCGATACGGATAATATAAAGATTATAGAGTATGGAATTAAAAAGAAAATGCTTTTTCCAATCTCTTGGTTCCGAATTGATATTGGTATTCGTTCATTAGAAACTCTTGAGCTTTGGGATAAGATTAAAGATAACCCTGAACTAAACAAGGCTTTAGGTCATTATGAGCGGTATATTACTGCGTTAGTATATAAAAAGTTTAAACCTTTAGCAGAGTCACAGAAAATTGGTACGAATTTAGAGGAGGACTTTTATACAATGACAGCTAAAGAAAGAAAAAGAGCTCTCAGAGATATGGAGGACGCGATTAAGTTTCTTACAAAGGAGTATAAAGAATAAGAATATTACCCTTTCAAAATCCTAGGAGCTTTAAAATACCCCTCCTTAGTATGCTTAGCATTATTTGTAGCTTCTACATTTGAGAGTGATTTCCAAGGAATATCTTCCCTAAACACATTCTTTAAACCTTCAATTGGATGAGTAGTTGGTTCTACATTTTTTGTGTCCAAATCATTTAATTTCTTAAAATAATCGAGGATATCTCCTAATTCATTGGCCATTTTCTCTTTTTCTTCTCCTGTTAATTCCAACAATGCTAGCTTGGATATATGTTCTAATGTTTCTTTAGAGAATACTTTTTTTTTTGTCATTATTAACTCAATACAAAAAATTTATCCATTAAAAAGAATAATTTTCCTTATTAATTAAGCTTAATCTTCTAAACCTCTTAATATGCAGATTTATTATTTTTAAATATTAAGTTAAAGAAGATTTCTATAATTAATAAGAATAAGAGTTATTTAGAATATATTTTTCTAATTAAGTATGACTTATAATGAAGATTTAAGATATGAAATCCCCAGTTATGCTTATATATCCCTTGCTCGAAGAGGTATGGAAAAGATTTCCTTAGATCAATGTTTTTTACATAATTGTGATAATACAGACCCTAAACTATTAGAGCCCTTTAAAATGGAAGAATCTAATGATGAAGAAAAACAAATTAAAAGAATTCATATTAAATGTAAAAAGTGTGGTGGAACTTTCATCTTAAAGCTTGAAACTATAAAAAAGGTTGCGAAATCAACAAAAGATGAAGAAGAACCGTTATCTATGGGACTTGTATTTGCCGAAGATGAAAATGGTAATAATTTAGGTCATATTGGTTATTTTTAAAAGAGAACTACCATTCTAATCACTATCTTATGAAATATGATTATTATTTATTCGATCTTGATGGGTGTCTTCTTTATATTCCAAGATCTTGGGAATATTTTGATAATATCTTAGTTAAAACCTTGGAAAAAGCAAACACAACAAAGATGCCCATAAGAAGTGAAAGAAATAATTTTTGGTTTTCTGGAAAGAATTATATTAATTATCTTAAAAATTGGGGAACTATGGATTATCAGCACTTTTGGAAAATATTTGATAAGATCGATTATGAACATAGAAAAAATCTTATTAAAAGAAATAAAATTTTTCTATTCAATGATGTCAAACAAATTTTAAAAGAAATTTATTTAGATAGTAAAAAAATAGCCATTATATCAAATTCCGCAGATTATATAGTAAAATACATTTTATATAAATTTAAAATAACTAAATTCTTTCATAAATTATTTGGTCTTTCATATGATAAAGATCAAGCTATAGCAAAACCCTCTCCATTAGGGATAATTTCTATCTTGAATGATTTTAATTTTGATCCAAGAACAGCCAAAGCTTTGATGATCGGAGATTCCATAATGGATATATATGCCGCTAAAAGAGCTGAAATTCACTCCTGTTTAATAAGAAGAGATGAAACTAAATATCCCGAAGGTTATTCTGAGTGGGAACATCAACCTGATTATATAATTGATAATCTTACTGAACTATTAGATTTTTAAGGAATTATTATAAGTAAAAATTAAATAATCATAAAATATTCATCAAATTCTTCTGAAAATACATTGAACGCCTTTGTACAAGGATGTGCAGTATCTTTTAATTTTGTCTCAGGGCTAACCGCTATTATTGGAGCTTTATCAATTATTAAGGGCAACGATTTGTTAAAAAAGATGGCTCTTTATGCTTCTATAGGTTTATTTTTATCAGCTATTTTATCAATTGCAATTAATAAAAAAAGAACCGATGGAACTGAACCAATTTGGTGGGCGGGATTAGCTCTAGGCTCTGTAATCGCTATGATTATTACAAATATTATTGCTGGTACTGTAAGCTCATTTTCACCAAAAGGAGATAAACTAAAAAGTTGGGGGAATTGTATTAATTCTATTATTTTTATAATGAGCAGTATTGGAATTATTATTGATATTATGAGTATAATCAAAGATCTATTTAATATTGAATCTATGGATCCAGAAGATATAGGTAATGAGTTTGCATTAAATCAATTATTAGCTTATTTTGCATTAATTGTTGGTGGGATTGGAATTGGAATAGGAGAAAATACAAATGACACTTTATTAGCCTATAGTGCAGTAGCTATTACTCTCTTACATATCTTTGCTTTTCTAATGTTAGCTGAGTCAATAACTTAAAAATTATCTATTTTATATTTTTTTATACTTTTTTAGTTTCTTTTTTGAATTTTTTGATTTTATAGTAGTCGTCTTCTAATTCTTTAGTATCATCGTCTTTTTCAACACTATTCTCAAGTGGAATATTTAATTCAGTCGCAAATTTATTTAGATAATCCAATAACAAGACTCTTTTTTTTTTCTTAAAAATTAATAAAAACAGTCGTAAGGTATGTGTATATGCTGAATTAATAAAATTAATTTTAAACCCAATAAATCTTACTTTTATTACTTTAATTTTCTTAATTTCACTCCACGGTATATGAAAATATAGAGAATCTTGAATGAGCACAGAAAAACTTTCTTTGGAAATATGAAATTTTACTCTTAAAATAGGTAATTTATTTTTTATAAGAATTGTTATCGCAGGGATCAGTAAAATATCTACAAAACCAACAAATCCTAATACAAATAATAAATCTGACAACAAATCTGGTTTAACATCTGGAAAAACAAATAAGTATAAAAAGGGAAAAATAACATGTAGAAATAGAATTAATACAATAAATCCCATAAGATAAAATTTAAAATCACTCATAGAAGTATCTTTAACTTCTATTGATGACGGAACTGCTAACATGAGAATAGACAATTTAATTTTTAATAAAAATTCTATTTTTTTTTAACTTTAAATAATTTAAGAAAATAATTATTAAAAAATTTATTATCAACTAGGAGAAATTATTTTATTTATTATTAAGTTCACTACATTATTAGCTACTGAAAATAATAGAGTGATTCCTCATGTGATTGATAGACACTTTCCTGCTGTAGAAGATAACAATAAATTAATAATCGAAAAGAACCTTTATTAAGATTCCAAATATGTGGTAGTATTTATAAATTCTGATGGACTTTAAATTTTTCTCATATATTATTTTATATCTCTATATAATAATCGCTAGAAAATTTCACCATCGTTAAATCTGGAAACTTGATTAAGATCAAAAAAATCTTCCTAATTGTAAAGGCATTAAGAGTTTTAAAAATTTCGGAAATAAATTATTTATATCTTACTCAACTTATTTTTTTTGTAGAAATTTTCGATAGTTTAAACTTAAAATTAATGAATAATCGTTCTATTAGAATATTTTTATAATGAAGTCAAATTAGAAATAAATTGAGGAAAGATCTATAAATTATTACAAATGTTTATAAAAAAATTTTCTATTTAGTGGAATAGCAACCGGTTTGTTTCTTTCTAAATCAATAACACTAAATAAAACCTTTCTTGTTTCTTAAATGAAATGGAACTAATTGCTTTTAATAATTAACTTGTTTTTTCTAATATCTTATTAGGATTTTTTTTAGTTTTGTGAAATTTTATAAATATATAAAAAAAGTATAAATCAATAAACCCTAAGCTAATTAAAAAAATTGACAATAGGATAATTTTAAAGATAGTAGGAGTGTTCAAAAGAAAGTAAATGATAGCTATAATCACTGAAATAAACATGAGTGGTGTAAGCTTTAATATATGTGGGATAACATTATAGTTCATTAACAATTTTACTTTTTCTGGTTCTGGTATTATACAATCTTCAAATTTATTCGAATAGGCATTTTTATTTGTTATAACCATGATTTTACATCGCAGGAAAATATTATTATTAGAAGTTGAAAGCTCTAATGTACCAATATCGCATGAGTTAACTACTACATTTTTACTTCTTGAAATTGTTAATCTTTTCAACTTTAAATCTTCTAAAACAATATTTTTACTCTCTTCGATAAATACATTTTCAAAGTCACAGTTTTTAAAAATTACAAATGTTTTAAATTCTGAAATTAATGCACTAGTGGGAAAGTCATGAATATCCTTAACTATATAAGGTGACTCTTTCGTTCCTTCTCCTGAAATATTCCTACTAGCAATCCATTTTTGTAAAGATTCATCTGACATGAATAGTGGTATAAATAATTGTAATCTTTCTCTTCTTACTTTTTTATTGATCAACTTTTCCAAAAAGTTATTCATATTTTTCATCTCATTTTTACTTTATAATAAATCAATTTAATTAATTTTTCTCTGTTTAACATTCTTTTTGTTTCTTTATCCGTTTAAAACCCCCCTTTTAATAATTTTAGTTGAAAGGTTATAATTTTACGTTCTAAGATTTTATTACTGTTTATTTTATTTAATATTTTTCTTCCTTTTTCTGAAATAATATAATAGTTACTTTTCTTGAATAAGTCCCGCTCTTTCTAATGGTAAAAGCTTCCCTCCTTCAATTTTAAATTTATTAATGTTTCGTTCATATTAACAAACTCCTACTTTAGAAAAATTTAGTACTTTATCAAGTTTCAGATATTTAAGTAAAAATTAAATAACCATACTGCTTCTTATTTAATATTAAAAATCTTAAGAGAATTACCCACATGTCGACAAAATTAGGAGAAGAAGATCTTCTAAGGAAGAAAGTATGGAAAATCATCAATCTGATTCAAGCGAATCAACTATTTGTCCATTCAAAAAATTTAGAAATAAAATTCTCAGATGAAACTACAAATCAAATCAAATCAGAAGTTCTCCCAGAGATCTTATCTTTATGTGTTTTAAATGCTATTGTTCCGAATTCTGCTATGCTTTTAATAGGTGGCCATGGAGGTGGCAAGACTACACTTGTTAAGTTGCTTGGTCGTATGTTTACCAGCTATTCTTTAAACGACATTGAAAATTCAATAATAAGAGGACATCCTCAATTAACTGAGGAAAAACTTATTGGAACTTTAAAATTAGGAAAACTAATGCATGATGGAGTTGAAGAAGTTGTATGGCGAAAATTTGTTTTAAACTTCTGGAAAATAATTGATGAAGTTAACCGTTTGACACCATATGCTCAAGATATTTTGTTATCACTTCTCGCTGAAGGAAAAATCAAATATTATGATTCTATCGCAACAATAAATAAATATTGTCTCTATGCAACGATTAATCCGCAAGATGTAGGAACTTTTGAGTTATCTAATCCTTTTTTAGATCGATATGGGATATCAGTTCCAATATCTATGCCAACGAGTCCCGATTTAGAATTAATACTAACAGGTAAAGATGAAAAATATTCTGGATATGATGAACTCATTCAAGTACCTGAGGTTCTTTCTATAGATGAATTAATGGAAATTTGGTATTATGTAAATAAAATTGAATTCGACTTAACAGTTAATAGTTATATTCATGCAATTGTAAGAGAATATACTTTATGCGACAGGATAGATAAAGGGAACTCAGAAGATCTTAAACCAAGCATGGGTCTTTGCTCAGGGTGTCATTATAATACAACTCAAAATGTGTGTAATAAAATAGATTCGATTTTAAGCGTAAGGGTCGCAAAAGATCTTTTGAGATATTCCAAAGCTTTAGCCTGGTTATTAGATATTAATAAAATTGATGTAAACATTGTAAATACAATTGCTCCTTACGTTATTTCTCATAGAGTTGCATATTCAAAAAGAGAGTTAGATAAAGCACCCTATTGGGGCAATAAATATGAATTTTCTAAATATCTCTTAGATATTATACAAAAAAGGTTTCTAAACCGAAAAGTTTGTTATGAAATCGCTCAAAGATTTCGAGATGGGATATCAAAAGTAGATGAGTTAGCAAATTTAAAAAATTATCAGAAAAACGATTTGATTGTCAAGTATGATTTGATACCTTTTGTAAACTCCATTAAAAGTAAGAAATATTCACAACTAGCTCAAAAGGTTGCAAAAGCAGTTAAAATCGGAGATATTGAGATAGTATCAGAAATACGAAAAAAATTAATTGAGGATATTAAATTCCCAAATAGAGCATATTTAATAAATTGGTGTAATCGCGAATTATATAAACAAACTGTAACTAACTATGTATTTCATTATGTTCATAAAGATGATATCTGGGTAGAGATAGAGATTGAATTTGCGAATATAGGGCCATTGTTGAAAGAAGCTTTTAATCAAAGACAAACAAAACAAATACGAACAGAGGATTTACTAATCGAGATTAATGTAACTGGAATTAATGAAGATTCGATAGTAAATCTACAGATTTCTGGGGGAGCTGATGCTTTAAAGCTTAAATCTATATTAGATAAAATAGATTATATTCAGAAAGAAAAATAATAAAAAATCTCAATTTTATGTTCAAATTAGATAGAAATGGAATAAAAGAATTGGTTAAAAAGAAATTAAATGAAAAGGAAAAAAAAATTCTTAAATTAGCAAAAATAGCATGGCAAAAAACCTTGAAAGAGTTTTATTTTCCCCCTTTAAATGAACCAAGATATATTTTTGATTATACTCTCTTAGAGGGTTTCTATATTGATCCGGAACATAAATGGCAAATCACTATGAATCTTGCTCATACTCCTATCCTTTCCGATAATGATGAATACATCGATTATTTACATGCGATCTCTCTTCATGAGGTATCGCATTATCAAATAATACCATATGACGGACTTCTTAATGCAAGACTAATTAAAGCTGCAATGAAATATGTAAATCAGTATTTTGCTCCAATTGTGGTAAATTGTTTTGCAGATCTATTGATTGATACTAAATTATATCAAAAGTATCCTGATTTGATGTTCTGGGAGATCCAAAAAACCTATCAAAATGTTTTAAAGCAATCTAGTGGAAAAATAAGTGATTTCTCAAAATTTCTTTTCAAAGCCTATGAAAAATTATGGGATGTCACGTTTTCTAAAGATGATTCTTTAAAAGATATGGAAAATCTTGCAAATAAAGTTATTAAAGTTATATTAAAAAATTTTGAAGATGAAACACTATGGGAAAAAAAAGTATCTGAAGTAGCTTATCATTTAAAAACGTTAATAAGTGACACTTTTACGATTATTGGGCCGGGATTGAAATGTAAAGAAGGAAATATTAAACGAAGATTCCCTGGAAAAGGGGAGATAATTATCGAAATTCCTGAAGACATCCTCGGTCTTATGGATAATCCTCTTGAAAATAGAAACTCCGATAAGCTTAAAGAAGATAATAATGATGAGTTAAGACAAAAAACTGAAGAATTTGCTAAAGACACTCCTTTTTCCCAATTTGGAGCTCCTGCAGGACAAGCTGGAATTTTAATTGATGGAAATCCTTTAGCTGCCTGGTATCGTGGATTAGCAAGAAATCTTATTGAAATCAAGATTTATGAAGAAAAATCTGTTGGAGAATTAGCAATATATCCAGAAGTATGGCGTTTAGGAGATCCAATAGAAGAATTAGATATCTTTCAAACTATATTAACTAGCCCAATAATTATTCCCAATATTACAACCAGAAAATGGTCTACTAAGCGCGGCTTAAAGCATTATGAGGAAAAGCATATTCCTGACCTTTTAATTGTAATAGATTCTTCTGGTTCTATGAATTGGAATTATAACAAAAATTCGAGAAAAAGCCCTTATCATATTGCATTAATTGCAGCTTTTGCTGCTCTTCACTACGCAGCTCAAAAAGGTGCAAAATTTAGTATTATTAATTTCTCTAATCGGGCAGATATATGTGATTGGACGAATAATTGCTATAAAGCAGAAAAGGTTTTATTAAGATATCAGGGAGGGGGTACTCAATTACCTATTAAAGCTCTTCTCAAGCAATGTGAAAAAGCAGAAAGAAAGTCTCTAATCTTTATTATAACAGATTTTGGGATTTATAATTGGGGGTCATCAAAAAAAGTTATGTTATTTCTCACAGAAAAAGCCCATAAAATAGTCGGCTTTTTTATAGGTTCATCTAAGATACCGAAAGAGAAATTTAAAGGATTGCTAGGTAGTGTGAGTTTTTATCCTATCAAAGATATTAAAGACCTAATTGATTTAGTAATTGAAGAAATAAAATATTATTATTCTTAATGTTAAATTAAAAAATTAGATTAAAACTGAATTAAGTTTAGGGACGCTTGTTAATTTCACGCAAATATTGCTTCATAAAATATCTCTGACTCTGACAATACATTAATCTCTGTTGATCACTTAGATGACTACATTTTTTTAAAACTGTTTGAATATCTTTAAGAAGGTTGAAATTATCAATTTTGGCTTTTAGAGGTAATCCCTCAATTTTTTGATTTGCACTGGGTTCAATTACTTTGTTTTTGAATAAATCTTTAAGATTAAGAACTGGTTCTGTTTCCCCTAAATCTGAACTGATCATGTTTTGTATCCAAAAGAATTTTTTTTGAGGATGATTAAAATCTCTGCTATATCAGAGAAATACCTATATATATGCAAAACATAATCATTTTACTATTGAAATTAAGTGTCATTCACATAATACTATAAATAATTAAAAAAAGGTGAAATATGCGACTTAATTATTTAAAAATTTAAAAGGTATTTTTGACCCATTCACCAAATTTTTCTTTTCTTAGTTGTTCCGCCCATAAAATTTTGATGTTAGGTTCATTAGGAAGTAGCTTTTCTTCTTCTAAAAGTGTATATAGCCTATCCAAAGCCTTTTCAATCAGGATTGCATATAGAGGGATTTTATGATTCATCTTTTTTACATTTTCTTCTATTTCTTCTTTCAACTCTATAATTATCTTAATCCAATGATTCGCATATTTTATAACATAATTTTCTAATTGATCTAATTTATGTTTATTAAAAATAGGAAAAGTTATTTCGTATTTATCCTCCCTAAGCTCAATTAGATTATACCATTCTAAACTTAATAGATGATTTCGGATTGTTTCCTTGTCCCATTGATATAGTAATCTACTATCATGTTCTTCTTTTGTAACTAGTAAAGGTTTAGGTGAAAAATTGATGTTTTGGTATAATTCATTAAATGTTTTTGGACTTTTTGCTAGCGAAATTAAAATCTCTCTTCTAACTTTATTATCTAAAACCCAAGGTACTTCAGATTCATCCCAAGGTATTGCTGTACCAAAATCAAACCAGGGTTGAATTTGATCAACATTTATTTTTCCAATGAAGCGGTAGTTATGATATTTTGTGTTTTCTTTCATCTATTATTTCAATTTTCTAACTAGATTTTAATTATAACACTTCAAAAATTCCTGGTAGATAGAGCCATCCTTTTTCAGCATGGATTATCTTCCCTTCTTCATCAATCACGAATTGTCCGGGCCCCTGTTTTTCCCAACCCTCATATTCACCATGTTGAATCCCCATTTTGGTTGCTTCCTTCAATTTAGCTCTAACTTTTGTGATTGCTCCGGCAGTCATTAATCCTAAGCCATATTCTGAGTATAACTCATCCTTCGAGGAAGGTATTACGGGAAAATTAATCTTGTATTTTTCTATAAACTCTTTTGCTATTTTTTCACCCGATTGGGTTATATACAACAATTCGGCTCCTTTTTGTTTAATTTTTGGTACATCTTCTAATAAGATATTCAAATCGAGCTGACAAATCGGACATCCAAAATACCGAGAAAAAATTATAACAATCTTTTTCTTACCGATTAGCTGTGCCAAATCAATTGTTCCGGCATTATAAGAATCCAATTTAAATAAAGGAGCTTTTTCTCCTATTTTTATTTTACTCATTTCATTTCACATATTTTTATACTTTAATTTTATAATACTTTTATTTTAATTAATTTATAATTTTACTTCTTCTTGAAGCATTGCCTCTATTAATATTTCAGTTGCTTCTTCTTCTGTTAAACCTTTTGCTTGGAGTTCATCTAACCATTTCTGGGGGAATCTACCTAAGGAAGCTTCATGAGAAACACTTGAACTCGGATCAATTGCTCTAATAAAGGGACGGGCTCTACAAATAGAACCTTTTCCTAATACTATTTCACTACATTCTACATGCCCATTACAATGTGGAGCATTTCCTTCAGTTATTCCATACATCAGAACTTCACCTCCATCTCTAGCAGCAGCTTTTAATTTTATTACACTTCTTGAATTTTCACCTTCAAGAAAAACAGAATCCCGAATTCTGATAGAATCCTTTTTGTTTTTTCCATATG
>SMTZ1_10002642_pt1 | contig 18007 bp, 17 predicted proteins | sample DeeMarSWOR136_30_FD_25667 | JGI IMG/M metagenome (IMG submission 25667)
AAGGGCTTGTTAACACAAAAGAGATGATTACGCACATAATACCGCTTTCAGAGATACAGAAAGCGTTTGAGCTTCGCGAGAAGCATCGAAAAGATGTGATTCACGTAATTGTGGATTGCGAAAAATAATAAATGGAGGGATTAGAGTGTCAAATTTTATGCCAAAATGCAAAATAACTGTAATAAAAAGAACTCTAAATAAAGATTTAATAGATCAATTTATAGTTGACGAGTATAAGGGAATTCAAAAGTGCGAAGTATTTGAGGATGGTCAGGAATTCGTTATTGACCCAAATCAAGCAAAAGTACCAGAAGGATTTTGCGATTGGGCTTGGGCAGATATCCGAAAGGATATTATGACGATCGCTTCGGGTGGTAACATCATAGGAATGAAACAAGACGGTGCAACGATATCGGGATGTTCTGATTGGTCTAGACCGGTATATTTTAAAATAGAACGATTAGAGTAAGAGCAGTTATAATAATTTAATTTCAAAAAAATTCAGAGAATAGGGCTTTAATTCTACTGAAACTTGAATTTTGCTATTTTCTATTGAGATCTCAAATTCTTTGAGAGGTTTAAGTTTTTCTTCTTCCCTTATTTCATTAAACATCGATTCATCTAAATAGGTCGGTCGTTTTAAATCAATCCAAACTTTATAGGTATTGTTTTTAGTTGCGTCAACAACATAATGAGAAATCTCTGCGCTTTTGAATTTATCCAGTAGTCCTTTAATTACTGCGTTTGATCTTTTAGAGTTTGTCTCGTTAAATTTTGGATTAAAATTAGAGAATAATAAATATATATCGTTGTCTTTTTTAGTGCATAATGCAGAAACATCGGTTTTTTCAAACTTGAGTGGATTTTCTTGCTTTAGCATCTCTCCTTTCATTAGATTTAAGATTTGATACGCTTTCACAACTGGTTTTACAATAACTTGCGTATCTTTTAATGCTTCCTCGAGTTTTAAACTCGCAAACGGAGCAGTTGTGAGACTTCTACAACCCTTGAAAATCGTTCCAGCTTCGTCGGAGAAGTGGAGATTGTCTGAAAATACAAGGGAAATGTTGTGATTAAAATTTTTTCTAAATTGCTGTAAAAGCGTGGCGATATATCCGGTGTACGATGAATAGTACTCGTTATTTCGAAATTCAAACTTAGAATTGACATTTACTCCTTTAGCGCACCCAACTACTGGATCGAGTTCGGTTATGTGAATTTCTACATCATCAGGTAAATAAGCAGAATTGTTAAATTTCCGCGCATTTTTTCCGTTCCTCTTGAAACTTGCGATTGTTTTCATGTACTTGCGCAAATTTCTAAAAATTTTTTTGATACTAGGCGTTGGAAAGTATAGTCCGCCTTTCAAGTGAAAAGATATGAAATCCAGTTTCGCCCCGATTTGTTCAGTAATGTGATTTTTTTCGTACAAACAGTGTTTTAGGAATTTTTTGAAAAATGGGAGCATTCTCAAAGCAACGGCAGGTCCGCCAATTTTAAAGTCACCATCGGGAAATATATCGTATAAAGCTGCGACTGTGTAGTCGTAGAGTTTAATATATTCCTTAATTGAACCCTTAAAATACACAGCATCAGGTTCGTTCCACACCTCGTAAATAAATAATTTATGTTTCTCAGGATATTTATCTTTGAGATGCTTCACGCATTCGCGAATTAAGGTTCTCCATTCGTCATAATCCTTTGGTGGATTTTTCCATCTTCCTTTTTTATTCAAAGGGGCGCTTGAGAGAACATCTGGCATGAATCCAAATTCAATATAGGGAATGTATCCATTATTGATGAGCGTGTCGTAGACGGCGTCCAATTTTGCCCAATCAAAGATAAGCAAACCTTGTTCGTCCCTTTTCACAGGATCGCATCCCGCATCCACAACCCCCCTCAAGTCGCCTTTAGGACCAGTAAACATGTTGTGGATTCTGATATATTTAATACCCGTTTTTAATTCTCTAAGGCGTTTCAGGGAATTTGCACCAAAGGCTGAATATGTGCCAGTTATTTCGTCATAGCCCACAGCAAAGAAGAAATCGTCGAAGACTCCAGAAGTAATTGAGTAATCAAACGCAAAATCCATAATATTCAATTTCCTTTCAGTAATCTTGTTTAATGCATTTTATTACTGTTTCAATATAAGATTCCAAGTAAAGATTATTAAATATTAAAAGCATAACATAAAATCAAATCGAAATTTGTAAGATTAATAATAAAATCACGGATGTTATTTTGCTCGGAATTATTTTAGGAATTTCAGCGGGAGTGGCGAATTATCTAGGGATAGTGCTTCAAAAAAAAGCGGTTAACGATATGTCCGACGAAGCAAAAGAGAACATGTTCTTCAAAACTTTAGTTAAGAATCCAGTGTGGCTGCTCGGTCTCATCTTAAGTCAAGCAGTTTCAGCAGTTTGTATGATTACTGCACAAATTTATGTTGGTCCCGCTTTATTGCCCGGATTAATGGCATCGGGTTTGATTGTTTTAGCGATTGGTTCAGCAAAAATAAATAAAGAAACGCTTCAGCTTCCCGAAATTTCCGCAATATTGTTTATTTTCGGTGCAGTTATTTTGCTTGGACTCAGTGGTCTTTCGATCGAAGTAGGTAATTTTGATTTTTCGCAGGTGTGGTTTTTTATTAATTGTATAGTTTTTACTGGTGTTTTTATCGTTTTATCGTTTATTTTCGAAATTTTTCAGCGGAAAATGGAAAATGTTCGGGCGATTCTTCTCATTCTTATTGTCGGTGCTATGTACGTACTATCAAATTTTTGGATAAGCCCTTTAATAGGAACGATTGATAACATTTTTACGGGCTCTGCGATTTGGGTAGAATGGATTCTATTCCTTTTAGCGTGTGTAATTTTAGTTTTAACAAATATATTAGCTATTGGAAAGCAACAAACAGCATTTAAGTACGGAGACGCGAGTAAGCTCGTCCCGCTTAGACAATTTCCTATTCAAATGGCACCTGCTTTCATTTATTTGTTTGTGTTTTCCTCTGCTCCCCCTTTTTTGTTCTCTATACCATTTCTCTTAGTTGCGGCAACAATGATTATCGTTAGCTCTTTCTTGTTGGGAAAAAGACAGGCGGAGATTTAAATTTACGCCGATTTTACTTTAGGTTTTAATTCTTCCGCTCTTTTACTTAAAATATTTTGCACTTCTTCGTAGTCTTTTCTATAAAACTTCAGAGCAGGAACCCACCAAATAAACGATAAGAAAGTAAATAGAACCGCAAACGACATCATAAATGTGTATTCTCCTGGCATGAATATTAGAATTAACGCACCGATCAATTCCCCCAATCCAGTTCCACACGCGTCAAAGAAGCGCCCCAGAGAAATCATAGTACTTCTTTGCTCCGGTAAATTAATTTCAGTTATTGCAGATAACCAGTTAGGATAAATTCCCGCATCAAGGGCCATTCCTGCACCAATTATTAATGCTACAGTTAAAACTATTGGAGTCATTAATGTTTGAACTAAATCTAATCCCGTAGCGTCCCACGGAATATTAACACCGAGAAGTACAAATGGAACTGTAGATATTGAAAGAATTATGCCTAATTTGATTCGGATTAAATTATCGGATTTTAGGCGCTTATCTCCAATATGAGCGAATCCAAAAGTTCCCACCATTGATAATAGACCTACTAACGCTAATAAAATTAAGCCATTATCGGGATTTAATCCGTGATCAAACGCTAACCACGAAACACCATAAGTAAAGAGAATTCCACCAGGGATATTATCAACTAAATTTGGAATTAGAAAAAGATTAGAACGCCTTTTCCAGAGATATTTAATATCTTCTGGCTTTATAACATATTGAAAAGATAAACTGGGATCAGACTTATAGATATCGGCCAGTCCATTTTCACTCCCACCTCTTGGAGGTTCTTTTAATAAAAATAATATTGGGATAAAAGCTAACCCGATAATCCCCATAATTAGATAAGGTAGGTGCCAATCAATGAGAGCTATTTCAACAAACAACAATGTGCCAATTAAACCTCCAATAAATCCTGTAATTATGGATAACCACGCGAAAGCCGAGCCTCTATTTTCTGATTTATAAGAATCGGAAAAAATTGAATAAATTGCAGGCGCCATTGACCCATTACCAACAGCAACAATTACTTGAAAAAAGAATAATTGCAGATAATTTGTAGCAAAAAATGTAAAAATTGAAAAAACTGAAGAAATTATACCACCAATAATAATAACCTTGATGCGGGGAAATTTATCACCCATATAGCCGAAGAGCACTCCAAGACCGGTGCTTATATATGTGCTTGCTACGGTGATAAGACCAAGATGTCCGACAGTAAAATTTGGCCATATTTGAACCCAATCGTCATAAATCGGTTTTTGAATAACTGGAAGGATTGCGACCATAACGCCAGCGATTGCAATTATAACAAACAATGATAACAAAGTAATTCGGGATAAGCTAGTTTTAACTGACATAACGCATCATCAAAGAGTATTTTTATAAATTTATAGATAATTTTTAATCGTTACATTATTTATAATTTTTAAGCATGAATGACGAGGAAACAAAAATATATAGAAAATTGCAAGAGCATCTTGATAAATTACCTATCGGGTTCCCGATTACAAAATCTGGCGTCGAATTAAGGTTATTAGAATATCTTTTTACTCCTGAGGAAGCAAATATTGCTACAAAGCTCAGTTCTGACTTCGAACCTATCGAGGAAATTTATAAACGAATCGACGATCCGAATATTTCAATCGAAGATTTGTGCGATTTTTTAGAAAGTAGCGTAAAAAAAGGAGCAATTCAGTACAGAATAGAAAGAGGCAAGAAGCTATACGCTAATGCAATGCTCATTATTGGTATTTTTGAGTTTCAAGTAGATAAACTAACTATGGAATTTATGGATCTTATGAAGCAATACGGGCAAGAGGCGTTTGATATAGAGTTATTTCGCACTAAAATATCTCAAACTCGAGTTGTTCCGGTAGAAAAAAGCGTTGATCACGAAAACTATGTTGCAACTTATAACGATATTAGAGAAATGATTAAAAACGCTGAAGACCCTATTGCAGTTGCTCATTGCGTCTGTCGCCAGAAACAAGATGTTCGAAGAGAGAGAGATCCTTGTAAATTGACTGATCGATACGAAACATGCTTGGGATTTGGGTACATGGCTCAAATGTATATCGATCAAGGCTGGGCTCGCCAAATAAGCAAAGAAGAAGCCTTAAAAATACTCGATAAGAACGAAGAAACTGGATTAGTTTTACAACCCGGAAACTCTCAGAGACCTTACTTCATTTGTAGCTGTTGCGGTTGCTGTTGTGGATTATTAAGAGACTTAAAGAAGATGAATAATCCAGCAAGACTTATGAAAACAGCATATGTTGTTGAGGTAGATCCCGAAGCATGTGCTGGATGTGGGGTGTGTATAGAACGCTGTCAGATGGGTGCGTTAAAACTAGTTGATGACATTTCGACTGTGAATAAAAAAAAATGTCTAGGGTGCGGTTTATGCGTGGTTACTTGCCCAACCGAAGCGATTAATTTGGTAAACAAAGAGAAAGAAGCAATTCCACCAGAATCCGAAGACCAGTTACTTCAAGCGATTTTAGATAAAAAGAACGAATTAATTGAAAAATATAACAAAAGGAAATAGATTCCTATAAAGGTTCTACATTTTCTTTTTTCCCTGTTTTTGACGATTTATATAACGCCATAATCATGCGCAATACCTTTGCGCTTTCTTCTACCGTATTTAGAAATGGTTCATCGTGTAAAATCCAATTTCCAAACGCTTTGATGCACTTACCAAAATGAAAAAATCCAGAATATTTCTTTTCAGTTTTATATTTTTTCACATCAATCCACTTAAGTTTGGAAAATGGTGCTGGTCCATAATATTCGCACCAACCCTTTTCTCCAAACACTTGTAAACTTACCATATCGTTTCCGAATTTTCTCGGCTTTGATGAAACTATCATAGAATTGTTTAATTGCGCATAAACATCGTTTTCAAATTCGACAATACCGAATCCGAAATCTTCCACTTCAATATTTTTAAATTTTAGATTATCTACTTTTCCAATAACAGAAATAGGATCGCCTAAGGCCCAGATCATTATGTCTAAAATGTGAGAACCGTGCATCATCAAGGTACCTCCACCCGCTTTATCCATTTTAGTACGCCATAATCCCTTTTCAAAATACTTAAGATCTCTTGAAAAATAAATGCCACAATTCGCGTAATATAACTTACCAAGATGACCGCTTTGAACACCTGTTGCAAGAGCATTGCAATTTGGGTCGTATCTATATTGGTAATCTATTCCTATTTTTAGCTTAATAAATTTCTTATCCAATTGATTGATCTCGCGAGCATCTTCTACCGAAATTGTGAGAGGTTTTTCGCAAAAAACATGCTTACCTTCTTCTAGGGCTTGCTTGATCATCGGTTTATGCAAGAAATGAGGAGTAGCTATGCAAACCGCATCAATATCCTCGTTTTTATACATTTCTTCGGGATTATCATACGCACGGCCTTTTTTCCCAGCTATTTTTTGGGCTCTCTCAATCATTGGGTCAACTGCGGCAACGATTTTAGTATTTTTCACTAGCTTTACGAGAATTTTATACATCCTAGCTATCATTCCGCAACCAATTACGCCAACCTTAATAAATTCATTATTTTCCATTATAACTGCTCAACTCTATTGGTTTCTACCATGTCTCATTAACCTAAAGCGAATAGGTTTTCATGAATTAAGTATAATATTTATTAAATTTTCATCTATAGTATTTATTAAGTTTTTTTCATTAATTTTGGCAAATAAAACATTTAAAACCTTAATGCAAAAATGTCTAAACCTAACTGGAAAAATTTCGAGCATTTTAAATACAAAAACCTCGATTTGCTTAAACAAGCGTTTCAAGATTTAGAATTAAAAGTCCCATTTTCTACAAATACAAATTGTTTGAAAACATTGATATATAAAAACGGAATTTTCATTCCAAATAGGTTATCAATTCAGCCGATGGAAGCCGTAGACGCGAATGAACAAGGAGGACCTTCAGAATTAACAAAGAGAAGGTATTTGCGATATGCAAAATCTGGTGCGGGTTTGATATGGTTCGAAGCAACTTCGATTTTGGAGGAAAGTAAATCAAATCCTAACCAATTCACAATTAACAATTCTAATGTAAAAAATTTTCGAGAATTAGTCGAAGAAATTAAAGAGTTAGGAACTAAAACCTTGGAGAAAATAGGATTTGAAAAAAGACCTATTCTTATACTTCAATTAAATCACTCCGGGAGATATTCAAAAAGAGGGCACAAGAGAACACCCTTCAGAACCTACGAGAACGAAGAATTAGATCGCGCAATTGGGATAAATTCAGAAGAAAGTAGCATTCTTACAGATAATGAGCTAAAAAATATCGAAAATATATGGGTTGAAAAATCAATTTTAGCAAAAGAAGCTGGATTTGACGGAGTGGATATAAAATCTTGTCACGGGTATTTAATTAACGATTTATTGTGTTCAAGAAGCCGAAGTAACTCAGATTATGGAGGCCCTTCTTTAAAAAACAGATCTAAATTATTAATAGACATAATTTCTAAACTTAGAAAGAAATATCCAACTAACAACGATTTCATTATCACTACACGCTTAGGTGTTTACGATGGAATTCCTTATCCTAATGGCTTTGGTGTACGAGAAGATGAAGAAGGAATTATCCCACCACTAATTGATTTAAAAGAACCGCTTCAGCTAATTAAAATGTTATATGATAGGGGAGTTCATTTAATTAATATAACCATGGGAAATCCATATTACATGCCCCATATCACGAGACCATTTAATCAACCGGGAAATAGTAGTAATATTCCCGATGAACACCCACTTTTTGGAGCATATCGACATTATAAAACAGTTCATGATATAAAAGAACAATCACCTTCAGGAATAATTATTGTTGGTTCTGCTTATTCCTATCTACAGCAATTTGCAGGATATGTTGCGGCAGGATTGGTCGAGAATAATTGGGTAGATATATGTGGATTTGGTCGCATGGCCTTTGCTAATCCCAATTTCCCAATTCAGATTTATAAAGAAGGAAAAATAGACTCCAAAAGGACCTGTATTACTTGTTCCCAGTGTACTGAACTAAAGAAGGCAGGGAGATCGACTGGTTGTGCACTGAGAGACAAAGAATTCTACGCACCCATTTCGAATTCTCAAAAAAATTAACTAAAATTGATTAGGAATAAATTAATAGAAAACATCAAAAAAAAAGAAAAGAAGGTAAATAAATGTGGTAGAATTGACATTTGACGAAAAATTAGAAAGGGCAAGTAATGTAATAGAATGTATGTTCAGAAGAGCCCAAAAAAGCGGAGCCTAGTTATTAAGATTCCCAATAATGCTTACTCTTTTAATGCTTCTTGCCGAAGTGCAGAAGAAGAAAATATCTCAAGAAGAAGACGAAGAAATAGATGAATTAAAAGATATAGAGAAAAAAATCCACTCGTTAATAAATATGTTAAAGAAAGGATTAAAAGATTAGTTTTATTCGTTAAAAAAGAGTTTAATCTCTTGATCTACTAAAAAAGGATCGCTTTCTGCTTTATCTTTGAAATCTAAATCCCAATCTATCAATTTCTTTAACTCTCTTAACTTTTCTCTCGTATAGGAATTGTATTTTTTCACGAATGCGATGTAATAATAGTTAGTAACAGACGATTTCTCTAGCAACATAACTGTACCATCGTCTAGCGTGATTTTGTTCAAACCTACTTTGTTGAGGCTTTTCAATTCTTTCATGGTTTCGTCAATTCCCTTCACAAGCCCTCCGATGAGGTCGTCAAATTGTTTTTTAATCTTCGAAAACGAAAAGGAAGTGAAACAATACACCACTTGCCCTTCTAAATTGGCGATATACACCGATTCGAAGTTTAATTGAAGAAACATCTCGTCCACAAAATTGTTTTCGTAAAACACATAAAAGGCTATCGAAATTAACGCGATTTCAAGAGAATCCAGTAAAATCACCATAATCCAAGAATTTCCGAAACTCAATCGAAAGTAATTGGTTACGATTTTAAGTAGGAGTAGTATGTTTATCAAGTATCCTTTTCTCTTCTTCTTTCTGGATTCTAATCTTTTAAACATCCCGTAGAAAAATAACAAGTATGGAAGGGAGAATAACAATATACATAATGAAATTATCGAATTAAATATTAGGTTTAAGTCAATTAAGTAATAGGCGTAATTATTTTCGATAATCGTTGAGGAGTTAAAGAGAAAAAGAAGGTGAACCCATTGGGTAGAAAAGCCAAAGATTACAAGAAAAAGAAGCAACTTCTTATATTTCAATTGAACATTAATGAAATTGGATAGGTTATTCAAGATTCTAGGTAAAAGACAGCTAGCGACGAAAGAAAACAAAAATCCAAAGATGAGAAACGGGAAATATAAATTTGAATTATCAATTTGCGAAATCAAAAAGAACGATTCGATTGCATCTATAATTGCAGGAAGATTCAAAACGATTAACAAAATAAACAACGATCTATCGTTTCTCGTTTGATATTCTTTTTTGTTCTTGAAGATTCTAAGCCCTATCGAAGCCGTGATAATTAGATAAACGGATACTAAAATTATGTGGATTTCAGCGAACATCTTATTAAAACACCTTCTCAATTACTGCGTTTATTTGTTTAGTGTAGTATCCAATATTCCCTCCCCATTCCTTAATCGACTCATTATCGATAATGCGTACCGTTTTATCGAGTAATTCTTGCATTTTATATTCCAAAATTCTATAATATCGATTTGCAATGAGTATAATCGAGAAATCATGGTTCGAAGCGAAATAAATTTCAGAATTATCTTCTAAGGTGATCGATTTTATTCGACTTTCTCCTCCAGAAGCTACTTGTACCATATTATCGATTGCCGTAAAAAAAGAAGATAGAAGATGCTCTCTCGGATTGCCCTTTTCAGCGAAATTTCGAATATACATCGTTTTTCCGCTATTATGAGCGACATAAATCGCATCTGTGGACATAATAGATATCAAAGTCTCGCTAAATCCGTATGTATAACCCGCAAAAAAGCCAAAAAAACACGCCATTATCATAAATATATCGCAAATAATAATAACTATCCAACTATTTCCGAAACACACTCTACCTGTTAGCGCCAAAAAATAAACTCCTAGAGAACCCATTAAAAAAATGGAATAATTCAACGCAATAGTTTTCTTTCTTTTCGTGGTAGCAGCTTTAATCAAAGTTAAATAATTTGGATAAATTAATAGAGAAAACAATCCAAACGATGCAGCGTTTATTACAAAATAAAAAACTGGAAAATTAGACAATACGACTGGATACCCATCAATCGTGCTAGCCGAAAATTCGTTTATGTTCATCCAAATAATAATAATAAGGATTACAATTATCGAAACAACGCTCCATTTTCTAATTTTAAGCGTGATTCTCGCCATCTTGAAAACATAGAGCATCCCTACTACTGAAACAACAACACCTATAATAACGGTCAATATTACGATAAAATTAAAAAATAGAGAAATTGACTCGTTAAAAAAGAAAGGAGTGTTAAAAACATCGTTAAAAACGCTCAGATAAATAATCGTAAATTCGCATATACTAAAGAATCCAAGAAAAATATAAATAAAAAACTGGAAAAAATCGCTTTGACTCTTAAATTTAAAATAATTTCGAAGAAATTTAATTATATCAAGGGAACCGAGCAAACAAGTGATACATACTAATACATAATGCAAATATAACATTTATCTCGACTTTTTCTCCTCAATTCTCAATTTTACTTAATTTTTTTTCAGTAACAAATTCCTGCATATTTGGAATTAAAATCGATTTTCTATCGTTATCTTTCTGATATAAAGAATTAAACATAAAAATTAAAAAATCTATTGTTAAAGACTTATTGAACCCGTATTGATTTTTTCTTCTTTTCGAAAATAATATATGGTATATCTCTTTTTCGGAATAAACTCTAAAGAGCAATTGATTTAATTTCTTCTCGGTTGAGTTCAATCTCTTCCTTAAATAAGGATATACTTTTCGGGTTAAATTGAGTTCTAAATCGTTAATTTTCAAAATATCTATATCCTTTGCTTTCTTTTCTACAAACTCTTTTACTTTAGGCAAAATAAAAGCGTCTATATCTCTATTATTTGAAGTTAATCGCTCGAACATAAATATTAAATAGTCTAAACTTAATGATAAATTAAACCCGTACTTTTTGTTTCGATGCGTTGCGAACAGGTATTGCGATATCTGTTCTGCCGAATAAAGCGAGAAATAAAGTTTATTCAAGTCAATCTCTATAAAAGAGAGATCGTTGCTGAGGTACGGGTAAATCTTCAGCGTTAGATTCAAATTTAAGTCTTTCTTCTTAAGTGCTGGTGACATAACTAAAAGCGTTATTCTTATATCCCTTGAATTTAGTAATGATATACTAAATATAAAAATGTAAGCCTTTTTTCTAAGTTCGAAAGGTCATTGTTTCATATGAAGCGATCAACCTAAAACTATTATTCGTTGTTCCTAACTTATTTTGCGTTGCAAAAAGGCATTTCAAACAAGATTGTGTGGAATTAGTATTACAATTTTTGTTATATCTTTCTTGCTTTGAAAAATAGCAAGAAATTTAAAGGCGCAGTCTTATTTAAAAATAAAGCAAAAATATTATTGAAGTAATATGCCTACTAGTGCTGATTATGATGTAATTATAGTTGGGGGCGGAATTGCCGGATCTACTGCGGGATATCTATTAACTAAACTAGGAATTAAAACGCTCATTGTAGATAAAGCACTATTTCCAAGAAAGAAACTATGCGGTGGAATGATTACCCTAAAGTCGTTGCACTTAATAAAAAAGATTTTTGGAGAAACTTATTCGTCCTTAAAAGAGAAAAACATCATTAGCTACGCAACTAAAGATTTCGAAATAAATTTCCGAATGGCTAATGGGGTTATTAGTAATACAGAATACCCTTTTATTTTTGTTGACCGTACGGTGTACGATAATTTTCTCTTACAAAAAGCGAAAGATATCGGTACCGATGTTCTCGAAGGGCAAAAAATCAAATCAATTGATATTGATGAATGTAAAGTAGTTTTATTTGATAAAAAATCTGATGGAACATTAGATGAAGAGTCGGAGGGAAGAATATTTGAAGCTGATTTTTTAATTGGAGCAGATGGCGTGAACAGCATAGTCAGACGAGAGTTTTATCGCAAAGGATTATTTAAAAGAAAAGATTGGGAACGCAATGTTGCAACGACGGTTGAGACTTTTATTGATAGGAAGGATCTAGAAAAAGGTACTTTTTTACACCCAATAATGTCGATGGGAATAATCAAATACGGGTTTGCTTGGATGTTTCCTAACAAAGAAAAGCTTGTCGTTGGATTGGGGGGGCTAACTAGGAAAAACCGAGGTAATTTCGTCAATGCACTAGACGATTGGGTTTCTTTATTAAATTTGAATTCCAAACCAATCGAAAAGGAAGGACACTTACTTCATTACGGAATTCCAAGAATAAAACCAGTCTACGATGGAAAAATATTTCTTATAGGTGATGCAGGTGGATTTGTGTGTCCATTGACTGGAGAAGGAATTTATCTCGCAAAAAAAACCGCCGAATTAGTTGCAACATCAATATACAATAATTTAATAGATAAAAAGTCAATTGAAAAGGCTTATCTGTGGAACCTGAAAAAAATTGTTCTTCCCGAAATCAAGTCTGCAAAAAGATTACGCTTTTTATGTTTTGGCGTAGGGAGACTATTTAATTATAAATTATTAAAGATTTTAGTGAAGAGATTGACGAAATCGTTCATAGAAGTCTCTCAAGGACAAAGATCGTTTAAATGGCTAAAGAAACGAAATTTCGATCTATTGGAATTTGCAAAATAAAAATTTAAATAGTAAAAATTTACATAAAATATAGTTTATAGAAAGGAAGCATTATATGGAACAAATTGAGGTGTTGAACGGGATTTTCACAACGATTTTTTTATCAATCACTTTTTTGTAATAACCCAGCAATTAGCTGCTTTACCATTTATTATAGATGGAGAAATTTCCGAAGTATTTTATTAAAAAATTGCATTATTCTTTTTTGAAACAATGTGCCGAATGTTTTTTATTTGTTCGAAGAATCCATTTAAAATAGATTATGAGATATTAAAGAATTTCGTTGCATCATGTCACTGGGATTATTTCAAGAAATATAATCTATTCGGGCACCACGGAAGCGGATGGGGATTCGCTTATATCTCGGAAGAAAATGAGAAATTAATAGTAAAAAGAGACATTAATCCAATATATTTTTCTGATTGGAAGAATTTGACTAAAATTAAAACTCGATTTCTTTTAGTTCACGCAAGGAAAACGATTCAACCTTGGAAAAAAACGATTGAGAATGTGCATCCTATAAGTATTGGGGAAAAATATTTGATTACACACAATGGAACAATATCCCTTGATTCGTTTCCAGATCCACAAGATCCTAAATTGCGAGATATCAACACCGCCACCGAAATGGATACGAGACGATATTTATGCTTGATAATGGACGAATTAAAGATAAAATCTGATTTAAAAGAAGCAATTGAATCAACTTTAAGGAAAATTCATGTTAATAGTGCTGCGAACGCGTTTCTATTCAACTCCAGAGAGTGCATAGTGATTAAAAACCAGAACAACTCGTTTAACGGAAGGCATACAACTTTATTCTTAACAAAGGATAGAAACACGATTCTTGTTAGTACCACACCTATTAATCCTCAATTGAGAGCCTTTGAAATACCGAATAATACATTAATTAAAATTGATTTAGTTAATTTAAAGTCTAAAATTTCTAAATTGGTAATTGCGGAGTAATAGATATGAATAGTTCTAATCAAAACATTGAAAAACTTCTGAAGGAAGCGGAAGCAATTCTATACGAAAATATTATTCAAGAATCTGCGCTATTAGAGAAAGATCCGTGGGCGAATGTGCCATTGGAAAAATATGAGCGAGCGAAAATATTATTTGAAAAAGTCCTTTCCGTAGATCCAACAAATAAAAGAGCGCAAGATGGCCTAAATATTTGTCTTGAGATGATACAACCCTATGTACCCGTTCAATATATGGTCCCTCCACCATCAACAGACGATATTATAGAGTTATTGCAACCGATTTCCGAAAAAACGGCGCCATCAAATCAAAAAATTCCACTTAAACCTTGGGAGCTTCGTAGAAGCCAAAGAAGTAGAGATAAAAGGGGATTAGAGTATACCTCGCAGAAATTCGGAGAAGCATCTGTTGAGGCAAAAGAAGAAATTTCAAAGATCTTAGATAGTGCAAAAGCCGAATTTCTTAAAGATGAAAGGGATCCAAGAGATATTTTTAACGAAACGGCAAAATCAATTATGGAGTTTCAAGAAATACTCCATCGAAGATGGAAAGGTCACGGTCCAGAGGTTTTAAAGGAAGCTCTAAAAAAAATAAAAGATATACTAAGCTTATAGAAATCCTAAGAAAAAGAATTAATAAAAATCAATTCTTGGAAACTTCTCTTCGAATTTACCTCTTGGAGGTTTGTACTTGAATAAACGTCGAGATTCAGAATCTTCAAGGACATAGTTTGAGCCTCCACCATGGATCATACAATATGGATCGAGCAAACCAATAGGTACGCTATATTGGCGTATGAATCCGCGACCCCCCATAGTCCTGAAACAATGCACTGCCGCTTCAAACGCTAGCTCGGTCGTTTGTATCTTTAACCCCATTGCTTGTTGTGCCATTAATTTCGAGCTTCCCAGTTCCGGTCTATTATCTAATTCACGGGCATAGTTAATTAACGCCGAAATTAGGAGATTTAACTCTCTAATTTTTTTTGAGATTGGAAACCGAATCACTTGATATTGGTGCAGCCTGCGCTCAAATTGTTGGCGTTGAAGAGCATAAGTGTGAGAGTATAATAGTTTTTTCATAGCATCACCGAGAGCTTCTGCGCCAATTACTAGCCTTTCTTCTGTTAATTGATGAAACGCAATATCTAACCCGTGTCCTTGAAGTAAGTTCTCTTTTGGAATCTCCACTCTATCAAAAACTAATCTAGAAACAAACGCATCCGTCATCCCATACGTTCTGATTCTCGTAGATCTGAAATTTTTTAACTGTTGGTTCTCAGTATCGACTATTACGGCTCCAATAGGGCCGTCGTTTAATCGACCATATAATACTAAGTAATCACATATCATGCCGTTTGTTATAAATACTTTTTTGCCTTTCGCAATAATTTTGTCATCGTCAACTTGTAAATTGCACTCCATACTCGAAATATCGCTTCCCGCATTAAATTCCGTCATTGCTGAAGCTGCTATAGCACCATCTCTCGCAACAGGTACTAAATATTTTTCCCATTGATACTCGTTAGCTTTATAAGATACTGGATTGCAGAATAAAGTTCCACCAGATAATCGCCCCATTTCCACGCTCCAGTTTCCTGCTATGTATCTTTCGCTAGCGTCAGACCACCGACCGCCGCATAAAGCAAAAGCTATAAGTGCATTTCTCATTATTCTCCCTACTTTGTAATTTTCGGGATTCAAAATCGTGCTATAATACCCTTTTTCAGCCAATTTTTTCATTATTTTAATTACCAAATCCTTCTTTCTTTTTTGAGTTGGTTCCTCTACGTAATAATTCAATTTTTCTAAAGCTCTTAAGTCGTCATCTAACTCTTTTTCTAGAAATTCATAAAATTCGACCAAAAATTCTTTTTCGTCGTTATTTAATAGAGGATTATTCAGCAAATCCAACTCAGCTACATATTTCTGAATTTGGATTGGTCTAAACTCGCTTAATCTAATATCCATGGTTATGCTCTCTTTCTTTTATGAAATAATTTAAACCTACAATAAAATAAATTAAAATGAAAATAAATAATTAATTTAAATCCAAGTAAATATTCAAAATCTTGACATGGTACTGTACCCCACCTTTGGTAATTGGATATCGATTGACATTCTTAATAGTTTAGATTCTTTCGCGTTAATAACAATGAAGGAACCTTGGGAAATTTTAAGCCCTAAAGTGGAAAAAAAACCTAACATCTTAACTTTTAATCAAAACATGGATATCGAACACTTAGAGAATCTTGCTAACACTTTCAACGAAAATTTCACAATTAAGAATGTTGTAGGATTAGGGGGAGGGACCGCTTGCGATACAGCAAAGTTTCTCGCTTGGCAACTAGGTCAATCATCTAACGAACAAATTAATTTATATCTAATCCCTTCGATTATTTCAGTTGATGCTTTCCTCTGTTCATCTATTGCAGTTCGAGAAGGTGGAAAAGTAAAATATGTTGGTGAAAGTCACCCAGAAGAGATTATCGTTGATTACGACCTAATTAAAGAAGCACCTCCCTATTTGAATAGAGCGGGAGTATCTGATACCATTTCAATTACGAGTGCACTGGGAGATTGGAAGATCGCTCACGAGAAAATGAACGAAAAATTTGATCAAAACATATTTAATCGCGCAAAACATATCGTAGTTGATTTAATGAAACATAGGGAAGATATTAGAGATGTTTCTGAATCCGGTATAAGAGCCATTGTTGATGGTTTTTACAAAGAAGTAGCATTATGCGATGAATGGGGTAACGCGCGTCCAGAAGAGGGAAGCGAACACTTTTTTGCATACTGTCTCGAATCGATCACGCACCAACATTACATACATGGAAATTTAATTGGGATGGCCGTCTTAATTAGCCTTTATCTTCAAGAAGATTACGCTGAGTTTGAAATTGACGAATTATATCAATTTTTTAGTGATATTCTAATAAATATTTCTCCAGAATTTCAAGGGATTACTGAGGGAAATATTGAGACTACATTGAATTCTATAAAGAGTTATGTACTTGATGAGAAGCTGTTTTATTCAGTGTATAATTTAGATGAGTTAACTCTCAATAACGATAAACTAAAGGAAATAATTAATATGTTAAAAAAAATAAAAAAAAAGGATTAATTTATATTTCTTCCCAATACAGAATGTCTTTAATCGTTCCTTCCCTGGTTTCTTGTGGTTTTAATATCGCTTTTACTTTAATTCCACTTAGGTCTTTATTAATATCGGCAGTTTTAACTACTCCTAACATCGCGCCATCGGTTTTATCTATATCAATTAATGCTATAACTTCAGGATTCGCTAATTTTTCTCCATGAGCATCAAGCATTACTACAGTAAAAAGTCTTACTGTGCCTGCTGCTGGAACTTCTGCCCAGTCGTCGTCAGTAATCTCTTGATAACAATCTTCGCAATACAATCTTGGAGGAAACAATACTTTATTGCATTTTGAGCATTTTGTTGCCAAAAAGGTATCCATTTGCTTTAAATGCTTAAAGAATTTATCTCCAGCAGCACCGCTCGGATAGAAATAGTCTGCTTGCATATTGCCTCTCCAATGCATTGGAGTTGTTGGATCGGTCTGTTTTTCAATAAATCCCATTAAACTCCACCTCCAGCTGGTTTAAAGTATTTAATATCCGTGATGGAACCTGTTCTTTCGTTCTCTGGCTTCCACACTGCTTTCACTTTCATTCCAATTTTAATTTCTTCCTTGGTCATTTCCCCGAAATAATGCATAAATCCATGATGTTCATCTGCACCATCGATATCAACTACACCAACTAATATTGGTTCTTCGATTCTCCTTGCATCCGGGTCAAGATAGGAAATTGAGAAAGTTTCAATGATGCCAGTGTCTGGTAATTCGATCCATTCATCTGTAGGACCGTAACAATGTTCGCAAAACATTCTAGGTGGAACAATAACTCTATTACATTTCTTACAATGTATTCCAATTATTTTTCCAGCCTTGAGCCCCTGTAAGAACTTACTCATAGCATGCCCTAGACTCCAACTATATTGAATTT
>SMTZ1_10002643_pt1 | contig 18005 bp, 18 predicted proteins | sample DeeMarSWOR136_30_FD_25667 | JGI IMG/M metagenome (IMG submission 25667)
ATGGTCCTTTCCAGATAACCTCGGCACCAAATTCTTTGCCGGCTGAATCTGCTCCAGCTTTTACTGTCACCCAAAACGAATGAACTAAACCTTTAGGAGAGACAAGGATTTTTGCCTTTGTTTTATCAGTTTCACCTGAACAACCAATTAAGACCAAGACGGTAAATAACATAAAAATTAATATGAAACGCTTTGACATTTGTTTTTCTCCTTTGTGTTTGGTTAAGTGGTTGAGTAAGTTGAGTAGTTAAATAAGTTAATTAGGAAAATGAGTTAAATAAACGATCCAAACCAATTAACTTATCGTCTCAATTACCTAAATTACATCGAATCAAAACCCCAAAAAACTTAACATACAAAATATTTTTATAAATGTCAATATTAAAGCTTTAATTGGATCATATCTTATTTTCTTCTATACCTTACTATCCAGATTTCATAATCTTCATAAAAATATTTTTTGAAAATAACAATTGTTCGGTTTCTTAAAAACTCTTCTTTGTTTTAATTTATGCCAATCTCAAACTGTTTAAATTAATAAAAAATTTACTTGATTTCAAAGAAATATTTGTTTATATTTTCTTACAAATGTCAGAAACTATGGGATTGCGGTTTTTGTATTGTTAATTTATTCTTCCATTCAACATGTTCAATTTTAAGAAATGAAATAACTCCAATAACAATGAAAGGCTGAATATGAAGCTGTCAAAAACGATTATTATTCTAATACTACTTTGGTTCAGCTTTGTCTACCAAATTCCTGCTGCCTCTCAATCGAATTGGTATAAAAGTTATGAATTAGGTTTAAAAGCAATGGATTCCGGGAATTGGAGCGGAGCAGCTGAGTATTTTAAAAATTCAATCAAAATCAAGAGTAAAGACACTGACAAAATAAGAGCCTATGGTACTACTTTCACATCTTATTATCCCCATAGGGAACTTGGAATTTGCTATTATAATTTAGGACTAATAGACCTTGCCAGACAGGAACTTTCATTGTCGTTGAGTCAATCATTTACCAATAAGGCAAGGGAATATTTAGATAAAATTGGAAGTGGCGTTCCTCCCCCAAAAATTGATCAACCGCTGCTAATTGAGCATAATCAAAAAGAAATTTTAGATCAACCTCCACCTCCTGATTTCTCGTCTTCCGCTCAAGTTGGTGAACGACTTCGTATCGCTATATTACCATTAGAAAATAAAGGCAGCTCAAGAGGAATTGATTTACTAGATAAACTGATTACTGTTTTTGTAAACGTGGATCGCTTTAAAGTTTTAGAAAGAGCACAACTTGAAAAAGTTCTGGAAGAGCACAAATTAGGTTTTTCTGGCTTTATTGATGCCTCGACTGCAGCTGAAATTGGTAAAGGTATTGGAGTCGATGCTGTTGTTACCGGCAGCGTTACCTGGAATCCCAATGATGTTAGTATTGATACTCGATTTATAGATACTGAGACCGCAGCAATTATCTCAGCCCAGGATTCTTATTCTAATAGTACTGACTTGAAAAGCTTAAATAATATGCTAGAACAGCTCGCCCTCAAAATAAAGAATGATTTACCAATTGTGAATGGATATGTTATTAGTGTTAATGGTGATAAATTAACGCTGGATATCGGTCGGAATAAAGGGATTAAAAAAGGAATGAAATGTTATATCTACCGGGAGGGCGCTCCAATCATTCATCCGGTTTCGAAAAAAGTTATTGGCAAAATGATTGATGTGTTGAGTGAAATACAGCTTAGAGAGGTTTATGAAGAATATTCTGTGGGATACATAATTAAGCAAAAAGATGGCATTGCCGGTATTGGTGACATGGTTATTACAAAATAATTAATTCATCATTCATTCTATTTAAATGAAGGAGGCTTGCTTATGAAATTTTCAAAATTATTTATCATTCTGCTCCTGCTACTTTTTATCTTTGAAAATGCTTTCTCTCAGGTTGGCAAACGTCGTAATCAAATTGAACTATATGGAGGGCTTGCTTTACCAATGTCACCCGATGAATTTAAAGATTATTATAAAACCGGATTAAGCCTTCATGGACAATATGTTATCTTCCCCAGCCCAAAATTGGGAATAAGCTTTGGCGCCGGATATGAAATTTTCACAGTCGATAATGAAGCTATTAAGGAAGATTTTCTTGGCTTCTATACCAATTATGACATTTCGGTCGAAGGCAATGCCAATGTCACAGAAGTAAGCATTGGAGTTCGTCCTTATCTTTCATCCCCTGAATCGAATATGCAATTTTTTCTCTTTGGAATGGGTACCTATAATTTTCTAAAGACCGAAATCAATATAAAATATAGCGGAATAGAATATGATTATATTACTGGTACATATTTCAATGTTGAGGAGGAAGAAGATTTCAAAGATGACGATGACAAATTAGGTATCGCCATTGGTGCGGGAATTGAAACTCCTATGGGTGAATCAATGAATCTTATTTTTCAGGGTTTATATCGATTCATCTTTACGGAAGATGAAACAACAAATTTTTTGGGAATAACAGCAGGTGTTATTTTTTAAATCGATTTATTCAATGATTCACCTAATTTTTGAAAGCTATTTTTTATAATTGAAAAACCTCATGAGATTAACTGCATGAGGTTTTTCTTATTGTATTCACAATGAAAATTATGTTATTCGTCATCAAATTTTATCAGTGATATAACAGGGTAATTTTTTAGCTTCTCAATTCCCTTTAAAAAGCTTAACTCAATTAAAAACGCAATGCCTGCAACTTTTCCACCTAATTTTTCAACCAATTTACAGGCTGCGGCTACTGTGCCCCCGGTCGCTAACAAGTCATCGACAATTAATATTCGTTGATTGGAAACAATCGCATCTTTATGCATCTCAATCGCATCAGTTCCATATTCTAATGAATATTTTTCTCGTACAGTCTCGGCTGGTAATTTTCCTGGCTTGCGAACCGGAACAACGCCCTTGCCCCATTTATACGCCAGGGCAGCGGCAAAAAGAAATCCTCGAGCTTCTATACCAACGATTAAATCTATTTCATCTGGATTATAATTTTGTGCAATAGCATCTATTGATTTTTTGAATGCATCACCATCTTTAATGAGAGTCGTGATATCTTTGAATCCAATACCTGGCTTGGGAAAATCTGGAACGTTGCGAATCTTCTGTTTCAGTATCTCCATTCTTTTGCCTCCTGCTTTCAGAATTAATTCTATAATTTCTTTATTGTTTTTGGGATATTCACTTATAATCTTTCAACATGGAGTTATTAGAAGTATAACTACTTTAAGTCTGTTTTGCTGAAAGTTAAGGGGATGGGATTAAATAACTCGCAAATTTGAAGAATTCTTTCTAAATAAAATTAAGAAGCTTAGAAAAGTAAAATCGGAACTTAGTATATCCTATCCCCTAAATATTAAAAAGTGATTCTAAAATGATCATATTTATTTTGATAATCCTTCCATGAGATTTGAACATCTGTAACATGAGACATCCGATTTCCAACTTTCAATTTTTTTATCAAGTCCTCGATTAAACCTTTCTCCCCTTCAACTCCCACTTCAACATCACCATTGAATAGATTTTTTACATAACCACATAATCCTAATTGGTTTGCTTCCCTCTCTACAAACCAACGGAATCCAACTCCCTGGACAAGTCCTTTTACAATAATATGTGCGCCTATTTTCATATTATGACCTTCTTTGATAAAAATAAATATCCTTGTACATAAAATACACTAATAACGATTTCATTCCTTTTCATGAACTTAAGGGTGAACAGTTATGACTATATTAATTTGAATACTGTATCAACTGCTTGCGCTGCAATTTTAACATAAATAATATGATCTAAGTTTTGCCAGGTATGGAGCCCAACAATCGGTTTCCCGAACATCAATGAGAAGGCAATTTCAGACAATGTGCCATATTTACCTCCTATGGCGATCAGTGCATCAGCCGTACGAACAATAATGATATTTCTGGCTTCTCCAAATCCAGTAACAATTGGAATATCGACATACTCGTTGGCGTCCGACTTGTGATTTGTCGGAAGTACGCCAATCGTAATTCCTCCACCCTTTTTCGCGCCTCTACAAGCTGCCTCCATCACTCCACCGAGCCCGCCACAGATTAAAATTGAATTTCTTTGGGCAATTTGGAAGCCAACTGCTTCGGCATCTTTAAGGAGTTCAGGTGAGCAATCTCGACCTTGACCAATGACACCAATGATTTTTGAATCCTTCAAATTCATTTTTAACTCAAGCTTGATAATTCAGAACCAAAAAGGATATCGAACCGCTAATTGCGCGAATTAAACGAATTACGCTAATTTTTTTTATATGTTAGAGCATAAAAGCTGCTCCATAATACCTCAAGCTCTACGCACCACACCCCACTTGATTAACAGCCTGTCTTGGAATGATTACCGTAAATTGCTCGCCATCAACATCATTTATGAATTCAATATTCGGTTGTTCACTCAAAGCCCGAATGATTCCCGAGCCGAGTCCACGATATGGTAAAATTTTAGCTGCAAAAGATGCAATGATGGGATTTCGAATGGCAGAATTCCCATATTTGATATTTTCGACTGTCAGTCCATTGGGCAGACAACCGGGATTAATAATTTCAATACGATTATCAAAAATTAACAATCTAATTGAAGCATTTTTAAAATAATCACGATGAATAATGGCATTTTGAAGTAATTCCTCTAATGCCTTTTGAGAAACTTCTAAAATTCCAAGTGTATTAAAGTCTCGACCCTGCTGCGTCTTATGCAGATTTCTCAATAAAAAATTCATTCCCGCTCGAAATTGATATTCCAGATCACCCTCAATATCTTCGCTATCCCGATAATCCTTACCACCGATAAAATTACCAAAGAAACTAACGGCTTTAATAATGAAAATTGGGCGATATTGTTCAGGCTTTTTGCCAAAAAGTAGCAGCCCGGCCTGATTCAATTTACCATGTCGGGCTAGCTGCAAATTTTCTAACAATCCGTCCAACGGAATTTTAATTTCAGATAAATCTTGATTAAAAGTGTTTTGAAAGTATTCTTCAAATTTCTCTTTATTTAAATCATGGATTGATGATTGTTCAATCAAAATTTCATCAGCATAAATTTTTCGACTTGATTGAAATAGGCGTTGTAACTCTTCAGGCAAAGTCACTTTTCTCTTATCCGAACCACTTTTAATCCAGAAGACGCCATCGTTATCACAATATGGCTTATTAAGTCCTTCATTTATAGAAACCAGAATCAACTTTTTATTTTCGATCTCAATATTTTCTGTAATCACATTGATAGCCGGTTTCACATTATTTGTAGCAGCATTGGAAATTAATTGATTGACCATACCAATTTCTGACGAGCTTAATCCCTTGAGTTCGCCTCTGTCATTCACACCAATAACAATCAACCCACCTTTAGAATTGGAAAAAGCTACTATTTCTGCTGCTAATTTTTTAGCATCATTGATCTTTACTTTAAATTGATGCCTACTATCTTCTCCCCTATCAATTACCTTAATCAATTCCGATGCTTCCATATCGAAAACCTTAATATTAAAAAACCTTTTAATTCTAAAATCTAAAATCAAAATCGTAAATCTAAAATCGTAAATCCGAAATCAAGATCATGGCTTTAACCGATAAATCGTCCTCGGGAATGGAATTGTTTCTCGAATATGCTTCAATCCGCAAATCCATGCTACAGTTCGCTCAATTCCCAATCCAAATCCCGAATGAGGAACCGATCCATATTTTCGAATATCTAAATACCAATCAAAAGCGTCCATTGGTAAATTATTGAGACGAATTTTTTCTTCTAAAACTTTCAAATCATCCTCACGTTGTCCACCGCCGATAATTTCCCCATACCCTTCAGGTGCAAGCATATCTACACAGAGCGCCTTTGATGGATCATCTGGATCACTTTTCATGTAAAATGCTTTCACCGCTGCGGGATAACGATGCACCATCACTGGTCGATCAAACTTGTCAGAAATGATAGTTTCGTCTGTACCACCGAAATCATTGCCATGATCGAATTCCATACCGGCCGCTTTAATTATTTGAACGGCTTCATCATAGCTAATTCTAGGAAACGGACGTATTACATTTCTTAGCTTGGAAGTATCTCGTTCGAGAACTTTAAGTTCTGTCTCACATTTTTCGATCACAGTTTGAACGACATATTCAATAAATTCCTCAGCTAATTCCATGTTGCCATCTAAATCACAATAAGCCATTTCAGGTTCAATCATCCAGAATTCAGTTAAATGTCTTCGGGTTTTTGATTTTTCAGCTCGAAAAGTAGGGCCGAAACAATAGACTTTTCCAAATGCCATTGCAGCGGCTTCCATATACAATTGTCCACTTTGCGTCAGATAAGCTTTGGAACCAAAATAGTCCGTTTCAAATAAAGTTGACGTTCCCTCGCAAGCTGCGGGTGTAAAAATCGGGGCATCTACCAATACAAAACCATTGACATCATAAAAATCACGACAGGCTTGGATTACGGCATGACGGACACGCAAAATGGCGTGTTGTTTGGATGACCTGAGCCATAAATGACGGTGATCCATTAAAAAATCAATACCATGCTCTTTGGGAGTGATAGGGTACTCTTCTGCTAATTGAACGAGTTCTACATCCCTTACCTGAATCTCATACCCAATCGGTGATCTCTTATCCTCGACAGCTTTACCGGTCACCTTTATTGATGATTCCTGGGGTAATTGTTCACACAAATTAAAAATTTCATCTGGAACCTCTGACTGCGAAACAACCGCCTGAATTATCCCGGTACCATCCCTGACTAATAAAAATTGCAATTTACCACCTGATCGTCGATTGTATAACCATCCGTTAATTGTTACTTCCTGACCTTCAAATTTAGCAATATCTTCCACATAAGTTTCATTTCGCATCAGAGCAACTCCTTTGTTGTTTTGTCGCTTCGATATTATCGTGTTGATTAGTTGAGTTGGTTAAGTAGATTAAGTAGTTAAGTAGTTACCTAATTACCTAATTACCTAATTACCCAATTACCAAATTACCAAATTATCCAATCACCCAACTATCCCCATCTCTCTTCCTTTGGTCCACGCAACATGAGTTCTTTTAGCGCATCACGTGCATCTTTATCTTCGAATAATATTTGATAAGCCTGCGTGGTAATAGGCATTTCGATGTTGTATTTTTTACTCAATTCATAGGCAGAATTTGTTGTTTTCACGCCCTCTGCAACCATAATCATTTCCTTTAAAATATCATTAAGCTTTCTTCCTTTACCGATCTGTTCACCAACATAGCGGTTGCGACTGTGTCGGCTCATACAGGTCACGATCAGGTCGCCCATCCCTGATAAACCGGCAAAGGTGATCGGTTTAGCGCCCATTGCGGTTCCCAGCCGAACAATCTCTACTAATCCTCTTGGTTGGAGAGCTGCTTTTGTATTGTCTCCAAAACCTGCGCCATCACAAATGCCAGCAGCGATAGCAATTATATTTTTTAACGCACCGCCAAGTTCCACGCCGATGATATCCTGATTTGTATATACCCGAAAAAATTCATTCATAAAAATCTGTTGTATCAACTCGGCTGTTTTTAAGTTAGCACTGGCAGAAACAATCGCGGTGGGAATACTTCTGCTTACCTCTTCCGCATGGCTTGGACCTGATAGGGTAACAATATTGTTTTGATTAGTCCAGCTAACTGTTTGATCCAGAACCTGGGACATCCTCATTAAAGTGTCATTCTCAATCCCTTTTGCCACGTTTACGATAATTGGTAGATGTTTAAATTGAACCTCATTGAGTCGCTGTCCAATAGATCTGACAACGTGGGAGGGCACTGCAACAACAATAACATCTTTAGAACTACATGACTCTTCAAAATTATTCATAACTTCAATTGTTCTCGGAAGTTTTATACCTGGCAAGAATTCCTTTGCATCTCTTGTTTTTTGCAACTGTACCGCTGCATCTGGTCTAAATTCCCACAAAGTGACCTGATGTTCATTATAATCAAGAACTAACGCTAAAGCAATTCCCCAACTTCCCGCCCCTAAAACTCCAATTTTATATTTTTTTCCATTTAGATTCAAATAACTTCTCCAATAATAATTGGCTTCTGATTTTTAATTTTTAAAATTTCAATTGCCTTATCAACAAATTTTTTATCAACAATAAAAACAAATCCGATACCGAGATTAAACACTCGTCTCATTTCTTTCTCCGCTACCTGACCAATTTGCTTGATCAATTGAAAAATCTCCAATGGCTCCCAGCTTGTCCAATCGATTTTCAATTGCGTTTGTTGAGGCAAAACTCGATTGGTATTTCCTTCAATCCCTCCTCCCGTAATATGGGACATCCCATGCAAGAAAGGTTGATCGTTCAGAGCAAGTACTGCCTCACGATAACTCCGATGAACTTTTAAAAGCTCTTCCCCAAGCGTACAACTTAATTCTTCGACATAGTCATCAACATTAAAACGATTCAGTTTGAAGAATATTTTTCGCACCAAAGAATATCCATTAGTATGAAGACCATTTGATGGTAATCCCAGCAAAAGGTCTCCCCTATTTATTTTCGAACCATCAACAATTTTTTCACTATCCACAATTCCGACAATGGTTCCAGAAATATCATATTCACCTTCCTGGTAAAAATCAGGCATTTCAGCCGTTTCCCCACCAATAAGAGCACAATCGTTATTTCGGCACCCTTTAGCTAATCCTTCAATGATCTTTTCGAGAATCTGCGGCTCCAATTTCGAAAGGGCTAAATAATCAAGAAAAAATAGTGGATTAGCACCTGATGTCATAATGTCATTAACACAATGGTTTACCAGATCTTCACCCACAGTATGGTGAACACCCGTCATAAAAGCGATCTTTAACTTTGTGCCCACCCCATCAACGCTTGACACAAGAACAGGATTGCTCATTCCAACCATATTTAATCGATAGAAAGAACCAAACAAGCCGATATCTTTCAACACATTTTCATTAAAGGTAAGCTTTGCCAGCCTCGATATTGTTTTTACACTCTGTTCCCCAGCATCAATATCAATCCCGGCATCTTTATAAGTTAAATCCTTTTTCAAAATTTCAACCTTTTAAAAAAATCACAACCAATTCATTAGATACAATTCCCACCACTTCCTATTCACTCTTCACTTTTCTAAATTCTTTCATGTATTTTTTTCGCAATCGTACAAAAAATTCAATAACAATCATCTCTCGATAGTCAGGATATGTCCATTTGTTGAAATGAAATTTGGCTTTACGATATTGGAGATGAACATCACCATAAATTCCTTTGCCCAGGTAAATCCGATGATCAAAATTTTTTGTGGTCGCCAATACAACTTTTGCCCCGGTTATATATCCAGGATCGATATTGACCTGTCTTCTACATTCTAACGAAAACTTTTCTTCAATTTCATTTGTCATTAACTTGATATCAGGCAGACTTTCGGGTCGAATCAGCCTCTCGAATCCTAAAAATTGCTTCTGAAGATTTACTCCCATCTCTTTCGCATAATATTGAGTGAAATTAAAATCGTAAATAGCGGATAATGTGTCGACAGTTCCAAATTTATTTTCAAGAACAGATTTGATTTGCTCGTATGCCTCTCTATTATTGAATGTTACTGCAACAAATAGTTTAACATCAAGAGCTAACTTCGGCTGACCCATCAATCTTTACCAGAATTAATCAATCGAAATTTTATAACTATATTCTTTTAAAGTCAATTCTTAATTTGATCATGGAATAATGGATTATTGACATAATATTTTCTCTGTGTTCGCAACGTATGCTGTGGTAAAGAATGTCAATTATGGCTTGGCAATGACAAAGATCTTATCCGTAATTTTTCATATTAGACATAAAATAATCCAAAATTGGGGCTTATCAACAATGACAATAATTTAGAAATAAATTCTTAAATGTCAAGAGAAAAATGGTAACGACTCTGTTATTAGATAAAAAGACTAGATTTCGCTAAGAAACCTGGTTTCTATTTCTCAAAATCAGAACTTTTTTCTTGACTTTAACTGAAAAATTTATATATTAGTTATGCCATTGCCGAGGTGGTGAAATTGGTAGACGCACCGGACTCAAAATCCGGCGGGCTTCGGTCCATGAGGGTTCGAGTCCCTCCCTCGGCACAATAATGAATTAAAAGAGCTGGTCAGGTTTTGCTACTCCAGCTCTTTTTTATTTTGAACATTGATAAAATAAATTGTTATCTAATCTATTCAAATCTTTTATTCTTTTGTTAATTTTTCAATTGACATTGTAAATAATTTTCTTATATTAGCATAAAATTATCAAATCCTTGCACTGCATCTGAAGAACAACTATCCTTCATAATTTTACCTTTGTACCTTTTTAAATTAACGCTGTCAAAACAATAGGAGATTTAATTATGATTGCTTTATTAAACAAAATCGAACAATGCTCTCGCGTATTTTGGTTAATTACTTTGTCTCTGCTGTCGCTTTTGATTGGATTTTTAATTATCCAGGAAATCTCTTATGCCCAACAAGTCTATCAAATGCCGCCAAAAGTAATCGCTGATATCGTTGATTCCCCCCCAACGCCATCTGTTGATATCAGCCCTGATAACCAGTGGATACTCATCATGGAGCATCCCTCCCTGCCATCGATTGAGGAAATTTCGCAACCTGAATTACGAATCGCTGGGATTCGAATCAATCCTCGTAACAATGGTCGCAGTCGAATCCATTATTATACTAAATTAACACTGAAAAATATTCAAACTGGGAACGAGAATGTGATTCAACTACCTGAGGATGCAAGGATCAGTAATATTCGCTGGTCGCCAGATGGCAAAAGAATCGGGTTTACATTAACAAAAGAAAAAGGTATTGAACTCTGGATAGTTGAAATCAATAATGGAAAAGCAAGAAGATTAACCGATTCCTACCTAAACGATACTTATGGTGTTCCGTTTTACTGGTTGTCCGATAATCTAAAACTTATCTGTTTGATCATACCTTCTAATAGAGGAGACGCTCCAACCTTACCAACAGTTCCCGAAGGTCCAGTAATTCAGGAAAATATTGGAAAAACAGCACCTGCCAGGACTTATCAAGACTTGTTGAAAAATCCTCATGACGAATCGCTATTCGAGTACTATACAACCTCTCAGATCATGCGGGCTAGCATAGACGGTGAAAGTGCTCCTATTGGTTCGCCGGCCATTTTTACAACAGCCGAACCATCACCAGATGGAAAATATCTGCTTGTCGAAACGATTCACCGACCCTATTCATATCTCGTACCAGCATATCGTTTTCCTCAAAAAATTGAAATCTGGGATTTACAGGGCAATATTGTCCATGAAGTTGCCGATTTACCATTAGCAGAAGAAATACCAATTGGATTTGGAGCAGTGCGAACTGGACCTCGTTCAATTAACTGGCGAGCCGATAAGCCGGCAACGCTCTACTGGGTTGAAGCACAGGATGATGGTGATCCTAAAAAAGAGCTTGAAATTCGGGATAAAGTTTTTGGGCTGTCAGCCCCATTTAAAGGAAAGCCAACATCACTAATCTCTCTTGGATTAAGATATGATGAAATTATGTGGGGCGACGAAAAACTTGCCATTGCAACCGAATATTGGTGGAAAACCTGAAAAACAAAAGTCTGGCTCCTTCAACCCGGCATACCGAAGGCAAAACCAGTACTTCTTTTCGACCGCTCTTTTGAAGATCGATATTCTGATCCAGGAAATCCGATTTTCAAAAGAACAAAATTTGGGACTTCAATACTTTTAACGGCAAACAAGGGTAAATCCATTTTTCTAAGTAGTGCTGGTGCCTCTCCAGAGGGTGACCAACCTTTTTTGGATCAACTTGATTTAAAGTCACTAAAAGCTGAAAGACTGTGGCAATCTCAAGCTCCTCATTATGAATATTTTGTGAAGTTCCTGGATGAAAGAGGTGATCAGTTTATAATTCGGAGGGAAACTGTAACCGAACCGCCAAATTATTATATCAAAAATCTGAAAACCAATGATCTGAAACAAATTACCTTTTTTTCTCACCCAACCCCACAATTGAAAGATATCAAAAAAGAAATTATTCAATATAAAAGGGATGATGGGATCGATTTAATGGCGACACTTTATCTTCCACCTGGTTATTCTCCAGAAAAAGATGGGCCTTTACCCATGTTAATGTGGGCATACCCACGTGAATTTAAAAGCGCAAAGGCTGCCGGACAGATGAGAGGCTCACCATATCAATTTGTACGAATCGGTTCGACTTCACACATGCTGCTTTTAACTCAAGGCTATGCCATTTTGGATGGACCAACAATGCCCATAATTGGTGAGGGCGATAAAGAGCCGAATGATACTTATGTCGAACAACTGGTCGCCAGCGCCAAAGCGGCTGTGGATGAAGTTGTGAAACGCGGTGTGGCAGATCGTGATCGAATTGCAATTGGAGGACATTCTTATGGCGCTTTCATGACTGCCAATTTATTGGCTCATTCGGATCTGTTCTGTGCTGGAATCGCAAGAAGCGGTGCTTATAATCGGACCTTAACGCCGTTTGGTTTTCAGGCAGAGGAACGAACTTATTGGGAGGCACCTGAGATTTATTTTAATATGTCACCATTCATGCATGTTAATAAAATAAACGAGCCCATCCTGCTCATTCATGGTCAAGCAGATAATAATTCTGGGACATTTCCGATTCAGAGTGAACGATTTTATAATGCATTAAAAGGACATGGAGCAACTGCCCGGTTAGTCATGTTACCTTATGAAAGTCATGGATATCGTGCCCGTGAATCTGTGATGCATATGTTCTGGGAAATGAATCAATGGTTGAATAAGTTTGTGAAAAATGTGCCAATCCATGAATGATCTTGTTGATTTATTGGGACTAAGCTTTCTTAAAGCTTTAGGAAAGTTGTTTTTCAACAGAGTCATGAATAAAGGTAATGATTAATAGCTAAAAAAATTCTTGTCTAATGTTCAAAAAAATCTATTGAAAATAGTGGGTACAATGGATGAGGAATGCAAGAGAGATCTTTTGAAGGAGCTTCTTCTGCAATAATCCCTTACTCCGAAACTCCAGGTATGCTTTATTTTGATTCTGGCTTATCAAGGATAGGCTAATTACCATTCAGCAATTATAACAAAAATTATGCCAAATAATATAAGTTTCTCCTTGACAAATTGAGATTATTATTTTATATTAAAGATGATAAAAAATTTGAACCTTTTAATTATTGTTAAAAACCAATAAAATTATTGAGAAAGAATTTAGCTACGGTGATCTCATGGGCATAACAACAGCAGAGGTAGATAATATTGCTAAATTAGCTAAATTGAAGTTTTCAGAAGATGAGAAAAAACGTTTGACACATCAATTAGCTCAAATTATTGCCTATGTGGAAAAATTGAATGAGTTAGATTTAGAGAACGTACCGCCGACCTCGCATGTGTTACAGTTAAAAAATGTTATGCGTGAAGATGAGGTTAAACCCTGGCTTACTCAAAAAGAAGCTTTAGCAAATGCACCTGCTAAACATCATGGCTTTTTCAGTGTGCCGAAAGTGATTTCTTCTGATTAGATGTTGAAATATATAAAATATATCCAATTTATCCTAATATAGAATCCGAACTATTTAATTAACAAAAATAGAAAGATGAATAACTCGGCTTGAATGCTATTGGGATTATTCCAGCACGATATAACTCTTCTCGATTCCCTGGAAAACCTCTTGTGGATATTTTAGGTAAGCCGATGATTCAATGGGTTTACGAACGGGCGAGGAGAGCAAAATATTTAAATCAGGTGATCGTTGCAACAGATGATCACCGAATTCACAATGCTGTTAGTAATTTTGGGGGAGATGTCGTGATGACCTCTCCCCATGCTGCAAATGGAACAGAACGAGTTGCTGAAATCGCTCAAAATTTAGATGCGTCATTAATTGTTAACATTCAGGGTGATGAACCAGTCATTGATCCAGCAATCATTGATCAATTAGTCACTTTGATGAACGATAATCCTGAAGCGCCGGTTGGAACTTTGGTAAAACGTATTGAAAGTTATGAAGATTTAAATAATTCCAATATCCCAAAAGTGGTAGTAAATAATGATTGGTATGCACTTTATTTCTCGCGATCGGTTATCCCCTTTTTTCGTGATGAAATTCATCAAACGCAGCGGATTAAAAATTCAAACTATTATCAGCATATCGGTCTCTATATCTATCGTCGTGATTTTTTAATTAAGTTGGTAAAATTGCCAATATCAAAATTGGAACAAATTGAACAATTAGAGCAATTACGAATTCTGGAAAACGGATACAAAATAAAGGTGGCATTAACAGAATCAAATTCTATTGGAGTAGACACTCCTGAGGATATTGATCGTGTTGTAAATTATCTGACAGGAAGAACGAATTGAAATCTGAACAGCATACGAAATACATCATTGTTAGCGGTGGAGTTGTATCTTCACTGGGAAAAGGAATTGCCTCAGCTTCCATTGGGATGTTGCTACAGGCGCGAGGATTGAACATTACCATTTTAAAAATGGATCCATATCTCAACGTTGACCCCGGTACACTCAGTCCCTATCAACATGGCGAAGTTTACGTCACTAACGATGGAGCAGAAACCGATTTAGATCTGGGTCATTACGAAAGGTTTCTCAATAAAAACATGACAAAAAGAAATAATGCAACTACCGGTCAGATTTATTATACAGTGATTAAACGGGAAAGAAACGGCGATTATTTGGGAAAAACTGTTCAGGTTATTCCTCATATAACAGATGAAATTAAGCGGCGTATTTTAGATTTAGCGGATGATGAGGAAAAGGTTGACGTGGTCATCACAGAGGTTGGTGGAACGGTCGGAGATATTGAGAGTCTTCCATTTTTAGAAGCTATTCGTCAGTTAAGATTAGATGTGGGATCGAGTAATTTAATCAACATCCATTTAACCCTGGTACCGTTTATCAAGGCGGCTGGTGAATTAAAAACAAAACCGACCCAGCATTCAGTGATGAGACTACGGGAAATCGGAATTCACCCTGATATTCTTCTGTGTCGAGCAGAGACTAAATTAGAACTTGAATTAAAACGTAAAATCGCCCTGTTTTGTGACGTGCCCATTGAAGCTGTAATTGATGCGCCAGATGTTCCAACGATTTATGAAATTCCTCTGATGTTTCATAAAGGTCGACTTGATGACATTATTGTTGAAAAATTGAAGATAAATTGTAAACAACCCCAGCTATCAAGTTGGGAAAAATTCGTTCAGAAGATAAAGAATCCAGATTCCGAAGTAACCATTGCAGTTTGTGGAAAATATGTTAATCTTCATGACTCTTATAAAAGCATCTCCGAAGCTTTTGCTCATGCTGGAGTAGCGAACAACACAAAAGTTAATTTAAAATGGGTGGATTCTGAGTTGATAGAACAACAAAATTCCGCGCAAACGCTAAATGAAATAGCTGGACTTCTGATCCCGGGTGGTTTTGGAAGTAGAGGTATTGAAGGTAAAATTGCTGCAGTTCGTTATGCTCGAGAAAATAAAATTCCCTTTTTGGGAATCTGTCTCGGACTTCAGTGTGCTGTTATTGATTTTGCACGGAATATATGCGATTTAAAAGGAGCTAATAGTATGGAGTTTGATGAGTCGACTCCCCATCCAGTCATTGATTTAATGGAAAACCAAAAACGTATCAAGGCAAAAGGCGGCACCATGCGTCTTGGCGTCCAACCATGCATTATTAAAAAAAGCACGATGGCATTTAAAACCTATGGAACTGAACGAATCTTTGAACGTCACAGACATCGTTTAGAGATCAACAATGAATATCGAAATACTTTAGAGCAACAAGGAATGGTAATGAGTGGTCTAAATCCTGACCTAGATTTAGTCGAAATCATTGAACTTAAAGATCATCCTTGGTTTATTGCGACACAATTTCATCCGGAATTAAAATCACGGGTATTGAACGCACATCCTTTGTTTCGTGATTTTGTAACAGCGGCTTTAGAATATAAGAAAAAAAAGAGAATGTAAATTCCAATAACCAAATTTCCAAAAATTTTTAATATGAAAACTGTTCACATAAAAAATATCACTATTTCGGAAAATACACCACTTGTTCTGATTGCTGGTCCTTGTATAATTGAATCTGAAAAGATCGCGTTAGAGACCGCTGAAAAGATAAAAAGAATTACAGATGAATTAAAGATACCTTATATTTACAAATCTTCTTACACCAAGGCGAATCGGCAAAGTGTTAATTCCTATACTGGCCCTGGGCTTGAAAAAGGATTGAAAATTTTAGATCAAGTGAAACGAGAGTACGATGTTCCAATTTTAACAGATATACATTCCGCAGGGGAAGCAGAGGCAGCAGCCGAGGTTGCAAATGTTTTGCAGATACCAGCTTTTCTTTGTCGTCAAACAGATATCGTTGTGGCTGCGGCTAAAACAGGTAAGCCGATTAATATTAAAAAGGGTCAATTTATGGCACCGGAAGATATGGGTACCATTGCTGCCAAAGCCGAGCATTCTGGAAACAATCAAATTCTTTTGACCGAACGAGGAACTACTTTTGGCTATCATAATCTCGTCGTGGATTTTCGTTCACTGGTGATCATGAGAAAAATCGGTTATCCTGTGGTTTTCGATGCTACACACAGTTTGCAACTACCTGGAGCGGCAAATGGAAAATCTGGCGGTCAACCCCAGTTTATTTTTCCATTAGCAAGAGCAGCCGTTGCAATTGGGATCCAAGCTTTGTTTTTGGAAACTCACCCTTGTGTTGAAGAGGCGTTATGTGATGCATCAAATATGTTGCCCTTGCAGCGTTTAAAAGAATTGTTAATTCAATTAAAAAAAATTGATAAATTTAAAAAAAAGAGCAATGATGAAAAATAATCGACAATTTACAGCCATTATAGAAAAAGAAGGCAATGGCTATGTAGCATTGTGTCCGGAGTTAGATATAGCAAGCCAAGGCAATACCGGTGAAGAAGCACGAAATAATCTAAAAGAAGCGTTAGAACTCTTTTTCGAATGTGCCGACTCATCAGAGATTGAATCAAGAATCTTTAAAAATGAGCTGTTTATAACCCAATTGGAGGTAGCAGTTGGGTTAGTTGCGAGTTCTATCTGGTAAAGAAGTTTGCAAAATCCTCGCTCGATATGGATTTATAAAGGTCAGGGTATCGGGGAAGTCATATTGTAATGCAGAAAAGAACACAACATTTAACTATCACCATACCTGTTCCAGACCATAGGGAAATACGTTCCGGAACTTTGCGATCTATAATTCGTCAATCAGAATTACCTCGAACATTATTCGAAGTGAACTGATTGATATTAAAAATAGTATGATAAAATTGAATTTAACAGCAAAAATAAAAAAAATAAAATTGATCTTGCTCGATGTTGATGGCGTTCTCACTAACGGAAGCGTTATTTTAGGTGATTCAAATCAAGACATAAAAATATTTAATATCCATGACGGGCTCGGCATAAAATTGGCACAAGCTGGAGGTATTGAAATGGGAATTATCTCGGGACGAACCTCTGAAGCAGTGACAAAACGAGCCGATGAATTGAATATAAAAATTTTATATCAGGATCAACACAATAAACTTGAAGCCTTCGAGCAAATTAAATCCAAACAACAATTGAACGATGAGCAAATAGCGTACATCGGAGATGATCTACTTGACTTAAAAATTTTACAAAAAGTTGGTTTAAGCATAGCCGTGAATAATGCTTGTAATGAAGTTAAAAATGAAGTTGATTATATTACCATAAGTGCAGGTGGAAAAGGCGCAGTACGAGAAGTCATAGAATTAATTCTCAAGGAACAGGGAAAATGGCAAGATTTGATTCGAAGTTTTTATGATTTTTGAATTAAGCTGAGAGGGAAATTAAAGTGATTTTAAACAGAAAAAAAATAATCCT